>Ga0315543_1000913_pt1 | contig 33905 bp, 26 predicted proteins | sample SalMarSW160210MG_2_FD_203098 | JGI IMG/M metagenome (GOLD analysis project Ga0315543, IMG submission 203098) | Salt marsh sediment microbial communities from the Plum Island Ecosystem LTER, Massachusetts, United States - Salt Marsh Sediment SW1601-210 ...
TTCAGGTACAAGTATTTTAAGAAGTTTACTCAAACGCGTGGCAACTAATTGCCATTTTTCATGAAATCCTTCTTCTCTATAAAAACGCATCAGTGAAAGTTGGATTTCAAGCCATTTATGAGTTATATCATCCCAGTCTAAATTCTTTTTTGATTTTGCATTCGGCGTAATTGCATTTTCAATATTTAAAAGATTGGGAAATGGATTATATTTTTCAATAACATTTTCATAAGATACAATCAAATCATTATAAATAGGAATCAGGCATTTTTCAATTCTCCAGTTAAATTCATAAAGGAATTGAATATCAATTGGCGATTCAATTTTCGATAAATGGTATGCAAATGAAATGCTATTTTCGGTATAGTTACTTAAAACTTCCCTTCTATCCTCTGGAACAATTATCCAATTTGGATATTTTTGTCTTATTGAAATCCAGTTTTTTAAGATGGTTGGTATTATAAGTGCAATATTTTTATCATGTGAGAAATGAAAAAGCTTGTTATTTTCCGGCCAACCAATGCTTTTATCTGGAATTTCTTCTTTTTCATAAGAATGAAGATATTTAAAGAATAAATCAAAGGCTTTACTATGTTCTCCATTTACCCCTTCACAATTAGCAAGATCTAATGGGATAATATTTCTTTTAGCGAATATTTTTTTCTGTGGTTCAGAAAGATTTAGTAATCCAATTAAATATAATTTTTGACCTTCTTTCCCTAAATTATCAATTAACCAACCATTCCATTCCAAGAAATTAGGATCATCTCCTGAAAAACCAATTAGACAGACTGTGTCCTCTAATAATGCTTGTTGTATAGAATTAACAAATGGAGCAAATCGGTTAGGATATTCACGATAATCTTCTTCTGTAATAATAAAGGGTTTATGAGAAGGGAAACTACCATGTAGCTTAATTACTTTATTAGATTTTGAATGATAAAAATCCGCTTTATTCTTTATAATGGAATATTCATAACCTTTAATTTCATAACTTGCTCTTTCAAGTAGGGTATCATAATTAGTTGTAAAAACATTGTTCCATGGCAATTCCAAAAGCTGTTGATGTAGTTTTGAAGGACGAAATGATTTATCTGGTATACTTTCAATTAACAATTGGTCCAAAGTTGGTCTATCCCACATTGCCTCTATTTCTTCAGCAAGTTTTAGGACATTTAAATAATGTTCTTGTTCTGTAGGTTTTTCATTGTGAATTTTTTCATAAAAAATATCACCTAATTTTTTCCAATCAGGAAAAATATTATTTGATTTATATTTCTTAATTGCATTTAAACTAAATCCAGCACCCACTATAACAGAAGCTTTACCATTCCATAACCTTTTAGCTATTTCTAAAAAATAAGGCATTAAATCTTTTGGAATTTTAATTTCAATATCCATTATTTAAATTGTTTCTTTATTACAATACATATTTTACAATTACACCTGACACATAAATGTCTTATCCACCCTTATTGCAAGTTATCAAATTAGTTGGTTAATAACCGTGAGAAGATAAAAAAAATATTGACAATTAATTCATAATGAAGTGTAAACCAAGGACATACTATGCCGCCCGTTGAACTAATGAACCGGGATGGATATAATTTTTCAGATACAGTGATGTTTGTATTGTATGGCATGCAGCCGAAAAAACACTCTACCCCACAGCCTCCTTTACAATCCTGATCTCCTCGTCCGTTAATCCGTAAAGCTTGTACACCATCCGGTCGATTTCGGATTCGAGAGAGACGGTGTCGGCGGCGGGGTCTTGTTTTTTAATGGCGAGGATATTATTAACTTTTTTTGAGATAGGTTTCTGATCATTTTTACTTATTGATTTTATAGGCAGTAACCTACATTGTCCAATCTTTGCTTTTGGAAAAACTTTATCTCTTTCCGAAAATTTATTAATAAAATAAAAACCGATTAATTTCGAATTAATGAGGCCTACAAGGTATTTAACATCAAATTGGGAATTTGGTATAAAAACATGTGCTGTATTCTTTACTGTATAGTCATCATTTGTGTATGCTGCAATCAACTTCTTATAACCTGGAATTTCACGTATTATTAGTCTCTCACCTTTGAAGAATTTTTCGTCTCTTGGTGCTGCTATCCAAGGACCATATTTTAAATAATCACCCTTCCATTTAATAAAATAAGGTTCAATATCTGCTCCGGTTATATGCTTCCTATATGTTCTATCAATTTTCTTTGTTGAGTTAAAAACTTTTTTCTTTCTATCTTCCTCAGTTTGTGGAGGTATTCCTTTACCGGTTTCATATTCTTTTATTCCACTTGAAGAATCAGTTATTGAATCTAAAAATACTGTCTCTTTCTCTATATTTTCTATTATTGTTTTAATCCGCCTATCAGTAAGAAAATCAAAATAATAGTTTTTATTTTCTTCAAATTCTTTTTGTAACAGTATTCCAATATTCTCAATATTCTGGTTAATTGAAGAAAAAGTAGAAACCGGATTGCCACCGTTTCGTTTAGGTAAAGTTGTTAATATTACAATTGTATCCACAGTAGCATCAGGAAATACACCGATTGGAGTATTAACAATTGAATAAATCATTGATTTTTCTAAAATGAATTTCCTGATTTTTGAATTATTTAAATTATTTGTTAATGAGTTTGGCAAAATGAAAGAGAATTGTCCAATAAATTTTAATAAGTTATATGAAAGTTCTATAAAAAGTATGAATAAATCTGTTTGGTACTCTGAAGTTGTGAAGTTGGTGGTAAAGTAGATTTTTTCTTCAGTAGATTTAATATCTCTAAAATTGATATACGGCGGATTCCCGATCACCACATCGAACCCCACAAAATCCCCGTCGTCATTCAGCACCTCCGGGAACTCGAATCGCCATTCGAAGGCGCTTTCGTAAATCCTGTTGTTCCGTATATCTTCAAGTTCCCTTTCGAGCTTCTCGATGTTTCCAGTCACCTTTTTTACTTCCCTCTCCCACCGCGCCTTCTCTGCTTTTGTTTTTCCGAATATGCTGGTCTGGGTGGTGAGCGCCATCAACTCGCCTTTCAGCCTGTTCAGGCGTAAAAGCCTCTTATCGTTCAATGCCACTTCGCTTTCAAAATCACTTTTAATCTGTTCGATAAGCTTCTCCATTTCCCGCTTCTCTCCCTTGTTCTGCGCATTCCGGTAAGTCATCACAGCGATGCGGTAATTGTCCACCGACCACCTGCTGTTGCAGAGAGCCTTCCTGATATCGGCATCCAGGGAGTAACGGCTGATGAGGGAGTTTCCGCATTTGATATTGATGTCGATGTTCGGAAAAGTTTCGAGTTCCCTGTGATCTGATCCCATCAGGGCCTGACTTTGAGTCAAACCCTGACTTTCAGGTGTTTTATAATAAGCGCTCTTCAGCAGCTCAATCCACAGGCGAAGCCTGCAAATCTTTACCGAGTTCGGGTTGATATCCACGCCGAAGAGGCAGTTCTCGATGAGGGTTTGCTTTTCATGGAATAAAGCTTCCTGCACCCGCTGGCTTTCTTTATTTTTCGGATTATACTCAAACAATTCACCGTCTTCATCCGTGATCACGAGTTCATCGTTGGCCACTTCGATATGGTAATGTTTCAGGCGGCGGCCTTCACGGTCGAGCAGGATTTTCAGTTCGGACTTGATGGCGATGATCTCATTCAGGGCGGAAACCAGGAAATGTCCCGATCCGACGGCAGGGTCACATATCTTCAGGCTGTTAATGATCCGGTTGGCTTCCTTTTCATCCCCGATCTTATTGAAAACATCAGGAATAGTATCACAGTTCCAGCCTTTTGCATCATTAAATTTCTGCGCCACCGCCCTGCGGATGGTCTCGCGGCACATGTACATGGTTATAAACCCGGGGGTAAAAAAGGAGCCGTCTTTGTACCCGTTGATCTTTTCAAATATCAGTCCCAGAACGGAAGCATTGATCAGTGTCTTGTTCTCCTCCTGGATCCCTTCGGATCCTTCGCTGGCAAAATCGTAGGCATTGAGGAATTCAAACAAATACTGAAGCGTGTTCATCCTGCCGCTGATACGCTTTCCGGCGTTATTCCGTAAAACAGTTGTATTTATAACGGGAATGGCATATTCATCATCGAGATTGCTGATACGGATTGTCCTGCGCTCCAGGTCATCAGGCTCGAAAAGCGAACTGTTCAGGTAAGGAATATTCCTGAAATTTTGTTTTACCTGTTCATTACGTTCACCTTCTTTTACCGCCAGCACCTGGAAAAACAGCTTATTCAGCGTATCATAATCGCGGATCCGTTCAGTATTGAGAAACCTGAAATCCTTACCGTCATTATTATATCGCAGGAGTTGGCCTTCGAGCAGTTTCAGGAAAAGGATACGGTTGATCCAGGTTATCACGAGTTCAAGCGCCATATGATAAAGCTGTTCGTCCCTGCTGATGCCATATTCACCGGATTTCAGCTGTGACAGGCAGTCTTCATGCCGTAAAATATTGATGGTATTTTCGATCAGCGAACCCGGATACCGTTCGCCCTCCAGCCTTCTCCCGATCAGCTTTTTACTGCCTTCCTTTGTTTCTTTCAGGCCGATAATATGGAGTAGTTCGCTGTAAAAACCTTTATCGAGCGTGTTGCTGTCGTTGATGAACGGAAGTTTCAGAAGGTGTTCAGGCGAAAAGATCTTAAACAGGGCAACCAGTTTGTTGTCATCCTGCCTGTAATCATTCCTGATGATCTTTTCATACTCCCTGATGTCGGTATAAGTAACGGATATTTCCTGGTCAAGATCCCGGATGAACGGCTCTGCGACACTTTTATAGAAGAAGTCGGTTGTTGTCCCGGAAAGCCTGCCTTCCTCGAAATCCTTAAATTGCCTGACCAGGTTTTTGTTGCCGGCAAAGAGTTTTTCGAATTCGGAGGCATTGAAAATGAACCATTCCCGGATATCGGTTGCAATGAGATATTTTATTTCCAGGTTATTGCCTGTTATCCGTTCCCTGAGCCAGTACAGGAGCAGTTCATGGAATGCCTTGGTGTTCAGGTTTTCCTGTGACGGCATTTCAACTTTATCACCCGGCTTTTTGGTCTCAAACAATACCCCGACAGGACTGGTGGTGTCTTTCCCTGTATGAATAACAAGATCGGAACGGCCTTTTGTATTGATATAATGATCAGGAGAATACCAGGTGTCTTTGAGAAACCCGGACAATATATTTTTATGGAACTCTTCGGATTCGGATTCGTTAATCTGGTCAAGGAGTTTAATAATGTTATTCCTGAATGCTTCGAACTCCGGCCTGTAGGGCTTTACCTTCAGGTAAGACTTGTTGATGGATTTGCGGAGGGTGAGGATGTCATATTTCATCTTATTATAATTAATCAGTAGTATCCGACTAAAATAATAAAAAGAAGGGTACTCCCCGAAGTTTCCCCTTGATGTTGTAAATTTGTTTTTACCACAAAACAATTATAACATGAGTAAAAATACAAAAATATCACAGGCATTGATATATCTTATCCTGAAAATCCATCAAACCACAAGTTAAATCCCTTAAGAGGCCTGCGGCCTCTTAAACGGCCTTTAAAAATTTTATGTGCCAAAACAAGGCGAAGAAAATTCCGGGCTGACCCTGTGAAATAGGGACATTCCCGGACAAAGTTCCAATGCATAGCATTATTTCACAGAGCTGACCTTTCAAGCAACCTTGTTTGAGAGGCTGTATCATAAGCTCTTCATAAAATAGCACTACAAAAAACACGAAGTAGGCACTTCCATTGGAATGCCCTTGCAAAAGTTCACAGAGAAATAAAAATCAATCAGTTTGCATTTAGTGATCTTTGCACTCACCTTGCCTACTTCGCAGTTAACCATACTTTTGATACAGCCTCAAGTTTAGGTTGCGCATGCTTTTCGAGCCGTAGTTTTGTCATAAAATTTTTAGAAGCCTTGATTTTTTTTGCTTCGTTTTTTTTATCAAGGAAAAAAATGAAGTGGGGTTTGAAAGGGGCTATCCCCTTTTATAACACCTTGAGGATAACGGTCCATGGAAGGATTTCCCCTTGAAGATCAAAGCAGTTGGACCATCTTTTTGGAGGCGTTACCATCCCAGGGTTGCGCACGCTTATGCGTGCTTACCCTGGGATATTAGACTTCAACTCCTCCAGAGTTGTTACCGACTAACGATTTTATTACTCGTCGCCCCAGCTAAAGTGGAGCGACGAGGGAACCTGTTTGGTTTTGGTTAATGTCCGTAACCGAATACCGAATTTCGAAACTGGCCTCGTAACCGATTAACGAAAGACGAAATTTGATATTCATTCCACATAAAGAACCAATCCTTTAAGGTATTCCCCTTCCGGATGGTATATGCTCACCGGGTGGTCAGCCGGTTGGGTTAGCTGGTGGAGTATCCTGATATTCCTTCCTGTATTCGCAGCAGCAGCAAAAACGCTTTTTCTGAAATTCTCTTTGCTCACAACCTGCGAGCAGGAAAAGGTAAACAGGATCCCGCCGGGTTGTATCTGTTGAAACGCAAGGCTGTTCAATCGCTTATACCCCTGAAGTGCATTATGCAGCACGTTCTGGTGTTTGGCAAACGCGGGAGGGTCAATGATGATCAGGTTGTACCTGTTATCCGCTTCTTTCAGGAATTCGAAGGCATCGGTACAGAATGTTTCATGACGTCCATCCTCTCCAAAATTGCGCCTTATGTTTTCATCAGCCAGTTCGATTGCCGGCTGTGAACTGTCAACGGTATGGACCGATTCTGCACCATTTTTCAATGCGTATGCTGAAAATCCCCCTGTATATCCGAAGGCATTCAACACCCGTCTCCCCCTGGAATAGCATCCCAGGAGGTTTCTGTTTTCTCTCTGATCGATGAAGAATCCTGTTTTCTGTCCACCTTCCGGATCCAATATAAAAGTCAGTCCATTTTCTAAAATCTCTTTTTCCCCGGGGGATCCCAAAAGGTATTTATCTTCCGGATTAAGATCCGCTTTAAAGGGAAGGGTCAAGCTACTTTTATCAAAGATCCCGGAAAGCTTTGATCCCAATATCCGTTTTAACGAATTCACAATTTCCGGTAGTGCAAGGTATATGCCCACGGAATGAATTTGTGTAACCACCAGTCCATTGTAATAATCGATGATCAGCCCCGGTATGCCATCCCCTTCCCCATTGCAAAACCGGTAAGCATTTGTCTCCGGATTATCGGTCAAACCCAGCATATGCCGTATAGTATACGCCTGTTCAATTTTTTTATCCCAGAAACCCTGGTCTATCTCCGCCTGTTCGAAAGAGATCACCCTAACAGCGATGGAACCGATCTGGTAATGCCCGAGGGCCAGAAAATTGTCCTTGTTATCAAACACCCGGACCAGATCCCCCTCTTTGACCGGTCCCACGATCTTTTTAATCGCTCCGGAGAAGATCCAGGGATGCTTTCGGTAAATCGACTGATCTTTTCCTGATTTTAAAATAATGTTAGTCATCTTCATTTGCTGACAGGTTCTGATAGATCTCATGGCATGCCCATGCATCGGTGGCAGCATAGATTACCTGGGCATCTGACAGCCTGCTGTTTTCCCAGTTGGATAGTTGTTGTGATTTCGAGATCTTAATATTCAATACGATGGCAGCAATTCCCCGCAAACCATTGTTTTCAATTCCAAACTGACTGGCATAATCCTGAAGCTCGATGAATCCCCGGGGTTCAAAAGCAGCGAATTTTTGAAGTCCTTTAATGTCATCACGAATCGCCACTCCCACTTTAAGGATCTCCGGATCTTGCAGAATGTCAATGACTGGCAAAGGCAAACCTATCTGGTTGCATCGGATTAAATAGGCTCGCTCAGCAGTAGCCAGCTGTAACAGCGCCAACCTGTTTTTCCTGCCCTTTTTGAATGATGGTCTGGTCTCGGTATCAAAACCAAAGAGGCTGCAATTCATCATTTCCTGTATCACATTCCGTGGAACGCCACTGTTTCGATTCAGGACCATCACTTCACCCGTGAAACGACCGGGTTGTAACCGTTTCACCTCCTCTTTGGATATCGATTTTTGATACATGGTTCAGGTGCATTCAATAGTTACCGAAGATACGAAGAATATTCATGCTACCCTTTCCACCTCAGTTTGTTATCCTGCTGATAGAAGATGGTCCCGTTATCGAGCAGCCATTGAACGACGTTCAATATTTTGTCTTCCTTGTATTCAAGGCGGTCGACCAGTGCATCAAGCAAAAGAGGGGTTTCAGTCAAACATTCTTTTATATCACTCATCACACGGTCAAACTCCGCTTTGCTTAAATCCTGTTCAACATTTCGGGTACAAACATCACACACTCCGCAGGTAGTGGTAATCGTTTCTCCGAAATAGTTCAGAAGGTATTGGCTCCGGCAGGTATCGGTCTGGGTAGCATACTGAACGATCTGATCCAGTTTTTTAACGAAGATATCCCTCCTTTTCCGGTAATTTTTCACCGAGATAAGCAGGTTTTTATTATCCAGTCGTTCTTCTGTAAAGATGATCAACGGAGTTTTTCGTTGCGGGATATACCGAATGATCTTCAGGTTATTCAATTTTTTCAGGAATTGATACACAAGGTCAGGGTCAATGTTTGCTTTCCTGGAAAGGGAGGCTTCATCAATACTGACAAACTCGGTAAACAATCCGGTATATGATCGCAGGAGCAGCTTGATGAATCCATCAAACTGTACATTTGCCACCTGAAACTTATACAGGTCCTCGCGTTCCACTAAAAAATGGACTTTTGACGGATTATTGAGTTCCTCTGTCAGTTCAATATATCCTTCCCGTTCCAGGGCTTTTAACCCGTTAAAAGCCACCACCATGTGGAACTTATAGATCCTGCAAAACTCATTGATATTAAAATCATATACACCACGCTTCCCTCCCCCGACTGGGATTTGCAAAAAATTGCCCAATGCTTCATATATTCGTTTTATCTGTCCGATTTCAGGGAAACTATAGTCTACTCTTTTCGGAAGGTTATTTTTATCGGAATCACTAAACATGAGAACAGCATAGGCTTTTCTGTCATCCCGGCCTGCCCTTCCGGCTTCCTGGAAGTAAGCTTCCAGGGAATCCGGCGGATCATAATGAATGACAAACCGCACATCCGGTTTATCTATTCCCATCCCGAAAGCATTGGTAGCAACAATGATCCTTGTTTTTCCCTTGTTCCAGTCCTGATGCTTAAGTGTCCTGACTTTGTTAGTCAATCCGGCATGGTAAAAACTGGAGGAGACACTGTTTTCTTTTAAAAAGAGGGAGATTTCATGGGCTCTTTTCCTGGTTCTTACATAAATGATTCCGCTTCCCTTCACCTTTTTGACGGTTTTCAGCAGGTATTTCTGTTTATCCTCAACGTTTCGAACCAGGTACACCAGGTTCTTTCGTTCAAAACTGCTTCTCAGCACATTTTTCTCCCTGAACTTCAACTTCTCCTGGACATCATCCACAACGTCTGCTGTTGCTGTAGCGGTCAATGCCAGGAAAGGCACGTCCGGGAAGATTTCACGCAGTTCGGAAATTCTCAGATAGGATGGTCTGAAGTCGTAACCCCATTGGGAAATACAGTGCGATTCATCAACAGCCACGAGGTTTACATTCATTTCCCGAACCCGTATGCGGAACAGTTCGGAGCCCAATCTTTCGGGCGAAAGATAGAGAAACTTATAGTTGCCATAAATACAATTTTCAAGGGCGATATCAATCTCATCCCTTGTCATTCCGGAATAAATAGCTAACGCTTTTATTTCCAGTCTCCTTAACTTTTCAACCTGATCCTTCATCAGGGCGATCAACGGGGTTATCACCAGGCAAATGCCTTCTTTTGCAAGGCCGGGAACCTGAAAGGTTATCGATTTTCCACCTCCGGTAGGCATCAGGCCCAGGGTATCATGTCCGTTTGCGACAGATTTTATGATATCTTCCTGTATGGGCCTGAAATCGGAATATCCCCAATACCGGGATAATATTTGCTGATAAATATTCACTGTCTGTATCCGGTTGCATTCTCATTCAATGCTGCGATTGAACCGCTATTTTGAATAGAGGTTACTGATCGAAACAGATCATTTTTGGATCCTTTGTTAATTCAATCCCCTGTGGTGTAGGATCGAGAAAAAAAAGGGGAAACCCGCTTCCCATCCACTATTTTTTCGTAATTTGCGCCATCTAAATTTAACTAAAATATATCAAATGTCGTTCCTTGCCGATAAAATAGTATCCGAGGGCCTCACGTTCGATGATGTACTTCTAATTCCTTCATATTCAGATGTTTTACCAAGAGATGTTGACGTCACCACCCAGTTTACGCGGAACATTTCATTGAACACACCTATTGTTTCTGCAGCGATGGATACGGTAACCGAAGCTTCCCTTGCGATAGCGATAGCCAGGGAAGGAGGTATCGGTGTTATCCACAAGAACATGAGTATTGATGAGCAGGCCAAACAGGTTAAGGGGGTTAAGCGTGCAGAAAGTGTCATGATTCATGATCCGATTACAATTGGTCAGGACGGAACAGTGGCTGATGCTTTAAAACTGATGCATGAATTTAAAATCGGGGGGATCCCGGTAGTGGATAATGATCACAGGCTGATTGGAATAGTCACCAACAGGGATCTTCGGTTTGAACAAAATCATGCGCGTCCCATTCATGAGATCATGACGCATAAAAACCTGATCACGACAACCCAGAATACAGATCTTGCGCAGGCAGCGGAAATTCTTCAGAAGCATAAGATTGAGAAGCTTCCTGTCGTTGATGATAACAAAAAACTGATTGGTTTAATAACCGTCAAGGACATTACCAAGGCAAAAGATCGTCCCAATTCCTGTAAGGATACCAGGGGGAGATTGCGGGTTGCCGCTGCCATCGGGATAACATCTGATTCCATTACCAGGTTGGAAGCCCTTATCGCTGCTGATGTTGATGCGATCGTGATCGATACTGCACACGGTCACACAGCCGGTATGCTGAAGTTGATGAAAGAGGTGAAGAAAAAATTTCCTGAGATCGATCTGGTGGTCGGGAATATCGGCACTGCAGAAGCAGCAAAGGCGCTGGTTGATGCAGGTGCGGATGCGGTTAAGGTGGGAGTTGGACCCGGCTCAATATGCACAACCCGGGTGATTGCCGGCGTGGGTATCCCACAGCTTTCCGCCATCTTCGATGTTGCACATGCCATAAAAGGATCGGGTGTTCCCATCATTGCAGATGGCGGAATTCGATACTCCGGAGATATCGTAAAAGCATTGGCTGCCGGTGCACATACCATCATGACCGGTTCACTGTTTGCCGGTGTTGAAGAATCACCGGGAGAAACCATCATCTACAATGGACGGAAATTTAAATCCTACCGCGGTATGGGATCCATTGAAGCCATGCAGCAGGGGTCCAAAGACCGGTATTTCCAGGATGTTGAAGATGACCTGAATAAACTTGTTCCCGAAGGGATTACCGCCCGGGTACCATACAAAGGGACTCTCGCTGAAGTGATCTTCCAAATGATCGGTGGGCTAAGAGCAGGTATGGGCTATTGCGGTGCGAAAAATTTGAAACAACTTAGAGAAGCTAAGTTTGTCAGAATAACCCACTCCGGCAACCTTGAAAGCCATCCACACGATGTTACCATCACCCGGGAGGCACCCAATTACAGCAGATAATAACCGGGAATGAATTCCGTTTAATGATTATAGATTTGATTGAGATGAAACGATTACCATTTTTACCCTGGATGATCCTGTGCTTATCAATCACCCTCTTTGGACAAGAATTTAATGAGAAGATCGTGATGACCATCGGTGACCGCGAAATTACAACCGGTGAATTCGAACGGATATACAACAAGAACAATACCGGGGAAGGAATTCTAGATAAGAAAACGGTTGATGAGTACCTGGAACTTTTCATGAATTTCAAGCTAAAGGTAATTGAAGCAGAAAATCTTGGATTGGATACCATGCCTTCATTCATCAAAGAGTTGAGTGGATATCGCAATCAACTGGCAAAACCTTATCTTACAGACAATGAAACGACAGAGAGGCTGATCCGGGAAGCCTATGAAAGAATGGAAACCGAGGTGAGTGCCAGTCATATCCTGGTAAGGCTACCATCCAATCCCACACCGGAAGATACGCTCCAGGCATATCATAAAGCCATGCGGATAATAGACCGGCTGGAACTGGGAGAATCCTTTGAAGCCATAGCTCGCGGAGCATCAGATGATCCCTCGGCAAAGACAAATGGAGGAAACCTGGGCTATTTTACCGCCTTCCGGATGATCTACCCGTTTGAAAGCGTTGTTTACAATACTGATGTCGGAGAGATCACCATGCCTGTCAGAACAAGTTTCGGTTATCATATCATCAAGGTAAATGATAAAAGGCCCTCCAGAGGGGAGGTGAAAGTTGCACACATCATGGTAGCCACACCCAGGGGATCCGACGATGAACTCTTGATAAAAGCCAGGGAAAAAATCGATATTATCTTCGAAAAGCTGAAACAGGGAAACCCCTTCGATTCCCTGGCACTGACCTATTCTGACGACCAGGGGTCAGCAAGAAATGGAGGCGAGTTACCCTGGTTTGGAACCGGCCGGATGGTTCCCGAGTTTGAAGAAGCAGCATTTAAGCTTCAACAACCGGGAGAACTGTCCAAACCGGTTCAAACTTCGTATGGCTGGCACATTATCAAGCTGATCGAGAGGAAACCGCTGGATTCTTTCGAGGAGCTGAAACCGGAAATTAAGCAATGGATTGCCAGAGATACCCGATCGTTGATCGGAAGAGATGCGTTTATGGATAGATTGAAAAAAGAGTATGGCTTGAAATTATCCGGAAAGGCACTTGCCGAATTCTATGATGAACTCGATCCTGCATTCCTTACAAACTTTGCCAATCCCGGGAAGGCAGTAAACCTGAATGACCCTCTCTTTTCCTTTGCAGGAGTTACATACAACCAAAGCGATTTTATGGACTATGTCAGGAAGTATCCCGGCAAGGTGCGTACATCGGATGTCAGGGAATACATCGATGAAATGTTTACACAATACAGTAACCAGGAACTGATGAACTACGAAGAAGCACACCTTGAGCAGAAGTACCCTGAATTCAAATACTTAATGCAGGAATACCACGACGGGATACTACTTTTTGAACTCACGGATAAAATGGTATGGTCAAAAGCAATAAAAGATAGTATCGGTTTACAGGAGTTCTACAAGAATAACAAAAGCAATTATCTGTGGGAAGACCGTATCAATGCCTCTATATACACCTGTAAAAATAGATCCAGACTGAAAGAGTTGTCCAAAATGCTCAAAAAAAGATCCAGGAAAGGTTATAGTGATGAAGATTTTCTGGCAAATTTCAATGGTGAGGATGAGCGCTATTTGCAAATTGAAAATGGGCTATTCAGTAAAGGGGATCATGAGATCATCGATTCCATCAAATGGCAAAAAGGGATGACAGATATTATACAGAAGAACGGACAGCCTGTTATAGTAGTAGTTCATGAGATAATCAAAAATCAACCAAAAACACTTGACGAAGCGAAGGGGATAATAACATCGGATTACCAGAATTACCTCGAACAGGAATGGATAAAGGAACTCAGGGCAAAATACCCGGTCACGATCAATCGTGAAATAGTAAATGCCATAAAGTTAAATCAACCTTCAAAATGATTAAAGGTTACATGATATGCAAGTGATGAAGCAAATGCTTACCATACTGTTCGTCCTGGTATTCTTCTCCTGTACAAATTACGATAACAATGGCAGAGAAGAGCCTCTTGCCAAAGTAGGTGATAAATACCTTTACCATGCTGATCTTCCTGTGATGCTGACCAGTGGTTTGTCCAATGAAGATAGCTCCTCTATATCCGATAGTTATATTAAAAAATGGATCAGAAAACAGCTTTTACTTCAACGGGCAGAACTGAATATTTCTTCCGAACAACAGAAGGAGATAAACAACCAATTGGAAGACACGCGGACTTCTCTGATCATTTATCAATACGAAAAACAGATGATCAATCAGAAATTAGACACGCTGGTTGAAGAGGATGAAATTCTAAACTATTATTCCGACAACATGTCTAATTTTGTCCTCGATGAGAACATCATTAAAGCACTATTTGTAAAAATTCCAATTGATGCCCCGAATATCTCACGGGTTAGAAACTGGTACCGCTCAGATCGAAGTGAAGACCTGACGGAACTGGAAAGTTATTGCTATCAGTTTGCTGAAAAATATGATGATTTTGATGAAGATTGGATATCATTTGACAAGTTGCTAAAAGAATTGCCCGTTGCTGTGAATGATCAGGAGCGATTTCTCCGGTACAATACATACATTGAGAACGATGATTCACTCTATCATTATTTTGTCAATATCAGAGAATATCGCCTGAAAACTACCACTGCTCCTATTGAATATGTTGCCGATAACATCAAGTCAATCATCCTGAACAACAGGAAAATTCAATTCCTTATCGATTTAGAGAACAGCATATTCAATGATGCACTGAATCGGGGAGAATTTGAGGTTTACAATTTCTAAAACAGAAAAAAGTGAAAATGAGAATACAATCCATGGTTCTTTCCATCATCCTGTTGCCTCTGTCGTGTCTGGCACAGCAGGAAATTGTTGACCAGGTTGTGGCAGTGGTCGGGAACAACATTGTATTGCAATCCGATGTTGAGAACCAGGTACTGCAGATCCGATCACAGGGATCTTTGACGCCCCGGAATCAATTGAGATGCGAAGTATTAGAAGACTTGTTGGCTCAAAAACTGTTATTAAACCAGGCACAAATTGACAGCATTGAAGTATCTCCTTCTCAGGTTGAAATGGATTTGGACAGGCGGTTACAAATGTTTATCAGTCAGGTAGGATCAGCAGAAAACCTGGAAGAATATTATAATAAATCCATCCTCGAGATCAAGGATGATTTCCGTGAATTGGTTCGTGACCAGTTATTGACTCGAGAGATGCAGCGACAAATTGCAGGGGAATTAACCATAACTCCATCGGAAGTAAAAACTTTCTACAATAGTATTCCTCCGGATAGTTTACCGCTGATCAACTCTCAGATTGCAATAAGCCAGATCGTTAAAAATCCTCCTTACAGGGAACAGACAAAATTCGAGGTGAGGGAAAAACTGTTGAATCTCAGGAAAAGAATTATTGAAGGGGAGAGTTTCGCTACCCTGGCTGTTCTCTATTCTGAAGATGCCAGTACAGCGCCAAAAGGTGGAGAAGTGGGTTTTAGAAACAGGAGTGATTTTGTTCCGGAGTTTGCAGATGTTGCCTTTTCACTCAAGCAGAACACCGTTTCTCCAATTGTTGAAACAGAGTATGGATTTCACATTATACAGCTCATTGCACGAAGGGGTGATCAGATCAATGTCCGGCATATCCTGATGAGACCAAAAATCCAACCGGAAGAGATCCTTGAAGCGATGAATTTCCTGGATAGTCTTGCAGACCTTGTCAGAAAAGATTCCCTGAGCTTTGAAATGGCTGCCAGATTCTTCTCTGAAGATGAGTTGTCCAGTGTTAATGGTGGGGTTGTCATTAATCCCATAACCGGGGATACAAAGTTTGAAATGGAACACCTTCATCCATCCGTTGTTCAGGTAATCCGGGAAATGAAAATCGGAGAAATATCAGAGCCTTTTCAATCCATTGATGAGTCGGGAAATACGGTGTTCAAGATTGTGAAAATTAAGTCCAGATCCAATCCGCACCAAGCCAATCTCAAAGAAGATTACGCCATTCTGCATGAGATGGCAAAAGCAGAAAAACAACAGGAAGAATTCATGAATTGGATCATGGATAAACAAAAAACAACCTACATTAAGGTCAATCCACCCTTCAGAACATGCAGTTTTGCAAGTGACGGCTGGCTTAAGTAATGTTACAGATACCCTTTAATGAGAAACAGATTCCAGGTCATATGCCTCACGCTGTTTATCCTGCTCATTGGTCAGCACCCTGATCTCTACTCACAAAAAAAAACAAGGGTTCAGATCCTCAATTCTGACAGTCTCCTGATCGAAAGAAAAACAGGAACGAGCATAAAACGATTGATTGGTAATGTGGAACTTGAACACGAAGGGATCCATCTTTTCTGTGACAGTGCCTACATATATGATGACCGGAATCTTGTGGAAGCCTATGATAATGTTCACATTCAACAGGGCGATTCATTGAATCTGTATGGCGACCACCTGATGTATAAAGGAGATATCAGGATGGCTCAATTCAGGGATAACGTCCTTCTGATCGACAAAAATACATCCGTTGAAACAAATTTTCTGGACTATGATCTGAACAACGACCTTGGTTATTATTTCAATGGAGGGATAATCTATAATGAGCAGGATACACTGAAAAGCGGACAGGGCTATTACTATTCGAATGAAGAATTCTTCATCTTCAAGGATAGTGTGATCATTACGAACCCGGACTATACCATTTTATCCGATACACTCCATTACTACACCTCCACTGAAATTTCATATTTTTTCGGTCAAACACAAATCATTGGCGACAGCAGTTACATTTACTGCGAAAATGGTTGGTATGATGGGTTGAATGATATTTCCCAGTTTAACAAGAATGCATTTATCGTATTGCAGGAACAGACCATTATGGGTGACTCCCTTTACTATAACCAGGGTACTGGATTCGGTGAAGCATTCCATAATGTGGTGGTTCATGATTCTACTCAAAGCACCATCATAAAAGGGAACTATGCCCTGTATTACAGAGATCCTGAGAGGGCAATGGTTACCGACAGTGCCCTGTTCATACAATATTCTGAAAGCGATACGCTCTTCGTACATGCAGACACCCTTCGATCAGATCCCGATTCCTCCGGAGCGTATAATGTGATTCGGGCATATTACAGGGTTAAACTATTCAAAGATGATCTTCAGGGGAAATGTGATTCACTCTCATACACCTACAACGATTCTGTGATTCAACTCCACCGGGATCCTGTTCTCTGGTCTGAAGAGAATCAATTATCGGCTGATCTCATTGATATCCATACGCGAAACAAAAAACCCGATTTCATTGAGATGCATCAATCAGCATTTATCATTTCCCAGGAAGACTCCTCAAAGTTTAACCAGATTAAAGGGAAAGATATGATCGGTTATTTCCGGGATGGCGAGTTATACAAAATTGATGTTATTGGTAATGGACAGACCGTCTATTTTGCTATCGAAAACAATGAGATTGTTGGAGTTAACCAGGCGGAAAGCAGCAACCTGACCATCTACATCAGGGATAAAAAGATCTACAAAATTACAATGATAACCAAGCCCGACGGGATTTTGAACCCATTGAAAGACGTTACAGATGATCAATTGATTTTAAAAGGTTTTTCCTGGCATGATAAGGTAAGACCTAAGACAAAATGGGATATTTTCAGGTGGGAATAAGGGGAGGGATGGAATCCCTCATCGTGAATTAATACTCATCCTCATTAAAAAAGAAATCGTCTTTGCTTGGATAATCGGGCCAGATATCTTCAATACTCTCGTAGATATCTCCTTCATCTTCTATCTCCTGAAGATTCTCGATTACTTCGAGAGGGGCACCTGAGCGAATGGCAAAATCGATCAATTCATCTTTTGTTGCCGGCCATGGAGCATCTTCGAGCTTAGAAGCTAATTCAAGTGTCCAATACATGTACTGATTTTTATAGTAACAAGGAACAAAAAAAGCTATTCTAAAATTTTCGCAAATATAAAAAATAAATATAAAAAACAGGGAACTCTTGATTTTTATTTCTTAAGGCGCGGTTTCCATTGATTTTCAACGATATCCAGATCTTTGGATAACTTGCGGGATAATACAAAGAGGTAGTCTGCAAGCCTGTTCAGGTATTGAAAAAGCAGATCCAGATTTACAGGACCAGACCTGATCTTCGATACATTTCTTTCAGCTCTTCTGCAAACATTTCTTGCTATGTGGCAGATCGAAACCGTCGGATGTCCTCCAGGAAGGAGAAAGGATGTTAAGGGCACCAATTCGTCCTCCATGCGATCGATCTCGTGTTCCAGCGATTGGATATCTCCCTGCTCTATTTCGGGTAATGCTATGTTTTGGGGATCATTATCCACAGCCAATAACGCTGTACAGGTCATTAGCCGGTCCTGTATTTCCAACAGGTACTCCTTTATGGCACCACTGATTTCCTGATCCCGGATCAGCCCGATATGGGCAATAAGCTCATCAACCGTACCATACGCCTCAATCCTTTCGTGATGCTTTGGTACACGGTTCCCTCCTATCAACGATGTCTCACCTTTATCACCTCTCCTGGTATAAATCTTCATAATGGATTATTCGGACCAGATAGCCTACCGATCCGCTTTTTCAGTGATTTTATTAAAGGTATCGGATTCAACTTCCCCATCCATCAACCGGATTATACGCCGGGCCCGACTGGCAATATCTGCCTCATGGGTTACCACGATAATCGTATTCCCCCTGGAATGGATATCATCCAACAGGTTCATGATGTCGATGGAAGTTTTCGAATCCAGGTTCCCGGTTGGCTCATCGGCAAGTATTATGGAGGGATGATTAACTAATGCCCTTGCTACGGCTACCCGTTGACGCTGCCCTCCGGAAAGTTCATTTGGTTTGTGTGTGATACGATCGGCCAAACCTACACTCTCCAGCACTTCTTCAGCCCGTTTTATCCGGTCATGTTTTGCAATACCCGCATATATCAGTGGTAACATCACATTCTCATGCGCAGTATATCTGGGTAATAGATTGAATGTCTGGAATACAAAGCCGATCTCCATGTTTCTGATTTCAGCCAACTGGTTGTCTTCCATCTGGCTGACCGCTTTGCCATTCAGTATGTATTCACCACTCGTTGGTGTGTCAAGGCAACCGATCAGGTTCATCAGGGTGGATTTGCCGGATCCCGACGGTCCCATGATAGCTACGTATTCATTTCTTGAAATGTCTATGGTAATTGATCGCAGTGCCCGTACAACTACTGTTCCTACGTAATAATTTTTTACGATCTGCCGTAAATTAATGATATGGTCCATTTTGAAATTGTTTAATTTTAAAGCGTACGAAGTTAATTGATTAAATCATATAAATTGAAGAATGAAATGATTTTTTTTCTACCGCAACACCGTCACAAAAATCTTACCAGAAAATTCTGTTTCTGAAGCTCTTTTCTAAAAAAAACGATTCCCATTTGAAACAGGTCTACGGTAACCTTCACTTTTGGATGTTTTTTGATCTGTTCCCATGCCTTCTCCATCTCCGCCGACCAGTGAATATCATCAACTATAAAGATGGATTCGTTACGAATATAGAGTAACGCTGTTTCGAAATAGTGTAACAACCGATCCTTTCTGTGATCACCATCGAAATAAACCAGATCGATCCAATGCAGCTCTTTCAATAATGCAGCCAGGATATTATCAAACGTACCATTCCGTATCCTGATGTTATCAAGTCCCAGTTTCCTGAAATTCCCTGCTGCAATTACTGAGCATGCCTCACATCCATCAACGGTGATTAATTCCGAATGTGGATTCGCCATTCCGAGATACATGGATCCAAATCCCAGTGAAGTACCCAGTTCCAGTATCTTTTTCGGTTTATAGTAACGGGAAATCCGGTATAGTAACCTGCCATATTTACACCGGGTGGAAGCAGTTACTGCAATCCGGGAAACAGCTTTTCTTTTCTGAACATCTCCCTGTCCACCAGAGCCAAAGTCATCCACCCGAATGAATTCATCAGACTTTCGGAGAGAAGTGCGGATCTTTTCAATGCGCTCCAGTTCCGGAGATACAGCTCTGCTTCGAAGCACTTCTGTTATAAATTCATACACAAAGGGTGAATGGATTCCATGCCCCCTTCTGTGCCGGCTAATCAGCAGGTAGGTAAGAAGTGAAAAAAAGCGATATAGCATTCTCCCGAAACTCATTCCCAATGATCCTTTTACACCCTAAAAGTAGCAATTTTTGTTATGAGGTATCTGGGATAATACATTGAAGAAGTACTTATCACGAATGTGTATAATGCTTTCGAAGTTTTTTTTCTACATTTATATTCAGCTAATATGGGAGAATTTCTTAATCAGGAAATAAAATATCTGAAGGGAGTAGGACCAAAACGTGCTCAACTTCTGGGGAAGGAATTAAACATTCATACCCTGGAAGATCTGGTCTATTATTTCCCATACAAGTACGTTGACCGCACTAAGTTTTACAGGATAAAAGAGGTTCACGGCAATTTACCCTATATCCAGATACGTGGTCAAATAACCGGTTTCAGGTTATCAGGAGGAGGCAGGGCAAAACGGCTGATTGCCAGTTTTGCAGATGAAACCGGGGCAATAGAACTGATATGGTTCAAAGGATTATCATGGATCCAAAAAAGTCTGAAAACCGGGAAAGAGTATGTCGTTTTCGGGAAACCCACTCTGTTCAGTAATAAGGTTAACCTCATCCATCCTGAGATAGAAGATGCAGGTAAACTGGAAGAAATGCATTATTCTGCGCTTCAGGCGTTTTACAACACAACGGAAAAATTAAAGAATAACTACATCACTTCCAGGGTTATACATAAGCTGCAAGCGAACCTGTTACAGCTGATAGATGGTAAAATAGCCGAGACTCTGCCGGCTTACCTTATTGATGAGTTGAATCTGCTCCCGCTTGAAGAATCCCTGGTGAACATTCATTTTCCTCAAAACACAAAGCTGCTTAAACAATCACAGTCACGACTTAAATTTGAAGAACTCTTTTACATACAACTCAATTTACTGAAGCAAAAAAATTTCAGGAAGGCCAAGTTTCAGGGGCATCACTTCATCAAAGTGGGTGACTATTTCAACAACTTCTATCATAAAAATCTTTCGTTTGAACTGACGAATGCCCAGAAGCGGGTGTTAAGGGAAATCCGGAATGATGTTGGTTCCGGGAAGCAGATGAACAGGCTGCTTCAGGGTGACGTTGGAAGTGGAAAAACATTGGTGGCCCTGATGACCATGCTAATAGCAAATGACAACCGGTATCAGTCCTGTCTGATGGCACCCACTGAGATCCTTGCTCAGCAGCATTTTCAAACAATCGCCCGATTCCTGAAGGGCATTGACATACGGATCGCCCTGTTGACAGGGTCAACCAAGCAGGCAGAACGTAACATCATTCATGAAGATCTGCAATCAGGAGCATTGCAAATATTGATCGGAACACATGCTTTAATTGAAGAAACAGTGATCTTTAACAACCTGGGGCTGGTCATTATTGACGAACAGCACCGTTTTGGCGTAGCCCAACGCGCAAAACTGTGGAAAAAAAATCCTCAACCCCCGCACGTCCTGATCATGACAGCTACACCAATTCCAAGAACACTTGCCATGACACTTTATGGGGATCTTGAGGTGTCTGTGATCGATGAAATGCCACCGGGACGAAAACCGATCAAAACGGTCCACTATTATGACTCGAAACGGTTGCGTCTCTTAGGCTTCCTGAAAGAACAGATCAGGGAAGGAAGACAGGTTTATATTGTTTATCCACTGATCAAGGAGTCTGAAAAAATGGACTACAAAGACCTGGAAGATGGGTATGAAAGCATCATACGGGATTTCCCCCCACCAAAATACGCTGTCAGTATTGTCCATGGAAGGATGAAATCCGGAGAAAAGGAGATCGCAATGAACTATTTTATTTCAGGGCAAACACACATTATGGTAGCTACTACCGTCATTGAAGTCGGAGTGGATATTCCCAATGCAACCGTCATGGTAATCGAGAGTGCCGAACGATTCGGATTGTCACAGCTGCATCAATTGCGCGGAAGAGTTGGACGAGGAGCTGCTCAATCCTATTGCATCCTGATGAGCTCAACGAAACTTACTTCTGAGGCAAGGAAAAGAATCGAAACCATGGTGAACACCAATGATGGTTTCGAAATTGCTGAAATGGATCTTAAATTAAGGGGACCAGGTGATCTCGAAGGAACCCAGCAAAGCGGAATTCCTTTTGATCTGAAAATTGCCAACCTGGGACAGGATGGACAAATACTACAATACGCAAGAGATGTAGCCGACCGAATCCTTGATAAGGATCCACTGCTTACTGAAGCAAAAAACCAACTCCTGGTTAAACAAATTCATAAACTTACCAAACGAAAATTCGACTGGAGCGCAATAAGTTAACCCTGACATCTATAATTGATAATCAATAGATTTCAATTATGTATCGTCATTATTCATGCTGAATGCATGAATAATTCGGGTTAACCACCTGTTGGATGAAGGATAATTAACGTTTGCAGATAAAAATCTGCTGATAAGCAGTTCGAAAGTTTATTAACATGGTTAAATTTGCGCACAATAATCGGATGGCAAAGAAGAGGTACACCATGAAGTCAATAGAACACCTGGGAGTCATACGGCATGTTGAAGGATCCAAAGCCCGTGTTGTTTTCCCGGCTCAGTCTGCATGTAGCACCTGTCATGCAAAGGGAGTTTGCTCCATTGCCGGAATGGAAGAAAAATCAGTTGATGTCATTCATGACGGGAACGTCAAGATGGGTGAAAAGGTGATGGTTGTTTTAAAACAATCACTCGGTTACAAGGCACTCCTTCTCGGATACCTTCTTCCCTTTCTGGTTGTTCTTTTTTCCCTGGTGTTGTTCACCTCATTGTTCGATAATGAAGCCCTTGCAGGCATATATTCCCTCGCACTGCTACTCCCCTATTATTTGATTATTTACTTTTTTAGAAAAAAGATCAGGAGGGAATTTTCATTTACCATCAGAAAATTGGAATAGATGTCCGCAGTAATACTCTATACGATCATTTCATTGAGTGCAGTTGGTGCTGTAGCTGCCGTCATACTGTATATGGTTGCACGGAGTTTCAGGGTTTTTGAAGATCCCAGGATCGATATGGTAGAGGAGGTCTTGCCAGCAGCAAACTGCGGTGGATGTGGATATCCCGGGTGCAGGAATTTTGCAGAAGCATTGGTTGGAGCGGATAGCCTGAAAGGATACTTCTGTCCTGTTGGTGGCAATGAAACAATGGAGAAGGTAGCATCTGTCCTGGGCAAGGACCCCGTTACAGCTGATCCGCTTGTTGCTGTCGTTCGCTGTTCCGGATCATTTGAACACAGTCCACGGACTAATTTTTATGACGGAGCAGTGTCCTGTTCCATTGCATCTGCACTCTATACCGGTGATACCGACTGTCCATATGGATGCCTCAGTTTAGGCGAATGTGTGGAAGCTTGTGATTATGATGCAATGTATATGGATGCCGATACCGGGTTACCTGTTGTGATCGATGATAATTGCATTGCCTGTGGTGCTTGCGTTGAAGCCTGTCCCAGGGATATCATTGAATTGAGAAAGAAAGCCAGAAAGGACCGGAAGATCTATGTTTCATGTATCAATGAGGAAAAGGGTGGTGTAGCTCGCAAATACTGTGAGGTTGCCTGCATAGGATGTAAAAAATGTTTTAATGTTTGTCCGCATGATGCAATTGTAATGGAATCAAACCTGGCATACATTGATTCTGAAAAATGCAAGCTTTGCCGCAAATGTGTTCCGGAATGTCCAACAAATGCCATTCTGGAGATCAATTTTCCCCCCAGGAAAACGGACGTTGAGCAATCCGGGAAAACGGATGAAAATGAAGAAATGGCAGCCGGAAGTGCAGCTGCAAAAGATGTGTTGAAAAAATAATAGCGATGGATTGAATGGAAGCATTGAAAACATTTAAAAAGGGAGGTGTCCATCCGCCGGAGAATAAATTATCAGCCGGTGCGCCGATCCGGGTCTTACCCCTGCCGGACCAGGTTTATATTCCAATATCCCAGCATCTGGGTGCCCCGGCAGAAGCTAAGGTTGAAAAGGGTGATGTCGTAAAAACAGGGCAGTTAATTGCTTCGCTCCACGGTTTTGTCTCTGCAAACATCCATTCATCTGTTTCAGGGAAAGTACAAAAGATTGATCTGGTTCCTGACAGCAGCGGATATAAACGCACCACAATTATTATTAAAGTGGAAGGTGATGAATGGATGAATGGCATTGATCGTTCACCGGAAATTAATCCTGTCATCACTGCTTCCCCGGAAGAGATCCGGAAAAAAATAATGGAAAGTGGTATTGTTGGCCTGGGTGGTGCAACTTTTCCATCGCACGTAAAACTCTCATTGCCCCGTGGTAAAAAGGTGGATACGCTGATCATCAACGGTGTGGAATGCGAACCATATCTTACTGCCGATCACCGGTTGATGCTGGAGAAGGGCCCTGAAATAGTAGTCGGGATAAAACTATTGATGAAAGTCCTGGGAGTGAGTCGGGGAATGATCGGCATTGAATATAATAAGCCGGATGCGATAAAACAGTTTAAACAAATCCTTGAAGGCGAGCCGGACATTTCTGTTCATGCCCTGAAAGTAAAATACCCGCAAGGTGGTGAAAAACAGCTGATCAAAGCGCTGATCAACAGGGAGGTTCCTGCAAGAGGATTGCCCATTGATGTGGGGGCAATCGTTCACAATGTTGGAACTACATTTGCTGTATATGAAGCCATTCAGAAAAATAAACCGTTGATTGAACGGGTTGTAACGGTTACCGGATATAATTTGCAGAATCCCTCGAACTATCTTGTCAGGTTTGGAACTCCTGTTTCAAAATTAATTGAAGCTGTCGGGGGCCTTCCCGAGGATACAGGCAAAATCATTTCAGGGGGACCAATGATGGGAAAAGCATTGTCCAATACCGATGTACCGGTTGTTAAGGGAACAACCGGTATCCTGATCATACCGGAGAACCAATCAAGAAGGAAAAATATCCAACACTGTATCCGGTGTGCAAAATGCATTTCTGTCTGTCCGCAGGGGCTTGAACCATACCTGCTGATGGCTATGACGCAGAAAGAGATGCTGGAAAATCTGGAAATAAACAACATTATGGACTGTATCGAGTGCGGCTCCTGTTCCTATATCTGCCCCTCGAACAGACCGTTACTGGATTACATCAGATTGGGCAAAACAACAGTTGGGAAAATTATCAGTACACGGAAGAATTGATCGCCGGTAACGAATGTTACGCGGATAAATCCTTGAATAAGAAACAGGTATAAGAGCATGAATAAGTTAATTACCATAGCACCTTCACCTCACGTATTTGGAGAACAATCCGTAAAAAAGATCATGCTTGGGGTGATCATCGCACTGACTCCAGCCTTATTCTGTTCTGTATATTATTTCGGATGGGGAGCCATTATCGTTACCCTGGTGTCAGTTATTAGCTGTCTGATCACTGAATTCATGATCCAAAAATTCCTGTTGAAAGGAAATCTAACCATCACCGACGGATCGGCAATTGTTACCGGACTTCTGCTGGCATTCAACCTTCCAGGCAACCTGCCGGTCTGGATTATCATTCTTGGTGCTGTTGTTTCCATCGGAGTTGGAAAAATGACCTTTGGCGGATTGGGTAACAATCCGTTTAATCCCGCACTTGTTGGGAGGGTGTTTCTGCTGATCTCGTTTCCTGTTCAGATGACCACCTGGCCCCTGCCACTGGGATTCAAAACCAGTTATGCGGATGCAGTTACGGGCGCCACGCCTTTGGGAATTTTAAAGGAAGGTCTCCGCAACGGTGATCAAATGTCACAAATTATAGAAAAACTGCCCGGCTATAAGGACCTGTTTTATGGTCACATCGGCGGATCAATCGGTGAAATGGCGGCCATTGCCCTGTTGCTGGGAATGCTCTATTTGCTGGTAAAAAAAATCATAACCTGGCATATCCCGATATCCATTATGCTGACCATCGTTCTGTTTACTGGCATATTATGGCTGGTGAACCCGGAAAAAAACGCGGATCCCCTGTTTCATCTCCTGAGCGGAGGCATATTGCTTGGTGCCATTTTCATGGCTACTGACTATGTTACATCACCGATGACCCCGGCAGGCATGTGGATTTTTGGGATAGGAATCGGAATTATCACCGTATTGATCAGGGCTTTTGGAGCGTACCCGGAAGGCGTCTCATTTGCTATCCTCATTATGAATGCATTTGTGCCGTTAATAAACAGGTACGTGAAGCCAAAACGATTTGGAGAGAAGATTGATTATGAATAAAGTCGAATCGACATTCTGGAACATGGTACTATCCCTGTTCATCGTTACGCTGGTGGCCTCGTCAGCATTGGGATTTGTCTATGCCCTGACCAAAGAGCCCATTGAAGCTGCCAGGCTGGCTAAACGAACACGAGCGATCACGGATGTGCTACCGGAATATGATAACAACCCGCTCTCGGATTCATACAAGCTGGCAGCAGATGGAGATACCCTCTATTTCTATCCGGGAACGATGAACGACGAACTGGTTGGTACAGCCGTGGAAACATTCACCACACAGGGATTCAGCGGGGAAATCAAACTAATGGTTGGTTTATTACCTGACGGGACCATTAATGATATTTCGGTACTTGAACACAAAGAAACGCCCGGATTAGGAGATAAAATGGATAAAAAGAAATCCGATTTCAGCCTCCAGTTTCAGGGAAAAGATCCAATGGATTTCACGATCAGTGTGACTCAGGACGGAGGGGACGTACAGGCAATCACTGCCTCAACAGTCAGCTCCAGGGCTTTCTGTGATGCAGTGATCCGCGCATATAACGCCTATATGGAAGGAGGTAAACAATGACACAATGGAAAAACTTCACCAAAGGGTTCTTTAAAGAGAATGCCGTTTTTGTCCTGTTCCTCGGGCTTTGTCCAACCCTTGGTGTTACCAATTCGGCCATCAATGGCATGGGAATGGGATTGGCAACGACCTTTGTACTGGTGGGTTCAAATCTTGTGGTCTCTCTGATCAGGCACTGGATCCCCGATAAGGTCCGTATCCCGACCTTCATTGTGGTCATTGCCTCTTTTGTAACCATTGTTGAACTGAGTATGCAGGCTTACCTGCCCGATCTGTTTGATGAACTGGGACTGTTTATACCTCTGATTGTTGTCAACTGCCTGATCCTGGGAAGAGCAGAAGCATTTGCTTCCCGGCATAACCTGGTCTCAGCTATTGTTGATGGGTTGGGAATGGGTCTTGGATTTACCATGGCACTGGTCCTCCTGGGAGGTGTACGCGAGATCCTCGGTGCAGGATCTATCTTCGGACTTAAATTCATTAACGGAGACGGGATCCTGCTTTTCGTCCTGGCACCGGGAGCATTTATTGCCCTGGGATATATGATCGTACTGATCAATAAAATCAATAAAAAATCAGCCTGATAAAAAAAGTATGGAATACATTATCATTATCATATCGGCTGTCTTTGTAAACAACATCGTTCTTGCCAAATTCCTCGGGATATGCCCTTTTATTGGTGTTTCCAATAAAGTGGAGACAGCGATCGGTATGACAGGAGCAGTCACCTTTGTGATGGTCATCGCTACCATCGTTACTTATCTGATCCAACACTATGTATTGGAAAAGTTCGGCATCGGATTCCTACAAACCATCATGTTTATCCTGGTTATCGCATCCCTGGTTCAGATGGTTGAAATAATCCTGAAAAAAGTAAGCATCGCCCTCTATCAGGCCCTGGGAATATTCCTGCCACTCATCACCACCAACTGCGCTGTACTTGGAGTTGCCATTCTGGCGGTACAGAATGATTATAACCTGCTGGAGAGTGTTGTCTTTTCAGCTGCAAATGCGCTTGGTTTTGGCCTTGCACTGGTGACTTTTTCAGGTATACGGGAACAACTCGATCTTCTGGATCTTCCCAAAGCAATGGAAGGTGTTCCGATCGCATTCGTGGTTGCCGGGCTCTTAGCCATGGCTTTTATGGGATTCGCCGGAATTGTTTAGCTTTGCGTAAAAGAAAATAAAAATGAACGTTAAACCATTTATCACCAACCTTATTATCCTTTGCTTAATCCAGCTTTCACTCTACGGTCAGGACGACTTTGTGATCAGGAAAGGCTCCGATTCCTATTACTATAAAGGGCAACTGGAAAAATGTTACCTCAAAGAAAAAGCGGTTGTTGAAGGATTTACCTGTAAAAAATGGTTGCATTATTATGAAGACGGATCATTGAAACGGTTTACACTTGCTGAGCCTGACACGGTTAACGGCATATTCTTCCCCAAGAGATCAACAATTTTTCTCAGCGAAGATCAGAAACTGGAAAAATGCTGGTTTGGGGAAAAAACAACACTCCAGGGCATACCCCTATATGGCGGATTCCGGAACATCACCATTACATTTCATGATAATGGCAACATAGCCTGCTGTTTCCTCAATAAAAAACATGAGTTTCAGGGGATCCCCTGTCAGAAAGGTATAATTAACCCGGTTTTCTTTTATCCTTCCGGGAAACTGAAGAGATGCACTGTGGGTAAAAAGGTTGAGATCCAGGATTTACTGCTGAAACCCGGTATGATCGTTGACCTGGATGAAGAGGGAAGAATAACCTCTACTTCCGAGCAATAACAAAAAAATCGTCAATTGTTTTTTAACCATCTAAAATTACCCCGGCAGGGGTAGAATAATAAATAGCCACCGGTCGTAACCGGTGGTTAAGATGTACGAGGAGATAACAACCCTACAGGGGTTGAATATTCAAATGTAAGGCATTAGTATTCAATAAGGTTTTTCTCCTTGACTGAATATAGTAGGATTTTTAACTATAAGCCCCGTATGGGGCGGCATGTTTTTAGAAAGAACTGGAAGCATTGAAAAGCGGTCCAACTGCAAAAATCCTCAGTGGTAAATCCTTCCATGGACCGCAACTTAGCGATCCGCCACCTGGCGGAGAGCGATCTCATGAGCCAGGAATGTGTGAATGCAAGTGGGTGGCGAATAACGCACCAGGCAATTCAACAAACAAAACCGAAAAACGAATAACGCCAGACGACCCGGGCATGATTGTGCTCCATCCCGTTTCCCTAATCTTTGACACAGCGGACTGAAAATCCCTCTCTTTTATCATCATATCCCCTGCCAACCTGTTCCCGGTGATCATCCAGAAATCTTTTCCAGGCGTCACTCCTGTCTTTTTCAGTGGATGTCCAGAAATACGCATCATCATTCCCATCATCATACGTACCGTCACCATGCGGTCGATATCCACCCATTACAATTTTCAACCCCTTATCTTCTTCATATAACAGATCCGTTTCAAATTGCCTCCACCCCATCAGATCCAGCAGATGATTGGATATACCCAACGCCTTTTCAAGGTCCTGCCATTCTTTGTCACTTGGAAGGTGCCAACCCGATGGGCAGGCATTCTTTGCTGTTTCCCAATTATATAACCGCCCAAACTTATTGCACAGTTCAGGATCATCATCATAGCACCATGAGCCGTTTCCAGCATCGAACTTAAGGTTTTCCGCCATCCACCACTGGTTGCCTATTTTTACAATCTCATATACCTGTCCATCCCTGGTATCTTTCATAGTATCCGTTTCAGGGTTTTGGGCAAAAGCTGCCGTTACGGAAAGCATAACTGCCAGCACCATTATAAAACTCAGTTTCTTTTCCATTTCTCTATTTTAGTTTATACCAATTAACCTATAACTTATTATCTTGTAACTTATTAACTTGTAATCCATTCATATACTTTGAGTTCGACTTAAAGTTATCGCTTCATACATTTGCGAAAACCAAGTCTCACTCATACCGGAGCGATTCTGCCGGATTTGTATTGGCCGATTTCACAATCCGCAAACTCACTGTTAACAGGGAAATGATCAGTATGATCAAAACCGGCGGTATAAAATAGAACCATTTGATATCGATGTGAAATTGAAAATTCTTCAACCAGCTATTCATAATAAGAATTGTAACGGGTATAGATGCAATCACTGATACTGAGATAAGGAAAAGGATCTTCCCCGTGAACAGCTTAAAAATATCAATTACCCGGGCACCGAGAGCTTTGCGGATACCAACCTCTTTTATGCGCTGGATCAATTCCAGCGAGGATAGTCCAAACAGTCCAAGGCAGGCAATGATGATGGCCAGCAAAGTGAATATTCCGACAATTTTCTCAAAGATCTGTTCAATTCGATACTGCCTGTTGAAATAATCCTCCAGGTATGTATACAGGAAAGGATTCCCGGGTAAGAATTCATCGAATTTACCCTTGATAAAATCGATGATTTCCTGGTGATTTGAACTGCTATTCAACCTGACTGCATAGTAACCGGGTGAAGTACCCAGGATGTAAACGATCGGCTGCAAATCATACCTCAATTTTAGCTGGTGATAGTTTTTAATGATTCCGATGATTTTAACTTCAGCTTGTCCAATAGTCAGGAATTGGTTTAGTGCATCTGAGGGATTATCAAATCCAAGGAATTCAGTTGCTTTTTCGTTGACCAGAATATTTTCTCTCCAATCATTTTGATTGTTCCTGTCGTAATTCCTTCCGTATAAAAGGGGGATTTGATAGGTATTGAGATAATCATAATCAATTCTGCAACCTTTGATCATTTTTGTCGATGCAGGTGGCTGGTCTTTTCTTCTGATAGGTATGGTAAACCAGAAATCATGCCCGGGTTCAAAGGAAAGCGTTGCACTCTCGATGTTGGGATGCTTTACGATCTCGTCAAAGAACAAATCTTCAATCTCATCAAAATCCTCCGACAATTCCACTTCAGCCTTTTGAATCATTAATATATTGTCTGTGGTGAATCCAAGATCATAATTGATCATGTAATGGATCTGTCTGTATATAAGAAATGAGCTGCTGATCAATAGAAACGATATTGCAAACTGCAGGATGATGAGTCCTCTTCTGATATTTATTCCACCCACCGATCCCCTGAAAGCACCTTTTAGAATACTGATGGGTTTGAACACGGATAGCACAAAAGCCGGATACAGGCCGGAAAGTATTGCACCTGCAAAAAACAGAACAATTATAATCCACCCGAGGATCGAATACGAGAAAAAAGAATAGTTGATTGGTTTTCCTACCAGATGTTCGAAATAGACATGAAAAAACTGGACGATTGTAATAGCCAGTGCCAGTCCAATCAAGTTAATGATAAATGACTCGAGCAGAAACTGGTTAAATAACTGGATCCGTTTTCCTCCAAATATTTTCCTGACTCCAACCTCCTTCGCTCTTTCCAATGCTCTGGCAGTGGTCAGGTTTACATAATTAAACCATGCAAGAAGGAGAACAAACAAGGCAATGATAATCATATAATGAATGATTTTATTATTGCCTCGCACTTCCGGTTCCATAATAAGGTGATCAGAATGAAGGTATATGTCTTCGAGTTTCTGTAAATCATATTCATGCTCCATATTGTATTCCTCCAGGAATCCGCCATAATAAGTCTCAATAATTTCCGGAAACTTACTGATCAGTGCATCGGGATCTGCATTGGGGGAAAGCAACAGGTAGGTATAAAAACCTGTCCAACCCCATCCCTGGTCAATGTTATCATCTCCGACAATACCGTGAATTGAAAGAAGAAAGTCAAAATTGATATGGGAGTTCTCAGGGATATCATAAAATACCCCGGTTACCTTGTATTCAATTCCCCCCTCCCCGTCATGGATAACAAGAGTCTTACCCACCGGATCCTCCGTATCAAAATACTTTCTTGCCATTGATTCTGATATAACGGCACTGTTTGGTTGAGCCAGAACCGTGAGTGGATCACCCGATTTGAGAGGGAAGGTGAAAAGTGAAAAGAATGAGGAATCGGCATAGTAAACCCGTTCCTCCAGGAACCTCTTCTCATCAAACACAATAATCACCTCGTCCTCCTCATTTAACCGCGTAAACTCTTCCACTTCAGGAAATTTTTCCTTGAGTGCCAATCCCAAAGGCCTGGGAGTTAGCGCCTTGATATCCTGCAACTCACGATTATGGTAACTCGATAGAATGATCCTGTAGAGATTAGATTCATGTTCATAAAATTTATCGTAACTCAATTCAAAAGCAACATACTGGAAGATGAGGATACAGGCAGCCATACCCAGTGCCAGTCCCAGAATGTTTATAATGGAAAAGACTTTGTTTTTAAGGAGATTTCTCCAGGCTATGATCAGGTAATTCTTTAACATCGTATAATCCGGTTAAAAGCATTCAACGATTTAACGTCATGAAACCAAATCGCATACCATATTTGACATATAATTGATTTACAGTGCATTACAATATTTCTAAAAATCCAACCGAAGAGTTATTTGTATCAATATGACACAAATATTTGTATCATATTGACACAAGTTGTATATTGACAAAAGTAGCCGGTTTATCGTAACTCCAGATTACCGGTAATTAGCAGGAAATGATTGAATGAGGTTTATCCAGGTATGAGAAAGTTATCATGAGTAAAATGAAAGGGAGGATTGTAATAGTTGATGATGACGGTGATGTTCTGATCACTGCAAGAATGATACTCAAGCAGCAATTCGATGAGGTTATCACATTGACACAGCCGGATACGATTCCTGATATTCTCAGGAAAAAAGAATGTGATGTGATCATTCTTGACATGAATTTCACTCCCGGGGAAACAACCGGGAAAGAGGGTATCGAATGGTTAAAAAAGATACGCAGGATGGCTCCGGAGGTTCAGGTATTAATGGAGACGGCTTACGGGAACATTGATCTTGCTGTTAAAGCCATTAAGCTGGGAGCTACCGATTTCCTGGTCAAGCCCTGGAGTAAGGAAAAATTGCTGGCAACCACAATGGCTACCTACAGGCTAAGCCAGTCCAGGAAGCAGATCTCCCGCCTGGAGACAAGACAAAAGGTGCTGAGCAGTGATCTCGATCAGGAATTTTCACAGATCATTGCCAGATCCCGTGTAATGAAACCGGTTCTTCAGGCTGTTGGAAAAGTCAGTCCAACCGATGCCAATGTTCTGATACTGGGTGCTAATGGAACAGGAAAGGAGTTAATAGCCCGGGCTATTCACCGCTCTTCAAACCGAAAGGATGAACCATTTGTAAAAGTGGATCTTGGATCCATCGCAGAAACCCTTTTCGAAACGGAACTGTTCGGGCATGTCAAAGGAGCCTTCACCGATGCCAGGGAAGATCGTGCAGGACGGTTTGAGATTGCCACCGGTGGCACCCTGTTCCTGGATGAGATCGGAAATTTATCCCTCCCGTTACAAGCGAAACTGCTCACTGCTCTGCAAACAAAAGAGATCATACGAGTTGGTAACAATCAACCCATTGCTATAGATATCCGGTTGATCTGTGCAACGAATAAGCCCATCCGGAAACTGGTGGAAGAGAATGAATTCCGGCAGGATCTGTTGTACCGTATCAATACGGTGGAAATTCACCTTCCAACCCTTCATGACCGATCAGAAGACATACCCTTATTGGTGAATTTTTTTCTTAAAAAGTATAAAAATAAGTACAATCGGCCAGAACTTGTTATTGGTTCAGATACCTACCTTACGTTGCGGGAGTATAAGTGGCCGGGTAATATCCGGGAATTACAACATGCTGTTGAGCGAGCCGTTATAATGGCTGAGAATTCAGTACTGGAACCGAAGGATTTTATGCTGCACACCCCTTCGTCTCTCAGGGAACTTCAGGCAGATTCAGGCAGAATGGAAGATTATGAAAAAGCTGCCATCCTGAATGCAATAAAAAAATGCAGGGGCAACCTTACAAAAGTTGCCATGGAGCTGGGGTTCGGGCGAAGCACCCTGTACAGAAAAATGAAAAAATATCAACTTTGAAATGATTACCGGAGGTCTGAAACAAGGACCTTTATCAGAAAAGAAACAGAGATTGTAAAATTTGACAACTGCAATGAAGCGTTCTTACAGACCTGCTCTTATTTTTCGAATTATCCTGATA
>Ga0315543_1000914_pt1 | contig 33865 bp, 29 predicted proteins | sample SalMarSW160210MG_2_FD_203098 | JGI IMG/M metagenome (GOLD analysis project Ga0315543, IMG submission 203098) | Salt marsh sediment microbial communities from the Plum Island Ecosystem LTER, Massachusetts, United States - Salt Marsh Sediment SW1601-210 ...
GCCTAGCATGGCGTTCACCTCGTCGTCGGTGTAAGGCTCGACATCCTTATATTGGGGGCTGGGGAGCTTCATCCGTAGCGCCGGGCTTTCCTTCAGGTACTCCTCATCCTCGCACCAGTTCAAAAATGTTTTGGCGACCCTGAGGTAGTGGTGGACGGTGGCCGGGGAGGCCTTTTTAAAGGTGCAGCGGCGCCCGTCGCCGGCCCAGCGGTGCGGCTCGTTGGCCAGGTACTGCATGAAGTCGCGGAGATGCTCCCGGGTAATCTGCGCTGGCTCCGGCCAGTCGTGCCGGGCGGCGAAGTAGAGCAGGCCATCGAGACACATGGTATAGTACTCCAGTGTCCGATAGGAGAGGGGTCGGCCTGTCCTCGGGGAGAGGCGGCAGGCCTGCAGAAAGCGGGCGACGAGCTCGGGGAGCGACAGAGCCGGTGTTATCAAGCCCTGTCGCTTTCTGTCGGGTACGGTCAGGTCCTGTCGTGTTCCGGCATCTTCCGGAAAGCTCCGGTATCTGCCGGCAAGTTCGGGCATGTTCCGGGTTCTGATAGCGGTAACCATTTTTTCATTTTGCCGATCCGATCTTGCTGCTGTAACCATTTTTCATTTTTGCCGATCCGACCTTAAGCAGGTATTCTGCTTGTATATTTTTCTCCATTTTAAGGCTGATTACCAGCCAGTTTACTTCGCTGCGTGTAAAGCAGGTGCTCTAACCAACTGAGCTAACCGCCCGGGTGGCGCGCTTGGCGGGGTTCGAACCCACGGCCTCAGCCTCCGCAGGGCTGCGCTCTATCCATCTGAGCTACAAGCGCAACTAATCTGGTGCCGAAGGAGAGATTTGAACTCTCACGCCCTTACGGACACTACGCCCTGAACGTAGCGCGTCTGCCATTCCGCCACTTCGGCACACGTAACAACTCTATAATTGTAGCAATAAAAAGGTAGGTTTTCAAGATTTCAGGTGAGGAGGTTCGGTTAAGTGGTGTTTGATATTTTTGCCTCACCCCCTGACCCCTTTCCTTTAAATGTGGTCTTATTAATCCATCCCCCTAGCCCCCTTCCTTTAAAAAGGAAGGGGGAATATTTACAAAGGGATTATTGCTGATTGGGGCTTTCTCCAAAAAGGCCAGTACCGGCAACAGCTTAAAGTTGATTAAGCCTCCTTTTCCCCCACCGGGGTAGGGTGGGTGGGATTAGTCTCACGGACGGGCCACTGATGACGCGAGGGCGGCGGGTGGGAAAAGATAAGATGGAAAGAAAAGAGAGCGGCGTTTTGAATCACCGCTCTCTACACATTTATCCTGTTCCTTTTAGGCTTATGGCCAGTACAGCTTCTCGGCTTCTTTCTTGAGGTCGGCGCGGAAGTCCGGGTGGGCAATGTCGATTAGTGCCAGGGCCCTCTGTCGCTGTGTCTTACCTTTTAGATGGGCAATACCGTACTCGGTAATGACGTAGTCGCTGATGGTTCGCGGTACGGTAACAATTGTCCCTTGGGCGAGCAGCGGTGTAATTCGGGAAATTCTTCTGTCGCCGCTGCCGGCGGTGGATGTCATCACCGTTATACCGCGGCCGCCATCTGAGAGGAAAGAGCCGATGGCGAAGGCTGTCTGGCCGCCGGCGCCGCTGATTACTCTTGGTCCGATAGACTCGGCGGCAATCTGGCCGGCAAAGTCAACGCTGACGGCACTGTTGATGGCGACCATGTTGTCGTGCTGGGCGATTACCCTGACATCAAGGCAGTATTCGGCACTGTGAAGCTCGAAGATAGGGTTCATGTTAACAAAGTCCATATCTTCTTTGGTGCCGCCGCCGCAGGCTGTAGCCACGGCCTTGCCGGGATTGAGTGTTTTGTGCTTGCCGGTAATCACACCATCTCTTATCAGCTTGATAATGCCTCTGGGAGTCGTCTCTGAGTGCCAGCCGAGGTCAACCTTATTTTCAAAGGTGCCGAGTACACAGCACCATTCGCTGGTGGCGCCCACGCCGACCTGTAACGTATCGCCGTCTTTAACGAGTTCGGATACATAGCCGGCGATAGCCTTTTCAGCCTCGCCGGGCTGTACGTCTTTTCTACCCAGAAGGTCGGTACCGCCCGGCTGCTTTCCCGACGGCGTATGCTCTACGAATGAGTCAATCTCGGATACGTGGATGAAGTTATCGCCGTAGGTCCTTATCAGGTTTTTATTTACCTCAGCCAGGACGCACTTGGCGTTGCGGCATTCCGTTTTCTTGGTCCATACGGAGGCACCGAAACTGCAATAGCCGTGTTCGTCAGGCGGTGAAAGCTCAATCATCACCACGTCGGCCGGTCCCCTCTCTTCTTCATGGAAGATGAAGCCCAGGGAGCCTATGGCAAGGTCGCATCGTCTTTCGGAGATAATCTGCCGGACGATGGGAAGGGGAAAGCCGACCTCTATCTTGAAGGACATCTCAAAGACGGGGTCGTACCAGCCGAAGTCCCGCCCCGGCGTACGCAGTGAGAGAAGCACATCTTCCACCTCACCCAGGCGTGCCGCAAGTGCCAGGCCAAGTGCCTGAGGCTCGTTTCCCTGGACAAAACAGACCCTGTCGCCGGACTTGATAACGCTGACGGCCTCTTCCGGCGTAACCAGCTTTTTCTTGTATTCTTCTTCCCAGCTCATAAAGCCATCTCCCATTGTCTAGTATCTCACAGCCGAGCATCGGCAGGTCAGGCATCGCCTGGCTTCCCTGATACAGGTAGCTTCATCGGCGAAGCCAAGGTTTATTTCTTTAAAGTTGCCTTTACGGCTCTTGACCGGCGTCGCGGCGGTTGTTTCCCGTTCCTCTTTCTTGTTTTCTCTCAGATGGAACTGGAAGGCTGGCTCTTCAACATCGGCGAGGACTGCCGCGGGTGGCTCGGGTGGGAGTTCGGTGCCGCTCAGGTAGCAGTCAATGGCTACGGCGGCTTTCTTGCCGTCGGCTATAGCCTCAATCATGGTTCCCTGGCCGCGGGTAACATCGCCACCGGCGAATACTCCCGCAATATTGGTAACCATGCTCCGACCGTTAACATCAAAGGTGCCGCGCGCGGTCGTCTTGAGCTTGCTGTCGGCTGTCAGGCTGGCGATATCGGTCTTCTGGCCGATAGCGGTAACGACCATGTCAGCATCTATTTTCTTGGTGTCTTTATCGTCGTAGACCGGGGCGAACTTGCCGGCCTTGGTGTAGCAAGCGGTACAGCGTTTAAGCTCAACGCCGCTTACCTTGCCGCCGGTGGCTAGAATCTGCTTGGGGCCCCAGCTTCTTTCAACCTTGATGCCCTCTTCCTCGGCCTGGAGGATTTCTTCTTCGAGGGCGGGCATTTCTTCGTTGCTGCACTCAAGGCAGATTACCTGGACACTGCCGGCGCCGAGGCGCAGGGCGCTGGTAGCCACGTCCATGGCGACGCTGCCGCCGCCGATGACGACTACCTTCTTGCCCACGGCAGGTTTCTTGCCGGTGTTGACGTCTTTAAGGAAGGGGAGGGCCTGTAAAACACCCTTGGCGTCCTCGCCGGGCACGTTCAACATCGCGCTTTCCTGAGCGCCGACGGCGATAAAGACAGCCTTGTACTGCTTCTTGAGGTCAGCTATAGATATACCGCCCTTACCCACGGGGCTTTTGGTCTTTATCTCGACACCCATCTTCTTGATGTTGTCGATTTCCCAGTCGACGACCTTCTTGGGCAGGCGGTGTTCCGGAACGCCCACGGACATCATACCGCCGGCAACGGCGGCCGCCTCAAAGACGGTTACGGCGTAGCCTTTCTTAATCAGGAAGTAAGCGGCGGTCAGGCCTGCGGGGCCGGAACCGACGACGGCGACCTTCTCACGCTTGGTAATCGGCAGTTTCTCGGGCAGGGCCTGCTTCTTCAGATAATCGGGCAGGCCATTTTTCATCACCCAGTCGGCTAAAAATCGTTTGGTCGCGTTGATAGCGATGGGGTCGTCAAGCTTGCCGCGACTGCACTCCGTCTCGCAGGGATGCGGGCATACCCGGCCGATAACGCCGGGGAAGGGAAGCTGTACCTTGAGTCGCCGGTAGGCCTCGCCAAACTGTCCCCGCGAAGTCATGAGCATGTAGGCGTTGACGTCCAGTCCGGCGGGGCAGGTGTTTTCACAGGGCGGCATGAAAGGTTCGGGCAGCGGGCGGAGTACGTTACCGGTAGTGGTGCTGGTATATTTCGGGTCGTATTTTTCGCGGCCAATACTGGGATTCACCGCGCACCTGATAGCCAGGCCGCGGTTAAAGCGGGCCAGGCACACGTTGCAGCGGAGGCAGCGTTTGACCTCGTCGACTCTGCCCTCTTCCCACTTGCGCGGAGTTTGTTGGTCGGCTACGAGCTGCCGGCCCATGGTAATCATGTCGGCCCAGCCGTTGCGGAGGACTTCCTCGGCCAGATACGGGTCATGCTGGCCGGGCACGATTAGAGGTATCTTTAGCTCCTTTTTGAAATGCTTGGCATGCTCTATAAAGCAGAACCCGTCCTGGGGGAAGAACCACTTTCTGGCTTCATAAGAACCATCGGAAAGGTGGATATAACTGGCACCCAGTTCCTCGCACCATTTAGCGACCTGTATCAGTTCTTCCTCATGGATGGAACCGGGCATGTGCTCGTCGCCGCTGAGGCGGATACCGAGGCAGAAGTCTGGTCCGACACGGCGGCGGGAAGCGACAAGGAGATTCCTGAGGAAACGAAAGCGGTTCTCCAGCGAGCCTCCGTAGAGGTCATTGCGCTGGTTGGAACGCGGCGACAGGAACTGGTGAATCAGATAGCCGTGGGGACTGTGAAATTCGACGGCGTCATAGCCGCATATCCTGGCGGCCGCTACCGCATCCGGGAAGGTCCTCTCCATGTACTCGATTTCCTCGATGGTGAGAACCTTGGGAACGGTAGTACCGCCCATGGTTTGTGCCCTGGTCTCGTAGCCACGGGGCATAATCCTGTCTTCGTAGTCCTGCGGCCTCTCCGAGGGTATGGCCGACGGTGCTGCCGGCGTCTCACCGGACAGCCGGCCGGAGCCCTGGCGACCGAAACTGGGGGTAATCTGGATGAAGGCTTTGGCACCGCACTGCTTGATGGCCTCGGCCAGGTTAGATTGGCCTTCGTAGTAAGCACGGCCGCTGATGCGCGGGTTGCCGAAGCTGGTGGTCTTGGCGCCCCAGTCGGTGGCGAAGGTACATTCAATAGTGATAAAGCCGGCACCGCCTTCAGACCGGCCGGCGTACGAGTAGAGGCACTCTTCCTGGACATAGCCGTTTATATCGGCGCCGCCGGTGGTGGTGCAGGAGCCGCCAATCCTGTTCTTGATAGTCAGGGGGCCTAATTTTATGGGTGAGAATAATATTGGAAAATCAGTCATTTTTCTCCTTTCCTATCTATATTCCTTTATTTAACGCGTCGTTTACTGGTATCAACGCCGATTAGTTTGCCCAGGTTTTCACCGAAAATCATCCTTTTCACTTCGTCGGTAACCGGTGCATAGCCGTAGCCTTTCTGAAGGTCTTCCGGCATCTCGAATGTTCTTAGGCCTATTGCCGCTTCCCTGAACAGTCCGCCGGGGCCGTAGAAATCGGTTCCCCAGACAATGCGTTCCGGACCGGCAAATTGAATCGCCTCGCCGATGATTTCGGCTAACCGCCGGGGTGCCCTGTTATACCAGGGCATGATTAGGCTTAAGCTGATGTATACATTAGGATGAGACAAAGCTACCATGTTCAGGTCATGGCAAAGCGGCCAGCCGGCATGGAAAGCGATGACTTTCAGGTCATAGAAGTCATTCACGACGTCATCCAGCAGGACCGGCAGGCAGTATTTAGCCTTGCCCGGGGGGCACCAGCTCCACCCGGTGTGGATAGTAACAATGACTCCCAGTTCTTCGCATCTCTCGTAGAAAGGCCATATCCTCTCGTCGTTGATGTAGGTATCTTCCGGAGGATAGAACTTGAATATCTTGCAGCCTCTTTCCTGTGCCAGGTAATCCAGCTCCCAGAGGACTTCTTTCATGCCCCTCTTGATAAAGGGTCCCAGGTTAGGCTGGACGATAAATCTGTCCGGGTACTTTTCGGCGGCGGCCAGCAGATAGCCGTTGGTGGACCATTTGGTGGAGTAACCGGTAGTTTCCATCATGGATTCAGGAAGGACACAGGCCATATCTACACCATAACGGTCCAGGTAAACTATTAGCTGTTCATCTTCGGTCATATCTGACTTGGGAGGTTTGGTCTCGATTTTATCTTTCCAGTTTTTGGTGTCATGGTGTGGGACAGCGCCGAAAGCACGGGCAGTCTCCGCAGTACCGTACACCCACTTTTTATAGGAAGGGAAATAATCGAAGTATTTTTTCTGGTCGCCGCTAAGATGGCATTCGACGTCTATTTTAAAATAGTCGTCTTTGACGAATTCCTGTTTTGCCATTACTTATACTCCTTTTTGTAGGTAGGCTGAAAAAAGGTTATTTCTTTTCCGCTTTGTCCGGGCGGTAGCTCTTGAAGAACTTGGTCTTGTTCAGGCGCTCTTCGTATTTCTCATGCATCTTGTGGAAAGCCTGTCTTTCGCCCATGCCTTCGCGGTCACGGATGAACATGAGGTCTTTCTCGTCCTCGCTGTACTTGAGGTTGGTGCTGAAGGTATGGTAGAGGATGACCTCCTTAAGGTTGGTCAGGCCCAGCCTGTCCAGCATGTGGCGGCGGGCAAACTTACCCATGACCACACAGTCGCGCGGGAGCAGGGCGATGGCGGAGGCCAGGTTGTGCACCTCGGACTCCAGGTCTTCCTCGGGGACGGACTTGGTGACATAGCCGGCTTCCTCGGCTTCTTTGCCGCTGATGGTGCGGCCGGTAAGCAGGATTTCTTCGACCTTCTTGGTGTGGCCCATAACCAGCTCGAGAGGCAGGGTGGGCAGACCGCCGAAGGCCAGCCGCTGGCCCATCTGGGAGAACTTGGCATTGTCAGCGCAGATGACGATGTCGGCAGCCTTGGTAATGTACAGACCGGCTTCGATAGCCCAGCCGTGAACCTGTACCATGACGACCTTGTTGCAGTCGAGGATGGCCTGCGGGAACCCGTAAAGCTGGTCCTGGTCTGTCTGTAGCCTGATTCTCTGGCTGGGCTTGAAGCCTTTTTCGCCACCGTAGACACGGTAGACCATGGATAGGTCAAACCCGGCGCAGTAGTTCTTGCCGGCTCCCCTGAAGATGACCACATTACAGTCATCATCATGGTTGATTTCCCACATGGCTTTCTTGATGTCGCCGGTCATGTACTCTTCGCCGATACTGATGGAGTTGTTCTTATCCGGCCTGTTCAGGGTGAGATAGGTTATTTTGGGTTCTTCCTTGTCCTTCTCCAGGATAATTGATTCGTATTTTGGATAAGCCATTGTGTTTTCCTCCGATGTACTTATTTTTGTTTTTTACAAATTTCCTGGGGTATTTAATCTTTCCCATGATTAGATGTTTCTAGTTTGGGGCAGGGGAACAGCAGGTGATGGCTTTATACCGCCATGGCGCATTAACTACTGTCAAACCCGTAAATCGGCTGAGGCAGCGTTTTAAGCCCTTTGTGAAGTGAGAATGCTTTTCTTCGTCCTTTGAGCAGTCCCATATTAAACGTACAGCTTTAATACCTAGATATCTTGGTTGCCTCTCTAGCAGGCGGGGACCAAGAATGTCCAATAGTGCCGATGGCTATCGCAGGTAGCGGATTTATTGTATAGAATTACGTCCCCTTTGTCCGTTCGGCATACGCATCCTATTATCACATTTATAGAAAACTACACCATACTAGTTTACGTTAATTTAAGGAAAAATGTCAAACTACCAAATACATATATGACAAATAACGGTATTCTATTAAGGTGAGGAAAACGTCAATTCTGCTTTCCGATTAAGAAAGAATAAAACACGGTCTGTCCAGACAGAAAAAGGGGAGTATGACATAAGGGGTCTTTCAGTCGCTGGTATCCTGGAGCCTTCTGTAAAGTAACCTGTCGGCTTCCAGTGCGTCGGCTGGCAGGGGGTTGATCTTACCAGTGGACAGGGCCAGCAGGTAAATCCTGGCGGTCTTTTCGGTGAGTTCACAGGCGGTGAAAGCGTCGCGCATGGTGCGGCCCGTGCCCACCGCTCCGTGATTTGGTATCAGCACCGCGCTCCTGTCTTCCAGTGCTGCCACAACGTTGGCGACCTGCTCCTGGCTGCCGGCGAGGGCATGCCTGGACAGCTTTATTTCACCGCCAAGGAAGGCAACCTGGTCCTCCAGGATAGCCGGGATATCCAGGCCGGCGACGGATACGGCACTGGCGAAGACCGGGTGCGTATGAATCACGGCATTAACGTTCTCTCTGGCCCGGTAGATACCGATGTGCAGCTTCGTCTCTACCGAGGGAGGCAGACCGCCTTCGACTGTTTTTTCCTCGAAACTTATTATTTGAATATCATCTACGCCGAGTGAATCGTAGTACCGTGAGCTGGGCGTGATGGCCAGCAGTTGCCTTCCGCCTTCAGGTGGCAGGCGCAGGCTTACGTTCCCGGCGGTGCCGGTAACCAGGCCTTTTTCCAGCATTTTCTGAGCTGTCTCCAGCACCATGTTTTTTTCATTCAGCCACTTGCTCACTTCATTGCCTCTCCTGGTACCGATATCTATAAGTGGGTCAGTGTTGGCAGTATGCCCGTACAGTATTTCAATTCTAATACAGTCAGGCCCCCGGTTCAATATGCAGGCAATAGTGTTTTGACATGGTTCGGCAGGTATTGATATAATAGTTTATATATTTGACTATTAACTTTCTGAACTAATCTTAATTCAAGTAAATCCGGGAAGTTCTGGTGGAAAATACAGAGCAAACCGCTATGTTTCAGAGTTCTTTACCCAGGCGGCAGGTCATGGCTGCTCTGGGTGGCACTATGCTGTCGATGTTTCTCGGCTCGATATTCATGACAATCACGGCGACAGCCATGCCCAGAATCATTACCGACCTGGGCGGATTCAGTCAGTACACCTGGGTATTTACTTCGTATATTATTACGGAGACGATTTCCGTACCACTTACCGGAAAGCTTTCTGATATGTTCGGCAGGAAGTGGTTCTTCGTTGTCGGTATGTCTGTATTTGTTCTGGGTTCTTTTCTCTGCGGCATAAGCCAGTCTATGACTCAGCTGATCATCTTCCGGGCATTCCAGGGCATTGGCTTTGGCGTTACATCGGCTCTGGGCTTTATCGTTATTGCGGACATTTTTCCGCCGGAGGACCGCGGTAAGTACGGGGGTTTGATGGCGGGCGTATTCGGCCTGTCAACAATCATCGGGCCGACTCTTGGTGGATACTTGACGGATGCCTTCTCCTGGCGGTGGTGCTTTTTCGCCCCCATACCTATCGGTGTCATTATTATCATTCTCTTCATTTTCATGTTTCCACCGCTCCGGCTCGGTAATGTAAAGCCCAAGGTTGATTACTTCGGTGCCGTGGTTATGACGTTGTTTATAACGCCGTTGATACTGGCATTGAGCTGGGCTGGCGTTGATTATGCCTGGAATTCACCGACAATCATAGGTCTGTTCTGTTTCACGGCGGCCATGTTCGTGCTATTTATATTCATTGAAAGACGAGTTGAAGAGCCGATTATTCCACTGGCGTTGTTCAAGAATAGGGTAGTGGTCGTATCATCGATTGTCAGCTTCTTTATGGGGGCTTCCTTTTTCCCTGTGGTCACTTTTATCCCTCTCTATTTTCAGGGGGTACTGGGGGCCTCGGCTACCGAGAGCGGCGGTTTCCTGACCCCGATGATGCTGAGTGCTTCCGTCGGCAGCTTCATCAGTGGCCAGCTTCTCTCCCGTGCCGGCGGACGTTACCGCTTTCAGGGCGCTGTAGGCTTTATCGTTACGTCTATAGGGTTTTTCCTGCTCTCCGGGATGACGGCTGAGACCAGCTTTATAACCGCCATAATAAATATTATACTGGTGGGTTTTGGCTCCGGCCTTATCATGCCCATTCACACCATTGCTGTCCAGAATACGGTTCCCTATTCTATCATGGGTGCGGCTACATCTATGATAACGTTGCTGAGGCCACTCGGCGGCGTTTTCGGGTTGGCTATCGTCGGTTCCGTGCTGAATAATCGGTTCGCCTCAGAGTTTCTCGGTAACCTTTCGACAGGAGTAAGGGCGATTGTCTCTCCGGAGAAACTGGCTGAGATAGTGGACAATCCCCAGGCACTGGTCAATCCGGAAGCACGGCTTCAATTACAGAGCCTGTTTGAGGAAGCGGGCAGTCAGGGTCCGGCGCTTTTTGAGCAGATGATGTCAACGCTGCAAAATGCCTTGAACTCTGCCCTGGTGCAGGTTTTCGCCGTATTCCTTATTGTGTCCGTTCTGGCCCTGATAACCAACTTTTTCCTTAAGGGAATCCCACCTCACAAAAGCAAACAGGAAAAGCCGGTGCCAGAAACCGAAGAATAAGCGGTATTGTTTACATTTGTTGATAGTCTTGTCTCACTTAAACGCCCCGTTGCCCCGGTCGCCTGTTGTATTTTCCCACCCGAGCCCACCCTCGTATCGCCCGCGGCTTAGCCCGTAAAGGTTACGCACCCACCCCCTTACATTTGGGGGGGGATATCTCCGGGATTAGACGTAGATGCTGTGAGGGTAGAGGGTGGGAAAAGATAAATAACGGAACGGGCGGGGCGGGGAGGGGAGGACAGACAAAAAATATAAAGGCTTGCGCTCTTTCTGGATTCCCCCTATATCAACCAGAGGCCATAGGGTATAATAAGTAGTCGGGTAACGGGGCACGACACATACAGTCCGCAGGAGGGATAATGGACACATCAATGAGGACAGGTAAGCCAGTGGTATTGGCGGTCGGTGAGCGTCATCACTTAAAGCGAGGCAAAGACCACATTATCTATGCCGGTATGCCGTCTGAAAGCGTTTACTCTATCGTGCAGATAAAAGCCAGCGGCTATCAGGGCTATGCCTGGCACCTTTACTATCCTAAAAAGCGTCAGGAAATAACCTTAGACGGAGTCAGAATATACATTGAGAAGGTTACCCCTGAGGAAATTGAGATAAGGGTGTAATAGAGGTGTGGATTTTTACATCCATTTTATAACCCCGATTAATTTCAGGACTTACTTCCCTTATCCAGTTCAACCTTCGGCATCCTGGGCAGCTTAAGCGGATTAGCCTTGCGCTTTAGGCCGGTGAAATCTGAGATTGAGTTGAAGAAGTTTCTGGTTTCACCACAGTGTTTACAGACACCGCGGCTCTTGGGTCCATTGGCTATTTCTATAATCCAGTAATGATGACACTCGTCCTGGTCTGTGTTATCTTGATTCTTTTCTTTTATTCTAAGTATCATGGCCTCTTACCACGTTTCCCATTTATAATTATTCTAAACCAGAGGGCACTTCCTGTATGCGACTTTTGTCCCATAAAGGAAATATGGATTGGGGTATCTGTAGCGAGAGCACAACAAGACAGAATTAGAGGTAATTGTGGGGGTTAATGATATGATAAATGATGAACAGCAGAAGGCTATACCGACCTCTGTTCCTCCTCAATGATTATCTCAAAGGGACACCTTATAGCTTCATTGGGGCAAATATCTTCGCATAGCGTGCACCATCTGGTGCATTCGGCACACCCTTCTTTTTTAATAACAGTCGCCTTATTTTCAATCAGTACCAGTACACCACATTTACAGATACCGACACACAGGCCACATCCATTGCATTTAGACGCATCTATTATCGGCATTTGCACCATCTATCATTCTCCATATACGGTATATTTTAAGCTCAGAAACCGCATTCTGTCTGCGACCTTTCTCTCATTCAGTTAAGCCTGCCATTTCCCGGAGGGTTTCCGGATTGGTGATTATAATGCGGTTACGTTCCATTCTGATGCTGCCCTCCCCTTCCAGGGTCTTGAGCGACCTGCCCACCATTTCACGGGCGGTGCCTATCATCGCTGCCATCTCCTGCTGGGTGAGCCGCGGTTTTTCACCGGCTCCATCGCCGGCGTATTCAAGCAGCACTTTAGCAACCCTGCCGGTGACATTCCGGAAAGAGAGGTCTTCAACCAGCGACACCAGGTGCCGTACCCTCTGCGATAGAATCTGGATTACATTCAGGGCTACCTGCGGGTAGTCCTTGAGGATTTTTTCCAGCTCACTTTTTTTCATCATATAGAGTACAACCGGCCCCATGGCTTCAGCGCTGGCCAGATTCACACCGCCGCTAAAAACGGGGACATCATTAAAGGATTCGCCGGGCCGGATTATCTGTAGTATCTGTTCTTTGCCATCGGCCGATGTCTTGAAGACCTTGACCACACCGTCAACAACAAAGCACAGATTGCTGGCTGGTTCATCCTCAAACAGGAGCATCTCCCCTCTCCCGGCTTTCTTCTCGAAGATGCACTTCCTGATTGAATCAAGTCCTTCCTGACCCAGCCCGGAGAAGTAAGGTATTGACTTAATAAACTCTACCTGAATCGCCATGTCTGCCTGAACTTGCTCCTGATACCCTGCTTATAATTGCTTTTAGGATTATAACAACTCTTCGGATATTCGGCAAAATAGGGCGTTATACAGAAAGAGAAAATGCTCCATGTTCTTGGTTGTTTCACTATTTTCAGCCCCACCCCCTTGGTCCCTCTCTCCAACAAATAATATGGGAGATAATTATCTACCTCAACCCCTTTATCCCCCTCTCCTGACGAGGTTTCACGGGAGAGGGGGAAATATAAGAAAGAGGGGCGAAGCCCCTCTTAAGCACTCCATTGGGTGGTGGTGGGGATATTATGGGATAGGAAGCCGATGATGCGGGGGCGGAGTGGGGTGGAGATAAAATAAACAAGAGAGGTGATGGGTTAGCCGGTGGGAATAAATAGAGACCCTGCGGATAATGCTTTCAGGGCGCGAAACGGCGCTAGTTCGTTCTCTGGAAGTAATAGCCAACACCCGGTTCGGTAAGAATATATCGGGGTTGGGAAGTGTCCGGTTCTATCTTTTGACGTAGATGCGAAATATAAATACGTACATAGTCCACATCGTCGATGTATTCCCAGCCCCATACATTCTCCAGTACCTGCTGGTGGGAAAGAACGTGGCCGGCGTTCTCAACAAGCAACGCTAGCAGACGGAATTCCCGCGGGGTAAGCTTTAGCCGTTCCCCGTTTATCGTAACCTTTCTTTCATCCACATCAACAATAAGGTAGTCGTCGGAGAACATGGTTTTTTTCTTCTCATCCAGATATGAGGGTTGTTCGGCACGCCGCAGAGCCGACCGTACTCTGGCCAACAGCTCCCTGTTCCCCAGCGGCTTGGTCAGATACTCGTCGGCACCGCACTCAAGACCGCGCACAATGTCATCCTCAGCGTTCCGCTTACCGGTAAGCATAATAACGGGGATATCGGTAATTTCACGGATACAACTACAGGTCTGCCAGCCGTCTATCCCGGGCATCATCACGTCCAGCAGGACAAGGTCGGGCCTCAGTTCAAATATTATGCGGAGGGCCTCCTGTCCACTTTTAGCCTGGAGTACCTCGTAACCATTATTGCTCAGGACCTGGTTGGCCAGTCTGAGCTGGGCGGGTTCATCATCAACGACAAGTATTTTCTTGGTCATGGCCATCCTCCGTGGCGATAATTTCCTGCTTTTCGACTTAATTGACTCTATCCGACTTCTTTTCAGGCTGGTCGAAATAATTAATAACCAGGGTTAGAAGTCGCTTGCTACTGGCAAGAATATCTTCCAGACTCTGTCGCTGTTCTTCGTTTATTTTTCCCGGTACTTCATCCAGCATCAATTCTGTAAAGCCAATAACGATATTCAGAGGCGCGCGGAATTCGTGAGATATCTTGGCGGTGAATTCGGACCTTGCCCGGGTTGCCTGTTTTAATTCCTCATTGGCTTCGAACAACAGCTTACTATAATGCTGCAGGCTCTCGGTGAACCTCTGTGTTTCTTCTTCGGTTCCTGAAACGCTATAGAATTTACGTGCCATAAGTATTATAATAGCATAAATACTGCCAATAGGCAATATCTACGGGTAAAAAAAGGGGTGTGGGTCAGGTATGGCTGGAATATATTTTTCCGGGTGGGTGCTACTTATCTTATTCGCAGCATACAGGGAAAGATATGCCTGTCAGTTTTAGAATGATACCAACTGGTAGGTTGCAGATACTGAGGAGAGGCACTAAACAGAGATACTGCCGCCTGCGGCTAGGCTGATTTATCTTTGATAAATTTCTGGATGGCCTTATCCAGGTAAAGTACGGCCACTTCCTCCCGCCGGAACTGCCGGTCACCCCTGGCGCCAGCCCGGTAGGCCTTTAGTATACCCTGCTCACTCCACCGCCTTATCGTGTTCGGATGCACGCCAAATATACGGGCGACATCGCTTGTTGTCAGCATGGTGCTTATTAATTTTCCCGGTTTTTTACTTGGTTTTCTTTTCGGCATCTTCCTTCTCCTACCAGCTTTTTCCCGATACCGCCTCGGGTTCGGGTGCGTTACCAAACCAGTGATTGAATACCGCTTCCGCCGGTGCATCTGCCAGGATTATTCCCTTGACATCCGCGTATTGCCCCTGATATTCGGGCATCTGCTCACCTTTATCATCAAATACCATTACCATGTTGTTGCTCATTCTGATAACATTTTTAATCACTACGGCTCTCCTCTAGCTTGATTTTTCCCCCTAATTTCATCGTAGTTGACAGGTATTAATTGTTCATAAAAGTATTATTAAAATTCCGTTAAAAAATCCCTTATTTAAGTAACTGACGGATGGGCAAAAAGCTTGCTAACACGAGATATGCCGCATTGAAGTTATCGCCGCTTTTATCTATAATGTCTTTGTTATAGTTAAGGGGGATTATGAGCCGACTTATTGACGAACTGAACAGAGTTGTCCGGGCCACATCTCAGCCGATAGGTTTCAGGGCAGAGCGAGCCGCATCATCAGCTTCACGAATGTTGCTCGTTGCCAGTCTGGACTCTGGAGCTTCTGGTGTCCTGTCTGACTATGTTAGCGAAGCTGACGCTGTTTTATTACGTCCGGGGAAATCGCGCCTGGCAGCGACTGAAATTCAAAAAGCCGTTGAATCCCTGCCGGATATACCCTGGGGCGGATATCTGGAGGATGCCGGCACCAAAAAAGCGGGGACAATGGTCGAGGCAGGCTGCGATTTTATGGTATTCCCGGTGGCTAGCCCGGTTACAGCCATGCCTCAGGATGAGAAAGTCGGCAGGATTTTGCAGCTACAATCGGCGCTGGATGATGGTTCATTGAGAGCCATTAATGAGCTTTCAGTGGACGCAGTACTGGCCACCGATGCCTGTCCGGCGGACGAACCGGTAGCGTGGCACCACCTCATAAAGATACAGCACCTGGCCAATATACTGACCAAGCCCTTGCTGATTCCGGTATCATTCAATACAACCTCCGGCGAACTCAAAGCTATCTGGGAAGCCGGTGTGGACGGTGTGGTAGTGGAAGTCGGTACCGGAGAGCCGGAGAGACTGAAAAACCTGCGGCAGGCTGTAAGTAAATTACCTCCCCGCTCAGCACGAAAGCGAGGCAGAGCCGAGGCCCTGCTACCGCGAGTTAGCGGGGACGAAGCTAGGGCAACTCCGGACGAAGAGGAAGAAGAAGAAGAGGAGTGAAAATGTTGAAATCAGGCTTGATTTTTATACTCATCGCTGTAGCCGCCGTCCTGCTACCGGGGTGCGCTCTGATAACAGGTCAAGAGACAGGCGAACACGATGGAATACCTGTCACCACGGAGTTCGGGCGAATGCTCGGCTTCGTGCCCTATTCTTTTTTGGAGGAGCGTGACATCTGGTTCGGCGACCCGGGCAAGGCCAAGCAGCTTCACGGCTACGAGGACATTAAAAATTTAGACGACTTTATGAAACTCTCCAATGAAGAGATTCAACAGGTGATGCAGGCTCTGGCGGGAGTAGCCGGACTGAAAACGGAATACAATTTTACAGAGATAGCGCCGCTTATCGGCTTTGACGGCATGATGATACACCGCACTGTTTTCAACAACATACCTCCACCCTGGAGCTTCTCGGTCATGGAAGGGGACTTTGACGAGGCATTGATTGGCAGCAAGCTGACCGAACAGGGGTATGAGAAGGCAGAGTACGGTCCTTATACTTACTACCACATATACGACGATTTCAGGGTTGAGCTGAGAGGTGAGATAGCACAGTGGGTACTGGCCGAACTGAACAGGATAGCTGTGTTTGATAATACTATCGTGACCGCTCCGGCCACCGACATCATGACCGGCGTACTGGATGCGATGTCCGGGGATGAGGTTGCCGTGATAGATGACGCCGTTTGCCGGGCGCTTGCCGCCAGCCTGGGCGATGTCATTTCGGCCGTTATCTTTACACCGGACAGGCTGCTTATCGCTTTCGATCCAGGCGAAACACAACTCCCGTTCACCTTCACCGTCGCGGAGGGCTGGGGTACGCTGCACCAGTACGATATGGCGGCTATGGGGTATCAGGACGATGGGGAGGAGCGTTACTTTCTGGTATCCCTCTACTACACGGATGCAGAGGCAGCCCGGGCTGACGCCGGCGAACTGGTAAAAAGGATGGAAAGCTATGTCCTGATGATGCCGATGCCGAACGTGGAGAACATAGCTCTGACAGACTGGGTAGAGGTGGGCGAGGCCACGGTACAGAGTTATCCCGACGGGGCTACCCTGACGGTGTCATGCAGATTTCATTCGGGAAGAGGCAGTGTCAACATGCTCATGGGACTGCTGGGATTCCGCGATGCTTTCTATCTGACGCCCGACCCTTCAATTTACGTGGTGGATTGACAAAGTAATACGGTGGGTAATCAGTAGCTGACAGCCTTCAGCGACCCTGCGCCATCTGCCAAGACTTGCCCTCGGTGGTGATGGAAGGGGCGATTACCATCTCGGCCTGGTGCATCTCTTTAATATCAGCCGCACCGCAGACGCCCATCGCCGTGCGCAGGGCCCCGACGAGATTCTGGCTGCCGTCGGTAGCCGACGTTGGCCCGAAGAGAATTTGCTCCAATGCGCCTGTAGTCCCGACCTTTATCCGGGTCCCCCTGGGCAGTGCCGGGTGGGGATGAGACATACCCCAGTGATAGCCCAGTCCGGGCGCTTCTCTGGCCTGAGCTAAAACAGAGCCCAGCATGACGGCATCGGCACCGGCGACAATAGCTTTGCAGACATCGCCGCCCTTGTGAAAACCGCCGTCAGTAATTATCGGCACGTAAATGCCCGATTCACGGAAATATTCATCTCTGGCTGCTGCACAGTCTATGGTGGCCGTTATCTGAGGAACACCAACGCCGAGTACTTCCCTGGTGGTGCAGGCGGCGCCGGGGCCAACGCCAACCAGGACCCCGGATATACCCGTCTCCATCAGTTCCAGACAGGCACCGTAGCTGACACAATTGCCGACGATAATCGGCATGGATAGCTGCTCGCAAAGCTCAGAAAAAATCAGTCCCCGATAGCTCTTAGAGATGTGTCGGGCGCTGGTAACTGTTGATTGTACCACCAGAATGTCACCACCGGCTTCGGCTACTACAGGAGCGAGATGCTTGGTATTGGCCGGTATTAGCGATATGGCGCATATAACGCCTGCTTTTTTTATTGCCTGTACTCTGTCGCCAACCAGGTTTTCCTTTATCGGTTCGGTGTATATCTTCTGCATCAGGGCGGTGACTTCGTCATTTGGAGCTTTAGCGATTTTTGCCAGTATCTCGGTGGGATTTTCGTAGCGGGCCTGGATTCCGTCCAGATTGAGAACGGCGAGTCCGCCCAGCCTGGCCATCATAATAGCGAAGTCAACATCAACGACGGCATCCATGGCAGAGGTTACGATGGGAATTTTGAAGGTAAAGTTGCCAATCTTGAAATCGATGTCGGTCTGGTCGGGGTTAATGGTGACATCTCCGGGCACGATAGCCACTTCGTCAAATCCGTAGGAACGCCGTAATTGTTTAAACTTAGAAGTAGCCTTCTCGCTGCACATTTGTGCTTTTAATTATAACATAATTATCTTTTTTATTGCAAGAAAAATTATTAGAAGCTGCGATACTAACACCTTATATTGCCGCTTCAATAATGCATTTGACAACTGATGGCACACCATTTATAATTTGGCAACAATACTTATACATACTATAATGTAATAAGGTATTACTATGTTCATTCTTTTCATGATTCTAGCACTTATACTCCTCGTCGCCGGAGGTGTCGGTCTTTTCCACACCAATATCAACGTGGTTTCGGGTACTAACCTGTGGATTTACGGCAATATTACCTTCGGGACATTCACGGTATTGGGAATAGCAGTTTTACTTTTCATGGCCCTTTTCAACAAGGAATTCGATTAGATACCGTATTCCTGCTATATAAGCGCTAAAAGCAGTCTCACAGAAATCCCAGATAACCCCCAATGAGCGGTACCCGGATGACCTCTAGGCTGGACAGGCAAAGGCGTGCCGGTTTATAATTATTCAGATTAAGGATAGTAAAAATAATGCCGACCCTCTATGTTGTAGCCACCCCGATTGGAAACCTCGAGGATATTTCTCTGCGTGCCCTCCGTATTCTTCGTGAGGTCAGGCTTATTGCGGCTGAAGATACCCGCAAGACAAGGCGTCTCCTCTCCGCCTATGATATCAGGACGCCTATGACGAGCTATTATGAGCATAGTAAACAGGCCAAACTTAGCTACATTCTGGAGTTCCTTCAAAAAGAAGATATCGCCCTGGTTTCTGAAGCCGGAATGCCGGGTATATCCGACCCCGGCTACGAACTGATTGTAGCTGCCGGCCAGCGCGGTATTACGGTTACCCCCATACCGGGACCTTCGGCGGTTACTACGGCGCTGGCTGTCTCTGGACTGCCCACGGACAGGTTCACCTGCATCGGCTTTTTACCACACAAGGCGAACGATAGGCGTCGAGCGCTGGAATCGGTGGCTGATGAAACAGGCACCATTATCGCCCTGGAAACACCGCACCGGCTGCTGTCAGCGTTAAACGATATACTGGTTGTCCTTGGTGACAGGAAGCTGGCTGTTTGCCGCGAGCTTACCAAACTCCATGAGGAGGTCTTCCGGGGAACGGTCAGCGAGGCTATAAAGCACTTCACGGAACCGAGGGGAGAATTCACTCTGGTAATTGAAGGTAAAGGGGCGAAAGATAAGCCCCGACTGACCGGGGATATAGAAAGACGGTTGCAGCAGATGTATCTCAGCGGGGCCACGGCTAAAGAGGCAATAGCCGCGGTGGCCGGAGAAACGGGACTGACAAGGAAGGAACTATATAAAGCCTGGCTCAGGTTGGATAAAGTCTGGGACAGAGAAAATGATTCATGTCAAAATCTGGAGAGGAGTCAATAAATGCGTCGCGGCTGCATATCTTTAGGTGAGATAAAATGTGATGAGTGCCATAACACCATACCCTATCCTGACCGCTATCTGGCCGTTGATGAAAAGGATGGTGTCGAGGACGAGGAAGGCGAGGTCCGGCGCTACTGCGTTGAGTGCTGCCTGAAGAAGGGCTATGCCCATTATAAAGAAGAGAAAGGTGAACACGTGCTGACCTTTTTCTAGACCCCTTCTTGAGGCGCTGAGTATGAGCGAGAGGATTTTTATCGGTGTCGCCTGGCCTTATGCCAATGGTTCGCTACACCTGGGACAGATTGCCGGGGCTTACCTGCCGGCGGATATCTTCGCACGTTACCACCGCACCAGGGGCAATGAAGTATTAATGGTATCCGGCTCGGACCAGCACGGCACGCCGATAACCATTAAAGCCGAACAGGAGGGAAAGACACCGCAGGAGATAGCCCGGTTTTACCAGCGGGAATTCCTCGATTGCTGGCAGAAGTTGGGTATTACTTTCGATTTGTTCACCACCACCGGCACCGACAACCACGCCGGCGTCGCCCAGGATATTTTCCTGACTCTCCAGAAGAATGGTTATATCTATAAGGAGTCCGTATCACAGCCTTTTTGTCCCAACTGCCAGCGCTTCCTGCCGGACCGCTATATCGAGGGCACCTGCCCTTACTGCGGTGCCCCCGGAGCGCGAGGAGACCAGTGTGACGATTGCGGCAAACCGATGAATCCGGCGGAACTGGTCGACCCGCATTGCCGGATATGCGCTACCACCCCCGTCTTTAAAGACTCGGAGCACTTTTTTCTGAAACTGAGCGCCTTCCAGGACAGGCTGGCAGAATGGGTTGGCCGGCAGAGTCAATGGCGACCCAATGTTTACGGCCTGACAGCACGTTACCTGAAAGAAGGACTGCGGGACAGGGCGATAACCCGCGATATTGACTGGGGTGTGCCGGTGCCGGTTGACGGCTTTGAAGATAAGCGTATCTACGTATGGTTTGAGGCCGTTATCGGCTACCTCTCGGCTTCAAAGCAGTGGGCTAAAGAAAAGGCGAAGGATGATGAAAAGTGGCGTGATTTCTGGCAGGGCGATGAGGCGAAGAGCTATTACTTTATCGGTAAAGATAATATACCCTTCCATACCCTCATCTGGCCGGCAATGCTGTTGGGCTACGGAGACCTCCATCTCCCCTTTGACGTTCCGGCTAACGAGTTTCTGACCATTGAAGGCAAAAAAATATCTACAAGCCGGAACTGGGCGGTCTGGCTGCCGGACTACCTGGAACGTTATGACCCTGACCCGCTGCGCTATCTGCTCTCTATAAACATGCCCGAGACCAGCGATACCGACTTCTCCTGGCGGGAGTTCGTCCGCCGCAACAACGACGAGCTGGTGGCTACCTACGGCAACCTGGTAAACCGGGTGCTTACGTTTGTTTACAGGAACTTCGACGGGTATGTGCCGGAGCACAGCGGACTGAATGACGTTGATAAAAAACTTATGAAAAATACGGATTCCTGCCTCGACCAGACGGGTGTGCTTATCTACAGATGCAGTTTAAAGCAGGCTATCATGACGGCCATGTCAGCCGCACACGAGGCTAACCGATACCTTGATGATAAAGCCCCCTGGAAGGTAATCAAGGAGGACAAGCAGGCTGCTGCTAACTCACTTTATGTGGCGCTCAGCGTGATTGCCCAGCTAAAAACGATGTTATATCCCTTCCTCCCGTTTAGCTCGCAGAAAGTGCATGAATACCTGGGCTTCGAGGGCAACGTGGAAGACTACGGCTGGCAGCCGCAGGTGCTGCCGCCGGGGCAAAAGCTGCGGGAACCAAAGCCCCTGTTTACCAAGCTTGACGAGAGCATCATAGAAGAGGAGACCCGGCGCATTGGAGCTTGACCAGATTTACGAATCCATTCGGGACGACCTGGATAAGGTAAAGGAAACACTGACGTCAATCAGCCAGATTGATTTCTCCTGGCTATCCGAGCAGTTGAGTTACGTGCTGAAGGAAACCGGTAAGGGGATAAGGCCGGCGCTTACCCTGCTGTCCGGCAGGTTCTATGACTATAACATAACCTACCTTCTACCCATGGCTGTCTCCGTCGAGCTTATGCATACCGCCACGCTGGTTCACGATGACGCTATCGACAAGGCGGAAATCCGCCGGGGCCACCCCACAATCAATAGCATGTGGGGTGACGATATCGCCGTGCTGATGGGTGATTACCTGTTTGCCAGGGCGGGCGAGGCTGTCGCTGATACGCAGTCAACGCGGGCGGTCAAGCTCTTTTCCCAGACCCTGGGGATAATTTCCAGCGGCGAGATAAACCAGTATCGAAATTCGTTCAATCTGGAGCAAACTCGTGAGGACTATTTCAAACGTATCTACGGGAAAACAGCTTCGCTTTTTGCGCTTTCGGCACAGTCGGGCGCTATTCTGAGCCATGCACCGGAAGAAGCGGTGGAAATACTCAAGAACTACGGCGACAATCTCGGCACTGCCTTCCAGATTGTGGATGATATCCTTGATTTCACCAGCACCGAAGAAGTCATGGGCAAGCCGGTAGGCTCGGACCTTACCCAGGGCACCCTGACCCTGCCAGCTATGATGCTTATGGAGCGCTACCCCGATGATAACCCCGTCAGGAGTCTGTTTAAGACTGGAGACAAAAAGAACGTGGACCTGGCGATAGAAATGGTGCTGAATTCCTCAATTATCGACGACTGTTACCAGGTAGCCTCGGAATACTGTGAGCTTGCCTGCCGTGATTTCGATTTGCTTCCGGAGAAGAGCAGCCGCCAGGCGCTATTGGGCCTTGCCAAATACGTCGTAAAAAGGAGTGAATAGCCCGATTCTTCTTTCACTCCCCTTCCCAGATACTGCCGTCCTGATAGGTTTCTCTCTTTTTAGTCGGTATTTTCTGCTTGAACAGGTCAATGGCGTACTGGCTGGCGGCAAATCCCTCCTTACGGTGAGCCGCCGCTATCGCTACCACGAGATTGATATCGCCCACTGCCAGTCTTCCTACCCGGTGGTAAATGGCTACATTATTCACCGACCACTTCTGCTTAATCTCGTCGGCTATCTCACGAAGCCTGTCCTCCGCTTTTCCATCAGCATCCTCATACTCCACCGAGAGCACAGCCTTACCACGGGACAGCTCACGGATTAACCCGACGTAGGTCACCGCGCAACCGCTGCCGGCAGTCTTGACCTTATTAACGACCAGCTCAGGAGATATTGGTTTGTCCGTAACACAAATCATATTAACACTCCGGGGGTGTTTATTAACTTCACCCCCCCCCTGATATTTTACAACTCTCTTAAACTCTCCATTTTGTATCTATCTTTACGAGGTCCTTCCTTCGGAAGGAGAGGAGAGTGGGAGAAAAGATAAAGAGGGGCTGGTGCCCCTCTTAAACTCCCTATAAAAACATATACGTCTTCTGATAACTTCAACTGCGGTGGTTCCACATTTAATCAGGTGCCGCCGGTGTCTGCTTCGGGACGAGTTGGGGTACAGCCGGAGCCTTCTTGGGCTTGAGGACCGGCTCGGCTTCCGCCACCGGCTTGACCGGTTCTGGAGTAGTGGTTTTCCTGACTTTCCTGGTTCGCTTGGGCAGGGCAAGCTCATTAAATGTCTTCTCCAGGTCACCACCTTCAAGGGTCTCCTGCGCGATAAGCCTTTTAGCGAGAAGCTTCAGTTTCGGCTTATTTTCAGTCAGGATTTTAGTGGCAGTCTGGTGAGCCTCCTGAATGACTCTGTCGACTTCCGTATCAATCATGTCGGCAATCTTGTCACCGTAGTCTTTCTGCTCGGATATTTCGCGTCCGAGGAAGACCAGTTCCTGCTTATCACCGAATGTCCGGGGGCCCAGTTTCTCACTCATGCCGAAGTCGGTCACCATGCGCCGGGCCAGTCCGGTTGCCCGTTTAATATCATCAGAAGCCCCCGTGGTAATCTCGTTGAAAATCAGCTCTTCGGCGGTGTGCCCGCCAAGCAAAGTGGCTAACATAGCCTGAATCTGTGAGCGCGACGTGAGATACCGGTCTTCAATAGGTAGCTGTTTGGTATGACCCAGAGACATACCACGCGCTACTATAGATATTTTGTGCACGGGGTCGGCATTTGGCAGCATCCGGGCTACGAGAGCATGACCGGCTTCATGATAGGCAATTACTTCCTTTTCCTTGGGATTAATCTTACGGCTCTTCCTCTCAGGACCGGCAATTACCCTGTCTATAGACTCATCAAACTCTTTCATGCCTATAGATTTCTTATTACGCCTTGCCGCCAGAATAGCCGCTTCATTGACCAGATTGGCCAGGTCAGCACCGCTAAAGCCAACAGTCCCTTTAGCCAGCGTCTCCAGATTAACCGTCTTATCAAGCGGCTTCCCGTTGGTATGTACGTTGAGAATCGCCAGCCGCCCGTTGATATCCGGCAGGTCCAGGATTACCCGCCGGTCAAAGCGGCCGGGGCGGAGCAGGGCCGGGTCAAGAATATCGGGGCGGTTGGTGGCGGCAATAACAATCACGCTGGTGTTGGTATCGAAGCCATCCATTTCCACCAGAATCTGATTAAGCGTTTGCTCACGCTCATCATGACTGCCCCCCAGGCCGGCGCCGCGCTGGCGGCCTACGGCATCAATCTCATCAATGAAAACGATGCACGGTGTATTGCGTTTGGCCTGGTCAAAGAGGTCGCGCACCCTGGAGGCACCGACGCCGACAAACATCTCGACGAACTCACTGCCGCTGATAGAGAAGAAAGGAACATCGGCCTCACCGGCCACAGCCCGTGCTATCAGTGTCTTGCCGGTGCCGGGCGGACCTATTAACAGTACGCCTTTCGGAATGCGCGCTCCCAGAGTCTGGAATTTCTCCCGCGATTTGAGGAAATCCACCACTTCCTGCATGTCCGTCTTGGCTTCTTCCACGCCGGCGACGTCGTCAAAAGTGACCGTAGTCCGGTTGGCCGGAAACAGCCGGGCCCGGCTGCGACCGAAACTCATCGCCTGGCTGTTAGCTCCCCGCGCCTGCCGGAACAGGAAGAAGAGCAGAGCACCGAAAATTATGAGCGGCAGGAAGTTGATAAGAAGACTGCCCCAGTTGATGCCTGAGGAACCCTTGATATCATAATCCACGCCCTCAAGGTTGAGACCTTCAATATCGTATATGCTGGCGTTACTTTCCTTATATGCCTGATATTCTATATCATCCACCGCGGTAATAAGCAAGGATTCGCCATCAACCTCAATCGCCTTTATTTCCTTATTCTGTGACATGGCGATGACTTTACTCAGCGAGATTTCTTCAGGTTTACTGCTTCCCGGCATAAGTAAGGAGAAGAGGAGAACGGCCGCCAGTAAGATGATGATGTATATAATGCTATTTCTCTTCCAGCTGGGTTTCACCCTGTACCTCAGTTAATCAGATTTTCTCTAGCCTACAGTAATTATACCATAAAAATAATAAATAAAAGCTAAGGAAATATAAAAAAACACTAAATATCAGGACTAAGTATTATCACGAGCATATCAATCCGGCTTACGGTGAGCATTGACAACGGCCTTCGAGCTAATTATAGTGTCAATAAACGGGTCGTACTGCCATAACCCAGGATGCCAAGGGAGGTGGCGATGAAAGCAGCTGCGGAGCCAAGCGAGATTAAATCCCTTAACAAGCTGAATATACAAAGCCCCGATGACCTTTTCATCTGTTGTGCCAGTTTTGAAGAGAGGTGCCTTTCCAGTACCACTATAATGGGCATGGACTTCCTGACGAAGTTCGCGGTGATCTTTGTCGTTGAGGAGCCGCTCTATAAAAAGCAGGTTGAACATAACATGTTCCGGTTACAGACCGAGCTGAGGAAAAAGGCTACCGAAGGTATATTTATCATTTCATGCCAGAGGAGCAATCCCCTGGAAGGCATCAACCAGCTGGAAGATGTCCTTAGGCAGTGCAATTTGAGTAATAACGGTGGACCTTTCATTACCGTCGATATCAGTGGCTTTACCAAGATATACCTGCTTGAGCTTCTCAATTATCTGGTCACAGAAAAGAACCTGGGCATCCCGCGCCTGCTCCACACTACCCAGAGATATCTGCCAACCAGACTGACCCGCGGTATTGAGCAGATTACTACCATACCAAACTTCTTTGGTAGTCCGTCGCTGGAAAAGGAGACGGCTCTCGTCCTGTTCCTCGGGTTCGAGCCGGAAAGAGCTCTGGCGGTATGGAAGCAATATAATCCTGCCAGGACAATTGCGCTGATAACCAACCCCCCGCGCAGTGGGAATCCCGATTACCTTAAATACGCGCAGCAGAATAACGCCGAACTCCTCGAACGGCCTTCCGTGGAAGTCAGGGGAGTAATGGCGGATAACCCGTATGCCGTCAAGACTGTGCTGGAGGCCATACACGAAGAGATAAAGGATTCGTTCAACATGGTCATCGGTCCTTTCGGAACCAAGCCACAGGTCGTTGGTGTTTTCCTTTTTTGCATGGAACACCGCAAAGTGCAGGTGATTTACTCTTTCCCGGCTACATATACAAGGTCTTACCTGCGGCGTCAGCCCGGCTCAGTACTGTTATTGCCCGTTGCCCCCTAGCCATACGCACCAAGAGAAAAGAGGGACAACGGGCAACAACAGTTTTACATGGATACTACTTTCTAAACCTGTTCCTGTCCATGAAGTTTCTTATCTTCCCCTTTACGTTCTCTTTCACATGATTTTGGATTTGCTCTTTAGCCTTCTCTTTTATCTTCCAGTCTATTTTAGCCTTCTGTTTTATCTTTGGAAAGTCCATGTACTTCCCGCTCCAGTTAACAGGGCCTACGAGGGTGGACTGCCCCCCGACCTCGCCGAAATGAAGCTCGGCAGACCAGTCTCCCCAGGCTTTCACTTTCTCAAATAAGCCCGTACCCCCGGTACTTCTCCAGGTTCCCGTATCCATAATGTCGCCTGTATACAGGTTGCCCTGGATTTTTCCGGTAAAGGTGCCGTTCAGAGTACCGGAGCCATCGGGACGGGTAAGTGAAAAGGTTCCCCTCATGATGCCTTTGGCGTTGTACTGTTCATCCACCTTAACTACGGAGTCATGGTCCGACCAGAAGACGGTCCCGGCCAGCAGGTCCCAGTCGCACTGGTCCAGAAACCCTTCTACAATTTCGCCCTGGTAACGCCATATCTTTCCTTTAATAATGGGGTCAGGCATATAGGTTACATAGATTAGTCCGGAACCGGAGAAATTCGTGGTAGCCGACCTATTGCCCCACTTGTCATACTTGGCTAATGCCGTAGCGGGCATCATTACCGTTAGAATCAGGGCCAGCACCAGGCTGATGAATATTAGTTTCCTTTTCATTTTTTTATCCTCCTTTTTTTATAGATTTTTTCAGCTATGGCGTTCCCGGGCACGGGATAATATTCAGGTTATAATATGTTTTAACCAGTTACCGGTTCCAGTGCGAAATCATTGTGAGCGGCGGCCGCCGCCATCAGCCTGTCAAACTCGGATTTATTCTTGTTCAATAGCCTCAAACAGGCGTGTACTACATTGGAATCGTACAGAACACCGCTTGACCGTGATATTTCCTGCAGGGCGCTTTCCAGACCGAGAGCCGGACGGTAGGGTCGGTGAGAGGACATAGCCTCAACGACATCCGCCACACCCAGAATCCTGGCTTCGAGGACGATGTCGTCTCCAATCAGGCCTTCAGGATAACCCGAGCCATCTAACCGTTCATGATGCTGAAGAATCGCCTTGGTCACCGGCCAGGGGAAGTCTATCCGCTGAAGAATTTCATAGCCCACCTGACAGTGGTTCTTGATGATGCTGAATTCATAATGGTTTAATTTACCGGATTTACTCAGAATCTCGGATGGCACGGCTACCTTGCCAACATCGTGGAGAAGACCGGCAATATAAACCCCCATTGTCTGCCACTCGGGCAGGCCCATCTCCTTGGCAATAGCCCGTCCCAGCTCCGCTACCCGCCGCTGATGACCGGCGGTATAAGGGTCTCTGCTTTCAACTACCAGAGTTAAGGCATGGATTACGCCATCCATTGCTTTTTGTAATTCGCTATGCTTTCGTTTCATGCTCTCGTATAGATTGGCGTTCTCAACGCTAACCGCTACATCAGCAGAAACCTCCTGTAACAGCCGCCTCTCTTCATTCGAGTATGGTTTGTGGGAGACCTTGTTACCCAGGAGCAGGATACCAGCCAGATGCCCTTCGCTATTCAACGGAACCAGAAGCTCTATATTATACTTTTCCATGGCCTGCCGGTCACTTTCAGGCAGGCTTATCAGCGACGGAATGATATCGATATCATTGTAGTCAAGAATACTATCTTGTTGCTTGATGGTGGCTACCAGCGGACTGTTTGCGGAAAAAATCAGCCTGCCCTTGTTCTTCTGTCCGCAATATGCGTAAGTGGCGTAGCTGCCGGTGGTCGACGAAGGTATCAGCAGGTAGACACCCTGGCTCTCCATGCCGTTGGCGACCGCAGTGACCAGTGATGAAGAGAGCTGCTCCAGGTCCAGGTCACCCTTCATTTCTTGATTGAACCGCTTCAGGGTCTGTATGTGGGCATATCTCTCCCTGAAAAACCACCTGTCCACTGTGTGCTGCAGCCTTGATAGAACCGGCTGGAAGATGGAAGCGGCAATAAAGACAATCACAATAGTAATCGTCAGAGAAACAGGGCTCATGAAGTCATGGAAAAGCCGACTCAGCAGGAAAATAAAGCTGCCAAATATGCCGAAAACCAGTGCGCTTGTCAGCGAATATGTCGCCGCTGTCCGAACCATTACTTTCATTTCCATGAGATTGTAACGGAGCATAGCCGTAGTGGCTATCACACAGAACAGGATATTGCCTATAATGCCCAGGGGATACATGTTCACGCCGAGGGCGGGCAGGTAATCAGTGGTGGCGCCGATAAACATAGCTACAATGCCAGCGATGATATACTGGGCGCGGATCCTATCATCAATAATCCGTGAATGCTGGTAGTACTTTATGAACATTAAGGCGCTGAGCACAATGGGTGCATAAGCACTTAGAACATAAAGGAAGAAAAGAGGCCCGATGACGGGGGCTTTGCCATACCACATCATCTGCATACCTTCGACCACAAGTCCTGTGGGAATCAGTACCAGTAGAGTAAAATACGAGATGTATATGGGATATAGAACCTGTTTTCTCGGGCGGGCACCGGCCAGGGCAATGGCGAACCGATAGAAGAACAGGGAAGCGCTCAGTATTGAACAGAAGACGAGTTTCTCCCATACCAATGCCATCGACATCTCGGAACTCGAACGCATCATGAAGATGAAGAAGCTCCACAGAGTCATGAAGACAAGGAACAGGGAGAAAGGTTTTCTGGCAATGTGCTTTTTACCGCTGACCATCAGGATTATCAGCAGCGCCAGACAGAACACTACTTGGATTAAGGGTATCAGCAAATATATATTCAAATCAGGCTCCCCAAATTCATACTCATACCATTTCTTTTCAGCATAAAATCGCCGTACTAAGCAACAGGTACTGGCTGCCTGTTTGCCAGACTGATGAGTTCCCCTATAATTTCATCGGAGGCATTCATTCGTGGTGGTCGGCTCTGCGCCAGTTCCAAGCCATTCTCCTGCTTTTCCCTGTAGAAGTCGTTAAAAGTACCGGAACGGAGTACGGTAACCTCAAGCGGCCTTATCTCCATCATGGCAGCCAAATCGTGATAACCAGGGTCTGTTTTCATTAGCTCGCTGTGCAGCACCGAAGGCAGGTTCTCCGGTTGGCAGCCATTATTAAGCTCAATGTAAAGGTGAAGCGTGGGTTTTCCCTGTTTGATTTCTTTGCGGATTGTCCAGTCTTCACAATCAATCCTCGCATTAGCTATTGCCTGTACAATAGATTTTTCGCTTACTCTGGTGAAACCAGCTATGTCAATCAGGTCATCCGCCCTGGCCTCAAAGACCATTTGTGGCAAATTGACCTGAGCCTCCCTGTCTTCCATCGCCGTGATACGGATGAGGTGTCCCAGCCTGTACCGGATGAAAGGCATGCCGTAGAAACTGGTGATTACAAGTTCATACCGCTCCCCGGCCTTAACCTCGGGAAGCAGTACGGTGTTGGGCACATACGAATCATCGTGCTTATTCTTCAGCCACTCACGTTCGGGAATGAACTCAAGGAAATTGGAGTTTGGAATAAAAGTCATATCCCGCCGCGTCCAGTTCTGTACGGCTATGATACCTGCCTCCGTGCACGCGTGGAACTCATAAGGATAGGCGCCCCAGTATTTGTACACCAGGTCTCGATAAATGCTGGTGTCAATCCCCCAGCCTATAATCGCTTTTACCGGCCACAGGTCCTTGGGCAACATGCCCCTGTTCTCAAGCTTACTCCTCAGGAAACCCCGTGAAAGACGGAGAAGCTCAGAGGGATGCATGAGGTGTTTGGATATCTTGCTCTTCCCCGACATCTGGTTGAACTCATTCCCGGTCTTCACCAGAACACTGGTCATGGCCACCAGTATATCCATGCCGGTCCTCAAAGACATCTCAAAGCCCCTTGTAATCTTCTCTTTGAAATCCATACCGTCATACATGTCCGGCGATATTACGGGACGGAGGTTAAAAATCTGGCTTGCCCCGCAGGCTAACAAACCGGAAAGATAAGGAGGGGGAGCTACATTAAACAGAACCCGGTCACCTTCCATGAGGGAGCTTCGCCCCTTTTGTTTGGAGCAGGCAAGAATGAGCACTGCCATCAAGTTATCCAACGAACGGTTATATGCTTCAAGCGTATATGGAACACGCCTATAACGGCCAGCAGCGCCCGATGTATTCGCCCAGACAAAGGGTTCCTCAGGCAGCGCCTGCTCGTTACCGGCATCCAGTTCCGGCAGGTAATCTTCATACATGGTTAAAGGCACCAGATTGCGATACTCATTAATGCTTTTTGGAATTCTATGGCCTACCAACCTTTTCCACAGAGGACATAGAGTAAGCTTCTCGAGTTGCTGAAGCAGGAGTGACTCCTGGGTCGACATGAATTGCTGAAGGCTCAAATCAAGGAATCCGCAGTACTTTGTCCAAACCCTGTCATATTCTGACTGAACCATCGGATACTTGATATACTGCATGGTCCCCCCTTTTTCAGGGGGTGCACACGAGTCGTTCATTTCCGTAATCATCTGTAGCCCCTCTTATGACAGGTTAAGTCTACGCAGGCCACATCAAGAGAACATCACAATTCGGCTCTGGATTTTCTCAAAAAAATCACAAGAATAAGGCCGTAATAGCTCAACCTTTTTCATTTGCAGAAGGTACTGCACTGACATTGTGATTATCAACGTATGGTTATTTCACAGGCTGGATAAGGGCGTTTTTACTTGACAAGGATAAGCATACTATTGTAGATTTTTATAGTATTGCGTAAAATATCGCTTTTTTTAAAAGCGATTATTATCCAGCTAAATTCGTTCACCAAATCAATAATAAGCAACAACGGCAAAAATGTTTACGTACAGATTCGTAGAAGGAGAGTAATTGATATGACTGACGGAAAAGGCAAGACAGTCGATATAAAGCCCGATAAAACGGTAATAAAAGCCTTGGCCCTCGGCGGACTTCTCGGCGGCGGGGGCGAATGTGCCGTTGATGTCAAAGATGGCAAAATAGTCAGAATCAGGCCGTTCCATTACGACTGGAAATATGACAGGAAGGATTTTAACCCCTGGAAGATTACCAGGAACGGCAAGGACTACAAACCTCTTTTTAAATCGGTGCCCTCACCATTCTCGCTTGCTTACAAGAAAAGGACTTTCTCCCCCAACCGGATTAAGTATCCACTGAAGAGGGTTGACTGGGACCCCAGCGGCGAGAGGAATCCACAGAACCGGGGGAAGAGCAAGTACCAGAGAATCTCGTGGGAAGAGGCTTCTAAAATATTAGCTGATGAAGTAAAGAGGGTTCATAAAGAATACGGGCCCCTGGCTATTCTTGTACAGGGAGACGGACACGGTGAGTGCAAGACCATCAATACACCCCATGGCCATTCAGCCAGGCTCTTCGACATGATGGGCGGCTTTACCCAGCAGGTGAGGAACCCGGATAGCTGGGAAGGCTGGTACTGGGGTTCCAAACACGTATGGGGTCAGGGCATCCAGGGCATGTACAATCCGGCCGATAACATCATCAAGGATATGAGCGAGCACTGCGATATGGTCCTGTTCTGGGGAGGCGACCCGGAAACCACTCCCTGGGGATTCACCGGGCAGTGCGCCACGCGTCTATGCTATTTCTGGACGGAAGCCGGTATCAAGCAGGTATATGTCTGCCCCGACCTTAACTACGGCGCCGCCGTCCACGGCGATAAATGGATTCCGATACTCCCCAACACCGATGCCGCCCTGCAGCTGGCAATTATATATATATGGATAACTGAAGGCACTTATAAGAAAGACTACGTGAAGACCCACGCCGTGGGCATGGACAAGGTCGAGGACTATGTCCTGGGCAAGGAAGACGGCATACCCAAGACGCCCGAGTGGGCTTCCAGGAAGTGCGGCGTGCCAGAATGGACAATTAAAGCGTTTGCCAGGGAGTGGGCTAAAAAGATAACCTCCATTGCCCACTACTTCGGCGGCTCCTATGTCCGGGGTCCGTTCTCCCATGAGCCCGGCCGTCTTGAATGCATCCTGCTGGGAATGCAGGGACTGGGCGGTCCCGGTGTCCACCAGAGCCAGATAACGTATACCGGTATGCCCAGAGCCGAAGGACTCAGGAGCACCCGGTTCTTCAATCCGGCACTCAGTGAACGCCTGACCAAGCCGGTCCAGACCACTATCATGGCCTGGGGAAAGCAGCTTATCCCCAAGACCTTTATCCAGAAGGCCATTGAAGAGCCGCCACTAACCTTCATGGGCAGCGGCGCCATCGAGACGCCTACCGAAGACCAGTTCATCAAATACACCTACCCCCTGGAGGATGGCGGCTACGAAATACACATGATATGGACGGATACCCCCTGCCGGATTACCTGCTGGAACCACGGCAACTGGACGATTGATGCCTTCCGGAACCCCAAGATAGAATGCGTTGTCGCCCAGCACCCCTGGCTTGAGAATGATTGCCTCATCTCCGATGTTATTTTGCCCGCCAATACCACGCTGGAAGTAGAGGATATCGTTACCAATGTCAGGCAGGGTGTTAATTTCCACAGCATAGTTATCCAGGAGCAGGCCGTCAAGCCTGTGGGAGAATCCAAGAGCGATTTTGAGGTAGTCCTTGAAGTAGCCAAGGAACTCGGTTACGGAGAGCAGTTTACCGAGGGTAAAAACACCCAGGACCTGGAGAAGCAGGTCTTTGATGACATGGAAATTGAACACCTTATTTCATGGAAAGATTTTAATGAAAAGAAATACTTCGTCTTCCCGGCGGCCAAGGACTGGGAGCAGGATTCGCCAGGTTTCAGGAAATTCTACGATGACCCGGAAAATAATCCTCTCCCCACACCGACCGGTAAGCTGGAGTTCTATTCAGCCAGGCTGGCCGAGCACTTCCCGGATGATAAGGAAAGGCCGCCTATTCCCAAGTGGATTGAAAAGAGCGAGACACACGACGAAAGGATTTCCAGCGAAAGGGCTGCCATGTTCCCCCTGCTGCTTATGTCAAATCACGGCCGGTGGAGAACACACGCTCAGGGTGATGATATCACCTGGACGAGGGAAGCTCCGACCTGCAAGGTGCTGGGTTTTGACGGGTACATGTACGAGCCTCTCTGGATGCACCCCTCAACCGCCGCTGAGAGAGGTATCAAAGACGGCGACATCGTCAAGGTTTTCAACGAGAGAGGTATCGTCCTCTGTGGCGCCCGGGTGTGGGAACGGGTGATGCCTGGAGTTGCCTATGTTGACCATGGAGCCCGGCATGACCCGATAGTTCCGGGCTGGGTAGACCGCGGTGGAGCTATCAACACCATTGCCCCCTATGGAGTAGCTTCCAAGAACGCCGTTGGCCAGGCCACCAGTGGTTACCTGGTCGATGTACAAAAGGTCAGTGGCAAGGAATGGGATGAATGGCGGAGGGACTACCCCGAAGCCTTTGAAAGAGAATACGACCCGGCCTCAGGACTACGCTTCAATGCCTGGGTCGAAGGAGGTATGGAGTAAATGAAGGTTTTTGTTATAGACGTTGGAATCTGTAATGGCTGCTACAGCTGCCAGATAGCCTGCAAGGACGAGCATGTCGGCAACGACTGGACGCCCTATGCCAAGCCCCAGCCGGATACCGGCCAGTTCTGGATGAGGCAGACCGAGCATATCCGGGGGACTGTACCCAAGGTCAAGATGCATTACATTCCGATTCCCTGCCAGCACTGTGACGAAGCGCCGTGCATACCGGCCTGCCCCATCGAGGGGGTCAT
>Ga0315543_1000915_pt1 | contig 33841 bp, 32 predicted proteins | sample SalMarSW160210MG_2_FD_203098 | JGI IMG/M metagenome (GOLD analysis project Ga0315543, IMG submission 203098) | Salt marsh sediment microbial communities from the Plum Island Ecosystem LTER, Massachusetts, United States - Salt Marsh Sediment SW1601-210 ...
GTTTCAAATTGCTGTTATAACGAGCAGTTTGCCAAAAGGCGTAATCATACTAAAGTATGAGCCCCAAATCAGCCATTTTGCTGATTACAAGAGGAAGATATAACAAAATAAACTTATAAAGTAGAAAGAAGAGAGAGGTAAAAAAAAATGAAGAAATGGCTAATTGTGGTAACCGTAATTTGTCTGGTTGGTGTGTTTTTCACTGGCTGTCTCGGTTCGAACAACGAGGTTCAAGAAACTGCCGAGGCTATGCGAGGCGATTTGGTGATAAGCGTTGATGTCAGTGGAAACCTGGAGATGCCACGCAAGGTAGACCTGTCGTTTGGCACTTCAGGGATGATAAAGGAGATAATAGTGGAGGAGGGGGATAGAGTTGTGAAGGGACAGACTTTAGCTAAACTCGATGCTCCTATCCTGGAGGCAAATGTGGCGATGGCTGAGCTTAATCTGGAGCAGACGATTTATCCTTATTATTCCTATACTCATGCCAGTAATGTACCGGGGACATGGCTGGCTCTGGAGGAAGCTGAGGATAGTCTAGAAGAAGCACAAAGGCTCCTGGATGAAGGAAAAATTGAAGAAGCACAGTCACTTTTAGATAAAGTAGAGCAGAATCTGGATGAGGCGAAGGAAAAATCGGAATCCAGAGTATGGTCATTGCCTGTATCGGTCAAAAGGCTTGAGCTGCAGCTTGACCAGGCTGAAGCCGAGCTGGATAAGGCAGTCATTACCGCCTCCTTTGATGGAGTTGTAGCCAATATTTATATAAAGGAAGGGCAACAACTTTCTGCGATGACATACGCTAATCCGGCGATCTGTTTGATCGACCCCAGCGAGATAAAACTGAGCGGCGTGATTGATGAAATAGACGTTCCCAAGGTCAAGCTAGGGCAGGAAGCGGTTATCACGTTAGACGCTTTACCTGATAAAGAAGTGAAGGGCAGGGTAACTTTTATCTCTCCAGCAAGCACTGTCCAAACCGGTGTGGTGTTTTACAAAACCACCATAGCTCTGGAGAATCCTGACGAAGAACTCAAGGATGGTATGAGCGCTAGCGCTGAAATTGTTATTGAGCAGCACGATGATGTGTTGTTGATACCAAACCGGGCTATCCAGGGTAGCCTAGAAAAGCCCTGGGTGCAGGTGGTCACCAACGGTCAAATTGAAGAAAGGCAGATTAGCATGGGTTTGAACGATGGTATGTATACTGAAGTCTTGTCTGGATTAGAGGAAGGGGAGGAGGTAGTTTTGCCTGAAGTATCACAATTTCAGATGTTTTAGGGTTGGATGATCGAGCTTGATAACATAACCAAGGTGTACAAGATGGGGCAAACGGAGGTTGTTGCCCTCAATGGGGTAGATTTACGCATTGAGCAGGGGGAGATGGTATCCATTGTAGGACCATCAGGCTCGGGTAAATCTACGTTAATGAACATTATCGGCTGCCTTGATAAACCAACTTCAGGCCAATATCGCCTGGAGAAAATCGAAGTGAGCAAGCTTAGCGATAATAAATTGGCTGAAATAAGAAACAAAAAGGTAGGATTTGTTTTCCAGAGCTTTAACCTGTTGCCTAGAACCACTGCTTTAGCTAATGTGGAATTGCCGCTTATTTATGGTGGCGCTGGGAATCGGCGACAGAGAGTGTTACAAGCCCTTGAATCTGTGGGGCTGGCTCAACGAGCGCATCACAGGCCTAACGAGCTTGCTGGCGGTGAACAGCAAAGAGTAGCCATCGCTCGAGCATTGATAAACAATCCCTCTCTTATTTTAGCTGATGAGCCTACTGGTAATCTTGATACACAGACCAGCAAGGAAATCATGCTCCTTTTCCAAGAGCTGAATGGGCAGGGAATAACCATCATTTTGGTGACTCATGAACCTGATATTGCTGCTTATACGCAACGTATCATTAGAATGCGCGATGGTAAAATCGAAGAGATAGTATGAAGGTAAAGGATTCTATCGTTACTGCCTTGCGTGCCTTATCTGGTAATAAATTGCGTTCCGCTTTGACCATACTGGGTGTTTTAATCGGCGTAGCTGCAGTTATCTCTGTTGTTTCCCTGGGTAGAATAAACCAGGAAATGCAACGGGAGCAATTTGCAGCATTGGGAACTAATCTCATATATGTTCTCCCCGGCGCACCTTCTGCCATGATGGGCCTAGGTGGTCCCATGGGAACTGCCCAAACATTAACCTTAGAGGATGCTGAAGCGATTGCTGACCCCCGTAATGCTCCTTCGGTAGCTCTGGTAGCGCCAGCAATACAAACTTCCGCTCAGGTAAAAGCCGGGGCAGAAAATATGGGAACTAGGATTGGTGGGGTAACACCAGAATACCAGCAGGTCAATAACCTTGAACTAGCTCAGGGTAGATTTATCAATGATAATGACTATGCAGGAAGGTCAAGGGTGGTGGTCTTAGGGAGCCATATAAATGAAGAATTGTTTGGGTTGATGTCTCCCGTTGGTCAAACGTTAAGGCTGAACGGTCAGCAGTTTAAGGTCATCGGTGTACTGAAAACCAAAGGGGGTGCCTTTGGAGTTGAGGACTTGATGATATTTGCTCCCTTATCTACGGTGCAATCGACGCTGTTTGCTCAGCAAGCAGGCAGCACAGGGCATACCATTCATATGATCGGCGTTCAGGCAAAAAGCGGAAGCGAGATAAACTCGGCAAAAGAACAAATTATTAATGTCTTGCGGCAGCGACATCATATCAGGCCAGGAGAGGAGGATGACTTCAGTGTCATGAGCATGGATGCTGTAGCTCGTATTTTTGACCAATTGCAAATGATACTGATACTCATTCTTGGCGCTATTGCAGGTGTGTCTCTGCTCGTTGGTAGTATAGGAATCATGAATATCATGCTTGTTTCTGTGGTACAGCGCACCAGAGAAATTGGTCTCAGGAAAGCACTGGGAGCCAAGCGCAGTGACATTTTAATGCAGTTCCTCACTGAATCTGCGGTGCTAAGTATTTGTGGCGGTATTATCGGCATTGTCTTGGGATGGCTTGTAATCAAGATTGCCTCCGTCATAGCCACTGGTGCTGGTTTTCCTTTCCCGGCGATGATGCCTGCGGATGTTATTGCGTTAGCATTGGGAGTGTCGCTTTTTGTTGGGCTTGCCTCCGGTATTTATCCGGCATTCCGTGCAGCGCGTCTTGACCCTATTGAAGCCCTTCGTCACGAATAAACAACATGGTGATGTCATTGCGAGGAGCGGGAGCGGTTGCGAGGCACAAAGTGCCGAACAATATTAAAAATCAAAGATAAAAAATCAAAATTACAATTCAAAAAGCAAAAACCTTCCTCATTTTGCTCAGAACAAGCCCCGCAATCTCATCGCCCTCACGTCATTGCGAGGCACGCCTTCCTTTTGTAGTGCGACCCTTCAGGGTCGTGCGCACGAGGCTGAAGCCTCGCACTACATTTCTAAACCTTGCTTTGTCATTTTGCATTTTGATTTTTGAGTTTTGCTTTCCTGGGATTGCCACGCCTTCGGCTCGCAATGACAATAAAGGAGGGCTCGCAATGACAATAAAGGAGGGCTCGCAATGACGATGAAAAAGGGCGCAATGGCGGATTGGTTACCTCCTCTGGATCAAGGACAGGAACTCAGAGCGGGTGACCGTTTTGCTCTGGAAACTTCCCCTTACCGCTGAGGTTATTACAGTACTCCCTGGTTTCTTAATACCCCTCATTATCATGCATAGATGCTCTGCTTGAATGACCACTCCTACGCCATCTGGCTGAAGAGCTTCGAAAATGGTATCAGCAATCTGCCTTGTCATTCTTTCCTGGAGTTGGGGACGCCTGGCAATTATTTCCACCACCCTTGCTAGCTTGCTTATCCCGACCACCTTGCCATTTTGCTCTGGAATATAGCCTACATGCGCTACTCCATAGAAAGGAAGCAGATGATGTTCGCACATAGAGTAAAAGGGGATATCTTTTAGGATTACCATTTCATGATGACCTTCCTCGAAACCAGTGGCTAGTTCGACTTTAGGGTCAATATCCAATCCCGAGAAAAGTTCTACATACATATCGGCAACACGCTGGGGGGTATCCTTTATGCTTTCTGTGGACAAATCCTGCCCCATAGCCTCCATTATGGAAACAGTTGCTGCTTTGATTCTATCCTTATCAATCATTTCAAATCCCCCTCTCTATGAAACTTATGCTGTGTTCGTCTGTAGTAACATAGAAGTCAGAGCCAAGATAAAGAAGCGGCTTCACCTTTGTCAAGTCAAGCATTTCGTTTTCGGTGAATATTCCTTCTCGGAAGTGCGCAGCGACAACCTCGCCGACCGCCCAAATATGGTCGCCATAAATTTTGCTATCCAAAAGCTTGCATTCGTAGGAAGCATAGGCATCCTTCAACAAAGGGACTCGCGTTTTTATTGGCTTTTCTCTCGGGATGTTGAGCTTCTGGAACTTGTCTATCTCTTGTCCCGAAGTCCCACCAATAGAGGCAGCCAAATAAGCTTTTTCAAAAGGGACGAAATTGATGCCGAATTCCTTGCTCTGTCTGATAAGCTGGTAGGTAAACCTCTGAGGGGAGATAGAGATACCATAAATGGGAGGATTGACGGAGATCGAACTATGCCATGCTGCAGTCATGGCATTGTCTTTCCCTTCAAAGCTAGCAGTAACTATAGCTGCCAGTTTGGGATAATGATGACTGAATTTGCCGATGTCTTCTGTGGCTGTTTTCTCCATAGCTGGGTATCCTTCATTTTTGGAATCATTATACTCCATTTTAGCTGCGAAATTTGAATCTTACTCTGCTACAAGCTAAAATAATTAGCAGTCATTGTTGCAGATTGCTAATTAAATTGCTAGTATAACAGGTTGATTATGCCTATATATAAAAGCCACCAACAATGCCCTTTAGGCGGAAGCTAGCTAATTCTAAATAGCTTGAAAATTAAGCATGTGACTGTAAAAGGAGAGTGAGTATATTGCCTACGTATGAATATCAATGTCCGCAGTGTAAATTTAGCTTTGAGGTTAAGCTGAAGTTCAGTGATAATAATTCGCCCGTTTTTTGCACTCGCTGTGGAGCCAAGGCAAAGCGGCTATTTTCCCCAGTGCCGATAATTTTTAAGGGTAGTGGATTCTATGTCACTGATAATAGAAGAGGAGAAACGGAAGGGCCCAGCAAAGACAAGGCTAGGAAAGGAAACAAGGAAGAATGACAAGGGAATATCTGATGAACTGCCCTTAGATTTTTAATCCTTGAACAAGAAATTCTCCACTGCGCTTAGGTCGGCGGCTAGTTCTATTGGTGGCTGGGTATATCTGCGAGGCACATCAGGGTCTTTTAACCCTGTTCCAGTGATAATACAAACTATTTTCTTACCTGAGAAATTCTGCTTCTTTGCCATCTTGACCAGTCCCGCTACCGAGGCGGCTGACGCTGGTTCGCCGAAAACGCCTTCCTTGATTGCTAATGATTTGTAAGCGTCCAAAATCTCATCGTCGGTCACCAAGTCTATGATGCCGCCAGATTCATCTCTTGCTGCTGTTGCTTTCTCCCAGCTGGCAGGGTTGCCAATGCGGATAGCAGTGGCGATGGTCTTGGGGTATTTAATCGGTTTGCCCAGAACTATGGGTGCGGCACCAGCAGCTTGAAAACCCATCATCATCGGAGTGTGGCTTGACTTGCCAATGCGGTGGTATTCTTTAAATCCCTTCCAGTAAGCGGTTATGTTCCCGGCATTGCCCACAGGAAGGAATAGATAATCCGGAGCATCCCCCAGATCATCGATGATTTCGAATGAAGCTGTTTTCTGCCCTTCAATGCGGTTTGGATTAAGCGAGTTAACCAGGGTAACAGGGTGCTTTTGGGTCAGGGAACGGACTATTTGCAGCGCCTGGTCAAAGTTGCCTTTTATGCCCACGATTTGGGCGCCGTAAATAAAGGCTTGAGCTAGCTTTCCCATAGCTATTTTCCCTGTAGGGATGATAACGATGGTTCTCATTCCAAAGCGGGTTCCATAAGCAGCCGCTGAAGCGCTGGTATTGCCGGTGGAAGCACAAATAATGGTGGAGCTGCCATTCTCTGCTGCCTTGGCTACTGCGACTACCATGCCACGGTCTTTAAATGAACCCGTGGGATTGCATCCTTCCAATTTAAAGTAGAGTTCCCCACATCCAAGTTCTTTCTCCAGATTTCGAGACCTTACCAGGGGAGTATCTCCCTCGCCAAGTGTGACTATAGGGGTAGCTGTGGTGACGGGCAACAGGCGGCGGTATCTAGCGAGAACGCCTTGTTTCATTCTTCAATCCTGATAAAGCTACTCACTTCATTTACCACGGTCAACAATTTTAGTTGTTCAATGGCTTTCTGCACTGCATTTTCCCTAGCCGGGTAGGTCATGATGACTATCTCGGCGGTCTGAGCTGCCCGGTTGCTCTCTTTCTGAATCACAGACGAAATACTGATGGAATTATCCCCCAGGATCTTGGAGATTTGTGCTAAAACGCCGGGACGGTCAGCCACATCCAGCCTGAAATAATAACGTGTCTCCACATCTGTCATTGGCTTGATGATTAGCTCTTGATTTATCCCTGTTTCCGGGGTGGCAGTTATCCCCAGGCGACTGTTTCTCGCTATGGTCAATACATCGGCAACAATAGCACTGGAAGCCCGCATTCCTCCTGCTCCTTCTCCGTAGAAGAGCAATTTACCAGCAAGGTCGCCTTCTGCTTGAATGGCGTTATAAACACCATCTACTTTAGCCAATTGGGAATCCTTGGGAAGGAAAACAGGATGCACTCGAGCCTCGATAGTATTGCCGTATCGTTTAGCAATTGCCAGGAGCTTTATAACATAACCAAATTCTTTAGCGTAGAGGAAGTCTTGAACGGCTAGGTGTGGAATTCCTTCACAATATATCTCTTGAGGGTCTAGTTTAGCGTGGAAAGCTAAGTTAGTCAGGATAACTAATTTGTAAGCTGTATCTCTTCCTTCGATATCATTGGAAGGGTCGGACTCGGCATAGCCTAATTCCTGGGCCTGTTTTAAAGCCACGGGGAACTCCAGTCTTTCCTGCGCCATTCTGGTCAAAATGTAGTTAGTGGTGCCATTAAGGATGGCATAAATGGCTGAGATATCGTTGGCGGCTAACCCTTGCCGGAAGGAGGAAATGAGCGGTATGCCGCTGCCTACGCTTGCTTCATAGCGAAGTTCAACGCTGTGTTCCTTGGCCAGTGAAAATAGCTCATATCCATGCTTAGCAATCACCTCCTTATTGGCAGTAACTACATGCTTTCCATTTGCGAGGGCTTGCCCGATATATTCTGTAGCGGGATGTTCTCCACCAATAACCTCGATGACTATGTCTATTTTGGGGTCAGTCAAAATTTCCTCGGCATTCTGGGTCAGTAATCCGGGTTCCAGTTCTACCGAGCGTTTTTCCGCCACCTTCCTTAATATCACAGGTCCCCCTGATTGCTCAGCCAGACTATCCTTCTTCTCCAGCAGAACATGAGCTACGCCACTGCCTACGACTCCGAGACCTAACAAGCCAATGTTTACCTCTCGCTTTGTCTGCATATTTACCTTCCTTTAATAACTTCGTTTGCAGCCCAGGACATCCTCGTGGCATCAAGTTTATTCTCAATGGTGCTATTTTCCCTTTGCTGGTCAAGCCATTCCTGGAAGTGTTTATTTTTTAGTGCTTCCCGAACGTCGTTGTCCAACTCTCGCTGTTGTTTATCTAAAACTTTGACTACCAAACAGCCTCCGTCGGTGTTAACAGTTTCGTCCTTGACCGGTTCACTCACTTCATCCACAGGAAGCTGGAAAGCGACTTCATTGAAGGCATCGCTGAAGTCATTTGTCTCATTCGTCTTGAGCCAGCCAAGCTCACCACCTTTATATTTGCTGCTGTGCTGGGAGTAATTTTTTGCAAGTTCGGTAAAATTACCTTCTGCGTCCAGTTCAGTCTTGATTTCCATAGCCTTTTGCTCGCTGCCTAATAGCATGGCACTAACATTTATCCCTTTCTCAGGGTCTTCTTCATTAACCTTTATCAGCCAGTAGCCAACACTTTTGTTGGTTGAATTATCACAGATGGGCTGGCTTATTCCACCGGCGGTAAGATTAAAGGTCTCTGCCATAGTTGGCGACATTAATTCCCGGGGAAGCCAGCCTAGATTGCCATCATACTCCTTGGTTCTGTTATCGTAGGAGAATTCTCTGACCAGCTCGGTAAAGTTTCCACCTTGCTCAGCTTGGTCTATCACCTTGTTAGCCACCTGTTCGCTTTCCACGAACATCACCTGGGTATTTGCCTGCAGCATTTCATCCGGCAACTGAGAATCAAAATATTCTAGAAGTTTTTGGCTCAGTAGCACAGTTTCCACTATATCTTGATGTACTTGATCCTTGGGAAAGTTTTGCTCCTTGATCATTCCCTCTATCTCTTCTTGAGTTACCGTTATATTGAGGTCTTTCGCTCCTTGCCTTAATAGTTCGGCATCTTCAATATATTGAGCAACTGCGTAGGTGTAATTGTATACGTTATTCGGTTCTAATTCCTTGGTCTGGGCGTCGAGCATATTTATATAATATCTCATATTAAAGGAAGCATCGTTTACGGTGATCACTTTCTCATTCAAGCCCTTGATTTTGTCAGCATAATATCCATAGGCTGCATAGCTGATAATACCGACTAGGAAGATGGTGCTAGCGATTATTATCATGCGACGAATGCGCTTCTGTCGCTGCCATTTTGCCTCCTGGCGTTTTGTAGGGACTCGTATGGCTGTTACCTGCTTCTTACCCAATAGTCACATCCTTGCTGGTGATTGTTCTACCAGCTTTGTTATGATAGCATATTGTTCGGGGCAGGGCGACGGGGTGTAGCGCAGCCTGGTAGCGCACCTGAATGGGGTTCAGGTGGTCGGAGGTTCAAATCCTCTCACCCCGACAGCTAATTCAGAATCGTTTGCTAACATTTTGCTAACATCTTCTGTTTCAACCGTTCTTGGCGTAAGAAAATCATCAAAGCGTTTTGCCGCTGCTTCTTGAATCCCCGGCAATACATGAGAATAAGTATCTAATGTGATTCTGATGCTCGAGTGTCCGAGCCGCTCTGAAACTACTTTCGGATGTACACTGGCCTGTAGCATTAGAGTGGCATGGCTATGGCGAAGATCATGCAAACGCATGTTAGGCAACTCTGCTTTGCGAATAATATTGCTAAAAGCATGGCTAACTGTGCTGGGGTTCAGAGGTGTACCATCTGGGTGGGCAAATACAAAATCGCCGTCAGTCAAGGGCTTTCCCAACAAAGCTAGCTGTTCTTCTTGCTCAGCTTTATGTTGCTGCAGGACTAGTACCAGGGAAGGCGGTAGTGCTATTTGACGTCGGCTATGAGGGGTTTTGGGCTCCTTTATTATGTATTTCCCGTTTAGAGTGTATGCCGTTTCAGTTATAGATAAAGAAGCCGCGAGGGATAGAGATGGCAGCCCTAGATTAACATTTTTCCATCTTAGAGCCAGTGCCTCGCCGCGCCGCATACCGGTAAAAAGGAGGGTGTAAAAGAATGTGTAGTAAGGCGTCTCAGCTGCAGCTCCCAAAAACTTTGAAATATCCTGTGGGGCTAGGGTGGACATTGCCTTGTGTTCAGCCCGTGGGGCATCTGTGGCTAGAGCAACATTACGACCTATCAGCCCCATCTTGACGGCGTGCCCTAATCCCTCTGCTATGAGGGAATGACAATATCGCACGGTTCGAGAACTCAGCTGACCCTTGCCATCAACACGCCCTTTTGCTCTCTGGCGGCTGTAGAAGGTTTCGAGGTGACGTGCTCCAAGCTGGCTTAAAGTTATGCTCCCCAACTCTGGAGTAATGTGACGACGTATTATCATTTCGTAACTTGCTTTTGTTCTTGGTGAACAATTTACTTCCACATAGCCATTAAGCCACTCCTCCAGCCATCCACCCAATGTAATTTGGCTAGGTTTAACATAGGCGCCCGTTTCCACAGAATGCAGTATCTCCCTCAATTCCCTTTCAGCATCCCTTTTAGTGCCCTTTACGGTATGCCATTGCTGCCGGCGTTTACCCGTCTCAGGATCTCTCCCTACATCAATCACGATACTCCAAGACCCTTTAGTCCTTTGCCTGATATGTCCTTTCATCGATTACCTCCTCTTTATTATATTGGACAGAGACGACAACTCTCTGGAAAAGCACGCTTCATTCCAAGAATTTCAAGTTCAGAAACTATCTTAATGGAAATTTCTAGTAGCTTATCTTGTTTCCCTTTTACTTCCTGCATTGTCTCTTGAAGCTCATTCAACAAATCCAATTCTTGGGCCTCTTTTAATATGCCCACCAGACGCTGATATAAAACTTCGCCGCCTTCTTCCGCTTGAGCAACTACAGTGCCGTTCAGATCCTGTAACTCCTGACGAGTCTTGACCTTTACTACACTAAGCCCGCTATAAGCTTCCCCACTTGCTAGACGAAGGACATTCCCGAAAAGCCATTTCTGTATTTTACTTAAATCGTCTTGGTTCACCATGAGGGATATCTCCGGCATCTCTGTTTTTCGATTAACCCAGGCACGAAAATCACCACTTACTAGCTCATATTGTTTTACTATGTATTCCCATTCGTCCCAATAACGCCACAAAGGCGAATATTCTGTATGCGCCTTAAGTGCCTCCTGGAGAGGATTTACTCTTAGTGCAGGCTCATATGTTCTTCCCCACTCATTAGCCATATAAAGCGGCGAGCCTACACCTGGTAATCCCAAAAGCCCCACCAAAACATGCTTTCCTTCAGGATTAGAATCTTTAAATCTATGCCCCAATTCCTTCCCGGCAAAATCAGCTAGCTCTTTAAAGTGCCCTAGTAACGCTTCTTTCAAGACCTCTTTCTTAACCTCATCCACGAGAAGGCTGCTCTGTCTCTCCCTGAGATAAGCCCTCACTGTTTGGCGATGGCAGCCAACGATTTGGGCTATCTCACTAATTGATTTTCCCTGGCCGCGCAATCTCACCATCTCTTTTATTTGTTCTTCGTTAATTTTCCCCATTCTTAAGCCTCCTTTTTCATTAACGTAGCATCGTCATTCACAACCAAAATAGCTTTAATTTTATAACTTGACATTTAATCGGTCACCATCTTATAATAATCACCAATGACCACCAAATGCATGCTAATAAATCACCATATACTATAATTATTACATAAAGATTTGTCAAGATAGGAGGACACCATAATGGATTCAGAAAAACTTACTATCACAGTCGAGGAGGCTGCCGAAAAACTGGGGATTAGCCGTGCTTTAGCCTATGAAATGGTCCATCAAGGTAAAATCCCTGTGCTTCGATTTGGCAGGCGAATGGTCGTACCGAAAAAAGTCCTCGAACAGTTGCTGGAGAAACCAGAAATCCTGACCGCTGAGTAGGGAGAAGCCAAAGTTAGTAGATTGTGGGTCACTACCCCACTAAGCAACCGGTGCCTAACAGTGATAACTAGTAACTTTTCAAGTAACTTTAGTTACGGTGGTGGTTGTAACTTTCTGAGTAACTTTGTCTTATCTCCTTCTACATCTATTCTTCTTTTATCTATTCTAGTAACAAGGGGAATCTTAAGAAAGAGAAACCAGTGAGGAAATGGATTAAGCTTTGGGTTAAGGAATCGTTAATAGGCACGATCAGATTTGACTTTACTCCAGCAGAGCGAGGTGTGTGGTTCGATTTGTTAGCTCTAGCTGGCAACAGTAGATTCGATGGCGTCATTGCACCCGGTGAAGGTTCAAAATACCCTCATCCTTGGATAGCAGCCACACTCGACATTCCCCTGGAACTTCTAGAGCAAACACTTGAAAAATGTCAGCAATCAAGGCGAATTATTGAGGACGCCGACGGAATTCATATCGTGAATTGGACGAAGTACCAATCAGAGTATCAGCGCCAAAAGCCATACCGCCAAAAGGAAAAACCCCCTCAAACCGGCGAGACGGATCCCTATACAGCAGCTCTAGCTCGCAACTACCATGCTGAGATAGGCATCCCAACTGCCACCATAGAGCAGGAACTAGCCGCCTGGGCCAGTCAACTAAAGAAGGCAAATGCACCCCGTGAATGGATACACGATGCTTTCAAAGAAGCAGCAATCAATAACGTGCCAAATTGGAACTATGTGAAGGCAATCTTGAACAGTTGGTTAGAGCAGGGGAAAGAAAGAGGGGAAAACAACTCTCCAGCCCCAACGACTTCCCCAGCGCTTCAGATACCTAACGAGGATGATTAAGTGAATTGCCCCCAAAGTAACTTCAGTTAGTGAGTTACCTAAAAGATTGTCACACTGCTTACTTCTTAATCGCAGGGTCAAAACAATTCCTGCATAAATAGCTACGATTCGTTTTCCGAAAAAAAGTTCGGGACCGAAACCACCCCCGTTTTATGGTATACCATAAATGAGACTCTACCCTCATTATTTTTTGCCCGAAATATGACAACCCCCCGCCTTCTTTGTTGTAGGGGACAAAGCATGCTTAAGGGACGTTAAAGGGATGTAGGGGGAGTCAAACAAGGAATGAAAGATGAACGAGATGAACGCAAAGAGAAAAGCGAGAGAAGCAACATAGCTGAGACAGGGGGAGTTTGAGCTTAGGCGTAAAGTTGGTATGATATGAACCTAGCTTAGCAATCAAACTAGCCAGGAAAGGTACAATGGATTTTGAGAAGGTTGTCAAGGAAATTTCTGACCTAGCATTCGCTCACGGGATAAGAACTGTTGGCTTATATGTTCCTGGTGATGGTGAAGAAAAAAGGGACAGGTTTGTGGAAGCATGCCATGAGGGCTATGCATTAGCACAAAATCGCTTAATTGAAGAGCTCGTGAAAATAGAGGATGAATTATTGGATAGCAAGAATAATTTTAAAGAGCTACGCCGCAATAGAAATCTAACTGCAATCGAACAAACGAAATCGAAAATATCCCTCTTAGAGAACAAAAGGCTCATATTGAAAAAGCTAGGCGATAGCCTCGCTTGGATAGTTTTGGGCAATGAACTCTGGAAAATAAGGAGATTTTATCTGGGGGAGAAGCCTAGATACTTGCGCAGCACAAATCTAGAATCAGTTAAAAGGGTGGTCGACGAAATAAACAAGGATAAAATGCGCTTTGCCTTGATCACCGATCTAACTTCTTGTATTCAAGTAGGTGACATCATTGAAATAAACTTTGCCGACAAGTATCTAAAGCTAATCGAGGTAAAAGAAGGAATTATGAACGAAAAGATAGCCGATATACTGGATTCTTTTTCTAAAACGGATTGTGATAGGATTCCATACTTATTTGCTAAACAGGAAGGGCTACCTGCTTTGAAACAGCTGATCAGAACCGTGAAACAAGACCAACGGATGGACGAGGTGGTCAAAGTAATACAAACAGGCAAAGGTAAAGACCTTCTCCACAACAAGCAATTGTTTATACCCAATAAGTATTACATCGAAGAAGATTACTTTAGTGAAATTAATGAAATGGCAACTGAGTGTAAACAAAAGGGTTTTTCTATAAAAGGCATAGACGGATGTTTGCTAGTAGGCATGTTTGGTCAAGAAATGGTTCATGATTCCCCACTTGGGTTCGCTCATTCAATTTATCACCTAAAGCATCCTGAAGCCCAATGCCTTCTAGAAGCAACGCCGGAAATAGGATATGAGGAGATAGATCGCATAATGGCTGAGAGATACCCTATTAATGATTTGATTCAAGGGCTTGGAATCCCATCAGCCATGCCAACTTTCTTATGGTCAGTTGAAAAAGAGCTGATTATGGACATACTGTTTAGAAGAAAGGTCATACTCTCATATTTGGATTTTGAAAAAATGTTCCATCTGGCTTCTACTTTTGGAATCAAGTGTCAGTGGGTTGATAAGAAGGTAGAACCGAGATATGTGACTAAAGGGAGAGACTTCTTTTCACAGCTGGGGAAGAGGCCCTTACTAACCAAAGGTGAAAAGCAATTAGTGATGGGAGATGGAACAATAGTCAAGATCATATTTAATGGCGTTAGGCCGGCATCTATCCTTCAGATAATTGGAGAAAGCTTGGATAGCCAGCCAAAGGAATAGTTACTCACTCACCAGCAAAACTGCTAGCTCTTTCAATTTCCTTCAAGATTCCCTGCCATAGACGCCATCGTCTACACCCTCAGCGAGGCACACATATTGATCAACCGGTCCGCAGCGGTGAAAAAGACAGTCCACGAGCTCAAGAAGCAGTAGCCTCAGGGGCAGGGAAAAGAAAAAACGATACTCGGTCACCACCAGTGAGGGGGTGGTCGAATGCTCCGCCCGCTGCCAGTGCCCAGCGGGCTGCCTGGTACGCCTTCGCGGGCGGGCTCTGGCGCCCCGCTCAGGAAAATACACATACATAGATAGATACAACCCAAGTCCTCTAACGATACCAACACCAACTCGACTACCACCTCCAACAGATAACAGTCAGCGGCGGTTCCTTTTCTTTAGCCGGCGGGGTGCCCACTGTCTTCGCAGGCGGGAGGGAAGGGTGCGGGCGTCGCCGCCGCCAAACATAGCTTGCTCTTACTATCCAGTTCTTTCCTAGAAGGCAGCCTTACTGGCCATTAGCGTCGGCGGTGGCTTTGGCCCGTTAAGGGGACAGGGTCCGCCATGAGCTTCACCAGCGGCACCACCGCCGTCCTTCGTGGTTTCGCAGTTCGTTTCTTGCTACCTGCAAGCATCGGCCGTTAACCCTATTAAGGAAACAAGCAAGGACAAGGCCTCCGTCTGCTAAAGCATCCACCTCGACCTTGCTTCCAGCGGCAAGAGCCGCCGAAACATTTTACAGCTTAACAGCCGATTATCCGTTAGCTAACGGATTAAACGAACTGCTACACCAGGAGCGTCGGGGAACGGTTCGGGCGAGGTTCGGCACTGTCAGGAGACGCCGAACCCGCAGGAGGGCATAAAGGAAGGTCACAAAGCCATTCTGGAAGTTTTTTCCACCTGTCACTGCCTGTGACCACCATCTCCAAGCCGCCAAAAAACTTGCAGAACCTTCGTTACACTCAGGCAAGCGGCTTTGCTTCGGTGTGGGAGCGTCCAGCCAGCCGTAAAAAGCCCGCTTGGCTTTTGCGGTAAACCGTCGGCCGTCTGTCCTTAACACACGGCTTCGCTGCACCTGCATTCTGCATGGTTCGCTTCGCAGAGACGGTCGCTTCGCTCCGTGCCGCCAGTCACCATCGGCGGCAGGGGGCAGGGTGCTGAAAGGTAATAAGGACAGCACCAGAGCCCCGTTACCAAGTGAAAAGCAACCCTTTTCACGGAGGACATAACGGACGGTCACTGCCCCGTTCCGTTCGTGATGTTAAGCACTCACTCAGGAAGACAGAAACAGAGAAAGAATTTAAAGGTATGGCAAAGCCATTTATTAACCGAAGGCATGGTGCATTTTTGTTATTCCCCGCCGTGCATTGCAAATCGCAAGAACGATTCGTTCACTCCGTTACCGCCGCCAGACGGTGCAAAGCACGCCGGCGAAAAATGACGGGGTTACTACGCCTTCGGTTAATTCCCTTTTTAGGGGGGAGAACCGAATACATAGAGAAGGAGATAGGAGCATGAGACACCAGTTAACCAGGGAAGAGAGGCAGAAAGGATTTAGAAACGCTGTAGCCAGTGTCCAGGAGAGACACAATCTGGAGTTTAACCAGGCCGTTCAATGGCTACTTCGCAGAGGTACAGGCCTACGCTGGAATAAGAAGGAGGCATCATAAATGAACGTAGTGACAGCCACATACACAGTAGCAGAGAAGCCAGGCCACCGGGTGATGTCATCCCAGGATGCCTACGAATTACTCAAACCCTTGTTCAATCCCTTGCAGGAAGAATTCTACTTGCTTCCTGTAGTCGGAAATGAGTGCATTGCAGAGAAGCTATTCATCGGCGGAATAGGAGCTGCAAACGTAGATTTTAGAGTTATATTTCACAAACTACTTACGCAATACCCCAACTGTTGCAATTTCCTCCTGGCTCATAATCACCCTAGCGGAGTCCTTGATCCTTCCCCCGAAGACAAACTGCTTACTAAGAACATTAAAGAAGTAGCAAAGCTGTTTGGTTATCACTTCCTTGACCACATCATTTTTGCGAACACAGGTTACTACAGCTTCACAGACCAAGTACAACTAAGGGAGGAGATTTGAAATGGTAAAGCTAGACAAGGTATTTGACAGATTCCCTCAGCTCACAAGAGACCAGATGAATGAACTGGCACGGCGTCGAGCACTTCGAGTCCTGGAAATCGTCCCCGATAAGCAAGCACACCGGGGAGATCTTTGGTTTGCACTCGGTTGGCTCGGAGCTAATCACCTGTTCACGCCCTATGCATACCCCAGCCCGAATCTCTACAGCGAGAGGTGCCCCAAATGATAGACCAGCTTATTGAAGACACTGACACACCCTCAAAGCGGCGATACTGGGCCAGATATTGGAAATTCATGTCCATCGGACTAGCACGCCAGGCACAGCGGCGCTACGCTCGAAAGCTTGTGGTCGGTCAGGCTTTCGGAGCTAACGTTAATAAATTCGCAGGCTCATTCCAGAGCTTTCAACGTCAGCTTCGGAGCGAGCATCAATCCCTGCAGCGACAGAATACCCGGGTGGAGCTCGGGTTTACCTACGAAGAATACCTGGGAAATCTTAAGGAAGGAGGTTAACAAATGATTGACACAGCAGAGAATTACAATCCACAAACCGCGGTCGAAGAACTGGAAACGCAGCAAGAGATCCTCTTGAGGTGGCTTGATGATCCCCAGGTCACCAACGATCAGGAACAGAAACAGGCGGAGGACCTTCTAATTTCTGCCAGGTTCGCTCTTAGACAGGCAGAGGAGGCACGGAAGGAGCTCACCCGCCCCCTCGATGAGTCCAAGAAGAGGATCATTGAGCTCTTCAAACCCTACGTCGACAAACTCAGCAACGGCATCAACTGCCTCAATACGGCACTTCACCACTACCACGCTGACAAGGTAGCAGCCGCAGAGGCGGCCAGGTTGGCAGCACTTGCCCAGGAAGCGTCACGCATCAAGGCGGCCAGGGAGAACGGCGAACTCATACAGCCGTTGGCCAAGCCAGTTGCTCCGGAGTTACCTAAGACATCACGAACCCACCTGGGGCGGGTGACATACCGGGAGGACTACGATATCCAGATCGTTGACTCTAACCTGGTACCTCGTAACCTGTGCGAGCCATCGATGCCCAAGATTCGAGCCAGGGTGAAATCAGGTGTCACCGATATTCCTGGAGTCCTCATATCCAGGAAATACACACCGTCAGCAAGCTTACAAGGAGGGAAATAGATGAACGGAGACAAAAGCAAATATCACGCAGAGATCAAGCTCACCCTCGAAGGTCGAGAGGCAAGAATCAACATTCTCTCTGATACCTTGAACGAGATCTTCACCGATATCGGCACCATCTGCAGCCAGTTTCAGCCCGAGTGGCAGAACCCAGCCAGGCGAGAGGCGATGAACCAGGAGAACATTGACAGGCGCAGCGGAAAGCCCAAGCCGAAGGCAGAGCCAGAAGAGGAGCTCGAAACAGGCGAAGTCCCGGTCTGCGATACCTGTGGCACTGATGAGTTTATGGAGCTCATAAACTTCATCGATAAGAAGACCGGGAAACCACGCCAGGCCTGGAAATGCCAGCAATGCCAGAGCTGGCACTGGGATAACAAGAACGGGAGGGGGCGTTGAGCCCCTTCCCGGAGGAGGAAGCATGAACCGATACCGGATAATGAACAGGATCACAAAGGAGTGGTGGGAGGGGGAGGCCGGCTCAGCCCAGGAGGCTTGCCAGAAGGCAGGATGGATGATAGGCGATTGCTGGGTGAGGATTCGAACCCCTGGCCAGGGATGGGGGAAGCTCCGCGAGGAGGAGAAACGATGCTAGGAGTCGCGGTGATCAGATGCCATAAGTGTCACGATTTTGTCCAGGTAATCTTTACCCGGGTAACCGGTATAGACGGAATGTGGTGGGAAGGTCGATGCCCGCATTGCGGAGCTCCCAACTCCATCCGTAAACCAGGGTGGACCAAAGAGGTGCTACAGAAAGGAGCTCAAAACTAATGAGAATTAGAGAGGCAATCCTGCACAGCGAGCGGTAGCCAGATGGAGCGGTCACCATGGCCAGTATCGCAACCATGGGGGAGGCAAGAGGTTGTAGTAAGAGATAAATGAGGTCTCGGGGGCTGGCTCTACCAGAAGAATATGCAATCAGTTGCTCTCTGCAAGTCTAGGCAATTCCAAGAAACCTTGTATTGTTTCCAAGAGTTCATGGTGCACGTTTCCTTCATCATCTGTCCATTGGTCACACTCGAGAATTTCGTCAGAACTCATATGCTGCACTAAACCCCAACAATCCTCACCGATTTGCTCCTTAACGTCGCAGAAATCATCTATGTTCACAGTTTTTTGGGTCGCCCGAAGGACAGCCTCTGGGTGCAGATAGTTTTCAATTTCTCGCTTTCTGGTGAAATGAACAATTGCGTTATCAGCTTCACACTCTTGTCTGCATCTCGACTTCTCAGGAGGCAGGCACTCACCCTCACTTCGTATATCGCTATCGGCAAACAGGCCGTATCTTTTACTCAGAGAGCGCATAGCCCGTCTGTTAATCCAAAGCTTCAAATTACCCCAACCGCCGACAGGAATCAAGCCTATTTGTTTGTCAGCAAAGGTCTCCGTTAGATGCCCGCTCTGTTTGAGCTTGGATGCCACGTGGGTAAGAAAATCCACATCACCGTGCCCCTCGACAAAAATGCAAGCTCGATAGCCATATATTTGATCGCTGGGTTCAACCCCCAAATCAAGAACAAGAGCTTCTAGATCTAAATCCTGCCCCTGTAGTTTAGTCACCGCGCCTTGTGCTTTTCTCGTCCAAATCAAAGCTTCCTGTTCAGTAGCCCCAGCAAAGACTGGAGAGTGAGTTGTGATCAAAACCTGATCTAAGGCTGCTACGGTCCTCAGCGAGCTTAATAATTCACGTTGCGCACCAGGATGCAAGTATGTTTCTGGCTCTTCAATACCGAAAACTTGGTTTTCATGCTGCGACCCTCCTTGAGATTTGGCAGCCACATACTGGAAATAGGCTACCATCAGTAGACGGCGTAACCCCGCTCCTCTTTTTCTCAATAGTACTGGCACTCCATCACGGTCAGTTGCTTCTATACGAAAAGAGACAAGATCTCTCCACTTGAATTGTGGCTTAACTTTAAGCGACTTTACCTCGTCTGTGTGCTTAAGGAGGAATTCATGAATTTTCGTAACCTCTTGGTCAATATGTTGTTCAATGAATTCTTCTAAAGTCCCACGCTCTGGCTTGCCTTGGGTTACGTCTTCAATCATTCCCTTAAACTCATTTTGAAAGCCAGTTTCTTCCTCGCTAAGACGCCAATCAGCTACAAACAAGCTGAAAGGGGGTAGATAGCTGTTCAAACATCGCCACAGCTCATCTGAGACTATGCACTCAACCTGTTGAATTGCTACGCCATCCGCCGCCGCCTTTGTTCTGAGATCTCGTCGCTTGCTCTTATTGGTGATACCTCTTCCCGCCCTTGAGAAATTTAGCCCATAGGTATCTCCTAATCTGTTGAGGTCACGCTCATTCTTGGAGCAAAGATTCTGGAAATCACTACCCACGTAGTCCACTGCTAAGATCCGGTCCTCGGGTCTAGGGGCACGGCTCCCGGTCCACTTCCTATAAACTTTCTTTACAGCTAGGCAACCTGCCTCGTCAATGAGATTCTCCTCAGCAAAGGTAGTGTCGATTCCTGCCTCGATCTGGATAGTTTCGGGTAAATCCAAAAACCTGACAGTAATCTCCATCTGCCCGTCTTCAGGCATACCGATGGTAAAGTCATCGAGATCAGGCGAGCGATTGAAAAATATATCCAGTGCGTGAAGAATGCTCGATTTGCCGCTATCATTGCGACCGACTATTGTAGAAAAAGAACTAAACCTGATTGTTGTTTCATCCCGGAAGGCTCTGAAGTTCTTGAGCGAAATGCTAGCGATGCGCATAGTTGTCCCCTACAACCTCAACTTTGTTTTGGTCAGCCTGCATATCTGCGCTACCCTATCTTATCACAAACTATCGATCCTCATAATATGTACGCAGGACCAAGTGGAACAATTTGATAAATTGTTGGCCTCTTTGTTCTCATTCAAATTTGTAGGATGTATAATATCGCTGACCGATAAGATATCGTGGAGGTATGCCGAACGGTATGGCGAAGGGAAAACAGAAGGGCTTAGGCGACGAGTTGTTTGGTACAAGGATGGGTGAATTCCGCGATGCCGCAGGCCCAGTAAAAGGTGAGTTTGTCCCTCCACCTGACCTACCCAGCACAGAGGAAGTAGAAGAAGCTCTTCCGGAACAGGAAGAGTTCTGGCGAGCCCCGGTTCGCTTTGGCTCGATACCTGTGGAGAAGGAACCATTGGGCTGGGACGGCCGCCGCGGTTTCCGCAAGTGGTTCCCTCAGATGATGCTGCCAACTCAGGTTGTGGAGCGTGTTAGCTTTGGACATCCCGAGCTAGAGCCTAACCGGCTCTTCTGGGGCGACAATCTTCATGTAATGCGCCAGCTTCCTTCCCAAAGCATTGACCTCATCTACATAGACCCTCCTTTCTTCTCAGGTAAGCAATACAATATGCTCTTCGGAGATCAAAATGAACTACGCTCCTTCGTTGACATCTGGGAAGGCGGTCTACCTGGATATCTTATCTGGCTAAATGCACGCTTGTATGAAATGAAGCGCCTTCTCGAGAAGTCAGGGACTATCTGTATTCACTTAGACTGGCATGCTTCAAGCTACGTGAAGGTCGAAATGGATAAGCTATTTGGGCACCGCATGTTTAAGAATGAGATTGTCTGGGATTACGGTGCAAAAGCCACTCAGCATACCGGCCATTTCCAGCGCAAACACGATGTCCTATTGCTATATGGCAGGAGTGAGAACAGCAACTTCAAGCCAGTCCTAGTGGAATATTCAGCCGCGTCACTGAGAGAACGGGCTACAAGGTACAAATACGTGGACGAAAGAGGTCCTTATAGAATGACGACTCGCCGGGCTCCCAATGGTAGTCAGTATCGCGCAAAGGTATACCTAAAGGAGGGAGTATATGCCACAGATGTGTGGACAATCCCTGTCATCAATGCTACATCCAAAGAGCGCATTGGTTACCCCACGCAAAAACCTGAGCGGCTTATACAGCGGGTAATTGAAGCCTACACACAGGAAGGTAATCTGGTCGCTGACTTCTTCTGTGGTGGAGGTACAACGCCTGCTGTGGCTCAAAGACTTGGGCGTCGCTGGATCGCCTGTGACCAGTCCCGAGTAGCCGTTGCCATTACCGAGGATAGGGTGGCTTCCCTATGTGAGCAGATGACTCTGGAGCAAGCCAGCAAGTCATTTGCTGTTCCTGATTTCACTGTGGAGCACTGGGGTATCTATGAGGCAAAGCGACTTTCGGAGACTCCGCCAGACCAGTTTCGTCAATTCGTTCTTCGTGCCTACGGGGCAGTCCCTGACAACTCTGAGCCAGGTATTCATGGACACAAAGGTGCTATCCCAGTATGGGTCGGCGAGCCCTCACAGAAATCACAGGTTTCCGCGCAGGATGTAGTAAACTTTGCTAACGCCGTGCGTAAGACAGTGCGCTACCAGCAGGATAATCTCCGGGATGGCACTATGCTCGCCTGGGCATTCCGCCCTGACGCAGTTCAGGCAGCACAGCAACTCCGTGAGCAAGAAGCCACTGATCTCAACTTCATTCGCCTTGATATGGTTCGTATTGACTCACCATCGTTCAGAGAGCACGTGCACGCACTCTCTACTGACAAGGCAGACTACAGCACCTTTTTGACATTCGTTCTGCCACCAAGGGTTGAAGTTGGCTGGAAGAGGCTGAGAGGACTAACCTATCGCTTTGATGTAAGCGAGACAATTGTTCTCAATGCCGGCGCTAAAACCATCAATGTCCAGTGGGACTTTGATTACCGGGATGTATTTACCAGCACACAAGGATTTTCTTTTATTCGCACTGCTAGTAAAGAACCTGCCCTTCAGGTTAATTATACTTTCCCGGCGGCAGGACGCCACCATATTGCTTGTAAGGTACAGGATGATGTTGGGGGCGAGGGGTTATGGACAGGCTATGTAGAGGTTAAGTAGCTAATGTTCAACGAATTTGCCAGATATGAAGATGATTTTAAGGCGTGGTGCCAAAACGGCTATCCTACCGACTTTCCCGACACATATCGTTATATTGATTTCCTCAGCGACCTGTCTAATGACCAAGCACCGCGAGAGGGCACATTATGGCCCCATCAATGGGAAGCCTTCTTGCGAGTTGTTTACTGTTATGAGGTCTTGGGCCAGAAGACTATTGGAGAGCATGGTCTGCTGCTCAACATCGTAACCGGTGGTGGCAAAACGGCGGATATCGCTGCCATTATAGCATGGCTACGTATTTCTCATGGGGTGCAAAAATTTCTAATGCTTTGCCCCAATCTCATCGTGCGGGACCGACTAGAACAAGACTTCGAGAAAGGAAAAGTATTCAAGGATCGTGACCTATTGCCGGCTTGGTCAAGTGCTCGACCTCAAGATTTTGATCTGACTACTCTTGGCGGTGGTAAAAGCAGTGGCTGGGCGAGCTTCCTGGGCGCTAGCATGGTCCTGGGCAATATCCATCAGTTCTACCAAAGTAATATAGCAGGCAAGAGTAATCTGTCAGCACTTATGAACGGTCCCGACTTTGTCCTGTTCAACGATGAGGCCCACAATTCTCCAGCGGAAGAATACACAGCTACGCTACAGCTTATCGAAAAGAAGGTATTACTACGTATAGATACTACTGCTACACCCGACCGAGCCGATGGTAAGGCTCCTGACAGCGATATGATCTACGAATATGACGTGAATAATGCCTTGGCAGATGGGCTTATCGCGACGCCAGTAGTTTATCAGCCTGACATCAAAACTGTAGAACTCACCTACACCGATGCCCTGACTGGAGTCACTAAGAGAGTCGAGGAGATTGATTGGGAGGAGATCGACCGCAAGGGGCTTAGCGCCACCCAGTGGGTGACCGATGACAAGCCAATGCGTCAGCAGATGGCTATCGCACTAAAGCGTCTCCAGGAACAAGAGATGCGGGCTAAGGGACGTTATCAACCTATCCTATTTGTCGTTGCTGTATGTAAGAAGGATGCGGAAAAAGCAGCCAATACCCTTTTGAAGATATTCAAGGTCAAGACGTTGTTGGTGACGGAGGACAGTCCTGAGGATGATAGGAAGAAAGCACGTGAGTTGGGGCGTCAGCAAAAGACGAAGGATCCGTATAAGGCCGTTGTCAGCGTGCTGATGTTACGGGAAGGCTGGGACGTTCCCGAGGTAGGTGTTATCCTGCTCCTTCGCAAATTCAGCAGTAGGGTGTACGGCCAGCAGGTTATTGGTCGTGGGCTACGCCGAGTCCGTACCAAGGGCGTATCACCTGAAGAACCACAGATTTGTGCTGTCGTCGATCACCCCAAGTTGGAGCACTACTGGTTATGGGATATTTTTAATTGTAGGGTCCGTCCAAATGTTACTACGGAGCAGATGTTTGACGAGGCTGAGGATTTACCAGAACGACCACCACGTCAGGAAATTGAACGACCAGAATTTGTGATTGACGTTCCGAAAGAAATTGAGGGGCTTGTCGATGAAGGTGAGTTTGAAGTGGATGAGATTGAGGTAGCCGAACCCATTGAGAATTGGAAAGAAGTCCTTGCATCCCTTGAGTATAGTGGCGAGACAGTTGAGATAACCGGTGTTGAGATCAAATCGGTTATCTCCGAGGAACTAGCAGGTATGAAATGGAAAACAATTCACAGTGCTCCAGACCTTCCCCAAAGTGGTGACATTGCAGTAGAAGTTACCGATGATAGGATGAGGGAAGCTATAAAGGATCGGGTACTAGAACTTGCTGAGGAACTGTGTGTTAATGCCGGTTATGCTGCGGGTTTTCGCGGTGATGTCTATAGCGCGCTGATGCAGCATATCAGAGGGAAATTTCTGGGTGGTGCCTCCCTGGGTCTGGCCAACCGGCGTGGCCTTGACTATGCCTGGAAGATGCTAGATCAAGTGAAGGCTAAGGTCATTGCAGTACCGGGACTTGTGGGAGGGATGATAGAGTATGGCAATAAGTAAGCACGACATCAACTGGGACCCTAAAAAGAGCCCGTATAATTTTGAGAAATATGACAGTAAACTCGAATTCTGGATGATGGAAAAACTGGATGCTGATCCTACAGTTGCCAAGTGGATGAAACGGCATGGAATTACCATTCCATGGGTCGATATCCAAAAACACATGCGCCGATATGTTCCCGATTTCATTGTGGAATATATTGACGGTCACAAGTGCATTCTTGAGGTGAAGGACCCTAGCAGAGTAGATTCCGACGAAGTCAAGCGAAAGCGAAAAGCTGCTGAAATGTGGTGCAAGCGACGGGGAATGGAATATACCATCGCGACAGTAGACTGAAAGTGTGCCAAGTGCATACCTACTGCACAATCTAGCCGATTGTGCAACACGATATCCCCAAACTCAGCATATCCCCTACCTAGTCATCTGGAAGCGGGGGAGTTCGCATCGTGATGGTGAGCGTGGCCGAGCTCGAAAGGGGAGCTTCCTCAGCAGTAGCATTGGTTGCAGTAATAACAGAATCTTGCTCGGCAGCCGGCTGAGCATCAGAGAACCCCGTCAAAAGGAAAATCACGGCGAGAACCCAAACCAAGCATATAAAGCGAAGCGTTTTCATAATATCCTTATTTTAGCACCGAATATGCTCAATGGGAATATTCTAGCAAAGCATATTCTTTACAATCCACCATGTGCAGAAAAACATTGTAGGGAAACGTGTCCAAGAGGCACGAAGGCAAGCAGAGCCACCTATAACCCAAAAAGACTTGGTGGCAAGGTTACAAGTATTAGGCCTTAAAGTTGATCAATCGACCATCTCCAAGATTGAGCAAGGAATTCGCCCGGTTTCCGATTTTGAGGTAGTCGTTTTAGCTAAAGCTCTTAAAGTATCTACTGCGTGGCTGCTTGAGGAAGCAAAATAGCCAAGATGCGTTTTCTTAGCCTTAATTTACTGTAAGGCACTTGACATCCATATGATACTATTATACTATAATACTATAGACCAAGGAGATGGATATAAGACAGCGGGCCGAACTTGAATAAACAAAGGGGAGAAAGAATAACCGCTATCGTCCTTCTTCCTAAGTATTACAATCCAGATGAACGTGGGCAACGCAAGAAGGTAGAAGGGAATAAATTCAAAGTTACTGGTGAAGAAATTACACAAATGATGATGCAACGGTATGGTGAAGGAGGCTGCATGTTTGATCTGGAACCTAAGAAAGGTTTCTGGGGCCGGTCAGGGGTTATTTATGAAGATGACGTCATGACGCTTGAGATTGATAATTTTCCTAATACACAGGAGGATAAGCAGTGGCTGGTGCAATATACTCAAGACATTTTATGTAATCGCTTCTCTCAAGAGGCAATTATGCTCAAGTTTATCCCACGAGTCGAGATATTATACGTCGTCGAAGCAAGGAAATCGTAAACATAATCAGAGAGTAAAGGAGGTGATGCCTATAAAAAGCCCAGAACGAGAGCTTCCTGGAGGGGAAGTAAGTAAGTAAGTAAGCCTTCCTGGAGAGGTCGACTTCAGAGGAGAGTTTTGATTAAATAAAAGAAAGGAGGAGAAAAGTGAGAAAACAAAATGCCGGTAGAGTTGTATTGTTTGCATCCATTGATAGGGAACAGCACGAGGCGTTACGTTACATTGCATACAAGGAAAAACGATCGATCGCTGACGTTACACGTGAAGCGCTTAACAAGTATGTGGGAGAGAAATTGACGGTTCAGATTGGAGAGCTCGAGCCCGCCACTCTAGAAACTTTAGAAGTCAAGGCTTCTCCCTCAGGAAAGGAGCTGATCAAAAGTGGACATTAGAACTTTGGTAGGAATAATTTCAAGTGCTGTGGCTGCTGGATGTGGTTTTGGGGCAGCTAAAAGCAACAAGCGAGATGCGAAAGCAGCTCTTCTGTTGGTAGCAGTAGGTGCAGGAACTACTGCTGTTACCTGCTTTACCGCTGCTGCTCAAGACGCAAATCGTGAGCTAGCTGCCCGCCAGGAATCTCGGCAACTGCCATCGCGTGCTTATTATTGAACTGACGTGGACCTTCTAAGGAGATGGAAGAGTGAAAAACGATAAGCGGTTTACCGAGCTTATATGGGCAGGCAAATATGACAAAGTTGACTTGGAAGGGGAAACACCTATAGAAAGACCAAATCTACCCTTCTAGGTAGTTGAAACAGTAAACGAGCCCAGGCTTAAGGGAGGCCTGAAGAACTACAGACCAGATTTCATTGCTAAGACCACAAATAGCATATACTATGTCTTGGAGACTAAGGGAGGGGTGGATGTCAATGTGCCCAGAAAGGACAAAAGGGCAGGAATCTGGTGTCACGATGCATCAGATATAATCGGGGACAAATGGCACTACGCAGGGATAAACCAGCAGCTTTTCTAGGCACATTATTACAACACCCTAAACGAACTTCTGCGGTCACTAAACCAGTCCACTTAGAGTCCAGTTACACCACCAATAACCACTAATAGCCAATTGTGGTTCAAAATGGTGCATTTCTCCTAAGCCTCTCCCGTTATAACACCTTGCAGTGCTTTGCTAACATTTTGCTAACAAATTGCCTGGCATGCCATATCACTGGATGCCATCCCAGATATAAAGCGAGTCTTCCACCCCAACAAAACAGCATACATTTGTATCTGGCAGCACCCTTCGGCATGCTTAACTTGTAAATGGGGTTCAGGTGGTCGGAGGTTCAAATCCTCTCACCCCGACTTCTTTTGGGATATCGGGGAATCTTCACCAGTTACCAAAATCTCTCAATTCGGGAAGAGAAGGCATATCTCCGAGAGCTATATGGGTTTAGTTAACCAGCTACCATTAGCAGCTTGAGACAAATCGGTGGCTTAGGCCTCGAATCTAAAGGACAATAGGAGGCTGAAGATTTCGAGGAAAGGTAGAAATAATAGCCGGGATGCATCATGCTTATCAGTTCCCTTGAGTTCGTTTACATTCTCTTGATTTGCCTTACTGGTGTTCTAAATTCCCCGTCCCTTAACCGCCTTCGGCTTCCTTTTCCATCTTTCCAAGTCTCGTGTAGTAATCTGGGAATTCGTTAAGATGAGCCAAAGCTATTTTTTCGGTCATTATGAGTCATCGTTGTTAACGTTGGTATGAGAATCAACCAAACCATGCTCGAGTTTAAAATCAAGGCCTATCCTGAATTGCTCAACCACTATGGTGCCTGATATTACGCTTACCTTGCATTAAGCTTTGCCCGTAAAAGATTAGCATGCCATTAAGTTGCTTTGAAATTGTGATTGAGACGTTGACTTTTCCCATCATACAAGCGTAAAACATCCTGAAGCCTACGTTACACTCGCAGGGAGGCCAGCTTTGATAACATTGATGAAAGCTTCCACCAGCTTGGGGTCAAACTGCGTGCCAGCACCACGCCTGAGTTCTTCCAGAGCCTCCTCGCGTGAGAAGGTATGGTGGTAAGGACGAGCGGAAGTCATGGCATCAAAGGCATCAGCTATAGCCAGAATGCGGGCTTCCTGGGGGATACTTTCACCCTTAAGCCCTTCAGGATAACCGTTGCCATCCCACCTCTCGTGGTGATATAAAATGCCACCCAGGCAAGGAGTGAGACTAGGTACATTACCCACAATATTTGCTCCCAGGCGAGGGTGAAGCTTAATCTGGTACCAGTCCGCATCGCTTAGCTCTCCATGCTTATTAAGTAGCTCATCAGGGATACCGATCTTGCCCACATCGTGGAGTAAAGCAGCGGTGCTTATCCTAGATACTGTCTCGGGTGGTAAGCTAAGCGCTTCAGCCAGGGCTACGGCGTAGGCATTAACCTTCCTGGAATGCCCATAGATATAGGGATTCCTGGTGTCCACCGCTGAGGCTAAAGCGTAGACCACGCTCAGGCCTGTATGTCTAGCATTCGCTCCTGCCTTTCCTACTGGTTCAGAGAGGATTTGGGAGGCACGATAAATGCGATTGCCACCCGTTTCTTTGGCATGATAAAGAGCAGTGTCAGCCGCAGTAACAAGTTCATCTAGCAACACACCGTCAGAGGGATAGCTAGCCAAACCGATGCTACAGGTTACCCCAACCTGTTTTGCCTCCATGGCAGCGACAATCCGCCTCTGAGTTCGCTCAGCCACCACGCAAGCATCTTCATCCTTTGTCTCGGGTAGGACAACAATAAATTCGTCTCCACCATAGCGAAAAGACTTATCAGCACTCCTGATAGAGTTCCTGATAATCATCCCTATTTCATTTAGAAGTTTATCACCCGAGGGATGCCCGTATATATCGTTGTAAGCCTTAAAATTATCAAGGTCAAGCATGAATAAAGAGAACATGCCACCGTATCTGGAACACCGTGCAAGGTCATCTTCAAGCTGTTCTTCAAAATAGCGGCGATTGAACAAACCGGTTAGTTCGTCAATGCGGCTTCTCTGTTCAGCCTTAAGATATAGCTGAGAATTCTTGACTGGTGTAGCGATCTGCGAAGCTAAATGCTCCAGGAGGCGTATTTCTTCCTCGCTGTAAGCATCGGGCTGGTAGCTGGCTATGATTAAGCTACCAATGCCCTTGTCTTTGGCAATCAAAGGTAAGTGAACGATGGAGCGAATTCCTTCCTTGATATAATGCTGTGCGGTCCAAAACATCCTCTGTTCCGTCAGGTCAGCTTCATATAAGGTTTTCCTTTCCTTGCTTACCCACTCAGTAGTTGTCCCCTCAAGTAGTATTCGTTCTCCTGCCTGCCTCACCGGGGGTACCTCACCGGACAAAGCCACATTGTAAAGTTGGTCTTCCTCAATCAAGGCAATTGCGGCATAGTTAACGCTAATAACTATCTTCAGTTCTTTAACGAAGCTTTCAAATATATCTTGTGTATTCATGTTGGAGGTGATGATTGCAGTCAGACGGTTAACGAGAGTTAATTCCTCATCCTGCTCTAGTATACGTTCATGGAAATATTCCTTTTCCAGTCCAGATGCTACACGAGCAGCAACAGACTTCATTAAATCAATATCCTCAACAGTATAAAGCTTGTTATTCTGTTTATTGCCTATGGCTAGAATAGCCACAAGCTCCCCTCTGTTTGTTAAAGGAAGGAACATCTCTACATTTGCCGATTGAATCTGTTTCTTCTCATCCTGCCACATAGATTGAAATTGAGGGAGGGTAGCGAGCTCTCTATCGGTTAATGTCTTGCCTTTCTGCCTGAGCCAGGTTACGATGGGACTATCCCCCCTTAATTTCAGCTCGTGCATAGGATTATCCTCCCTGAGAGGATAGTTAAATCGAACAGCAAAATCTCCTTCCTCGGCTTGAGGTAGAAACAAACACGCTCTCTGGCAGCCTACGGATTCAGAAAGGAGGGGCATAAGCTTATTGCCAAATTCTTCCAGAGTGGAAACATCGTATATTTTGTGGGTAAAATCAAATAACCGCCGACGATGACCATATCTTTTGCCGACGAGGGATTGCTCCATCCTTCTCCCCAGAGAACCAACCAGCCAGTAAAAGAACACAGCAACTAGAATTGCTATGCTACTACCAGCTATTACCGCAGACCGGTTGATATCAAAGCCGATTAGCCTTTGAGCCAGAAAGAATGAACCCACATAAGCATCAATTCCAACAATGCACACGGTCAGCCATATCAGCCCACGACGAAGGACGACCCTGACATCCAGCAAGTGATGCGCTATCACGGCGTAGGCTAAGATGACAGCAGTGATAAGATTGCCAAGATGACTTATGGGATACTTCCCCCCTTCAGGAGCAAAGGAACTCAAAGCAAAGATGGCTAAAATAGCAACGCCAAGAAGCAGATAAAAAATCTGGTTACGCTCCAGTGGGTCAGCAGCGGCTTTAAGTTTTCGAGATAAAAGGTGGATATCCCTGGCAATAAGGGTGAAGAGGACAAAAACTACAAGGATAAACCAGTTACCATAGTCAACAGCTATGCCGCCAGTGGTAGCATCAATGCCTCGGGGAATGTAGCCCAGCGCTGCTAGAACAATACAGCTTACCAGCAGGACATAAGCAAACGGTATCTTGAGTCTTTGAGAGCTGTAGAAGGAGCGTAAAGAATAGTGCCCCTGGATTCCCATCCAGATGGCAAAGCAAAGAACGCCGTTAACCAGAAAAAGCTTATCCGGCATGAAGAAATCGCTGCGAAAGAAGGTGTCAGTCAGGCTCCACAATATAGCAGGAATCAAGAATAGGAAGGCAAACTTTCGCTTTCTATCCCAGGGCCGGTTAGCCAGCAAGATAACCAATAGGGGGATATACGCAATAGTAGCAATTAGAGGAATTAAAGCATGACTATTCATATAAGAATATTATTGATATAAATTGGAAGGCTGTCAACGAGGACTAAAGTAATGAGGACTAAAGTAATAGACAAAAGGTGGGCTAAACCCCGCTACCATGCAGTTGAGTTATGGTATCTCGCATAGGCCCTTATAAATTTCCTCTCCCTTGAGGGGAGAGGGGCAGGGTGAGGGTGGAACCCCTCCCCCCTAGGGAAGGAAGATTATAAGGGGTGGGGCTTGTCCCCGACCCCATGTGAGTAGGCCTAACTTAACGCTTGGCTACTCGCTCGGCTTCCTTCGCCGGCACCACTTCAACCTTCGGTGCCCCTAGTAAGGAAAGAACTTCGTCTGAAGGATTAATATGGGGTGGCTTGAGATGCCCTAAAACAGCACCCTCAGCCTGCCGCTGAGCTATGTAGCTGGAGAAGGCACCCTGGGGAAGTAAAGTAACCTTTATCGGTCTTAAGCCAAGCACAGCCACTGGATCTCCATAGGCAATGTAAATATTGTAGTGATAGACGCTGTCCAATTTTACAAGCTCGTCATATACTGCCGCGATGACCTTCTCACTTGCAATATAGTTATCCTTCGGCTCAATATAGATATGCAATGCCGGTTTATCCTCAATTGCCTCCTTGCGCGCCGTCCAATCTGTGTAGGGAATGCCGGTGTTTTCAATTGCCTGCCAGATTAGTTTCTCTGTTAGATGACCAAACCCGGTAATGTCAATGAGTTCATCGGCACGTCTCTCAAATGCCATCTGCGGTAGAGCAATGGTCAGCTTGTCATTTCGCAGTGAGGTAATCCTGACCATGTCGCCGATTCTATATCTGGTCATAATGCCACCATGTAGATTGGTAATGACTATCTCATAGTTCTCGCCAGCTTTCACCTCATCGAGTAAAATTGTTTTCTGCTCATAGGAATGGTCTAACTGCCATTTGCCCCACTCCTTCTCGGGAATGAACTCCAGGAAACACAGGTTAGGAACGAAGGTCATGCCTGCATAATCCCAGGTTTGCATGGCATAAATACCGCCTTCAGTGCCAGCATATACTTCGAGAGGATATCTCCCCCATAGCTCATTCACCCTTTTGCTGAAAATAGCACTGTCGCTACCACCACCTATAATTCCCTTAATAGACCAGAGATCTCTGGGAAGCATAGGACGATGAGCTTGTCTGCTTTTGATTAACGCTTTCATCACACGGAATAATGCCCTGGGGTGAGCCAGCAAGGGACGAACATTTATTCTTCCCGATTGCTGTTTGATTTGTTCTCCTACAACAACCAGGACAGAGGGTAAACCACCAAAGCCATCGAGCCCCTGATACAAGGCTTCCTTAAAACCAACCTTTATCCTATCCTGGAAAGATAACCCCTCTGCGTTAGAAGGCAGTAAGTCATAGCCAATCGCCTGCTGTAACAGGTAACCAGCAACACCTGTCCCATACTCTGGAGGTCCCATAGTATATAATATCTTGAGGTGCTCCCTAGCCTGGGAGACATCACCTCGACCATCGCAAGCGGCAAAGAGCGCCACCGCACAACATACCTTCTCATATTCACGCGCGAAGTCCTCCGACATAGGCACCCATTTAACATCATACTCCCCCGCTTTCCCTGAGGTTCGCACCCACTGAGCCACCTTCGCCGGCAGTACGTCCTCCCTCCTTTCTGCAAGCTCAGGGAGATAATCAGCATAGGTAGTAAGCGGCACCTGTTCACGAAATTCCTCCACAGTGCCTGGCATGGTTCCGTGCATCAGCTTCCGACCCAGCCTACAGCTCTTCAATAGCTCGAGCTGCTCCAGCAGCAGCCGCTTCTGTATGGTCATAAATTGCTCCAGACTGAGGTCAATAAAGCCACCACACATCTGCCATAACTCTTCCTTCCTCCCCTGCCGCAGTAAATCAATTGGTCTCGCCATAATACACCCCCGTATTTCTCTGGGTCATTCTCTCTAGTACTATAGTCCTATGACTATCTTACCATAGGGATGGCTGAAAATGTCAATTGAGCGTACTTGTTCATATGATTGGTGACATCTCTGAAAAAGCCGACCGTGTCAAGTTTCCCAAGCAGGTCACTTACTATACATCTCTCCGTGTGATAAGGCACAATATTACGTTCAGGCTGGCGGTGGACCTTCGCTGGTGGCAGTGTACCTGTTGTAGTTCCCTCAGGCAGAAATGCTGCCCAGTTGGTACTGAAAGAGGCACAATAGCAAGGCTATGACACGAAAGCCTAGGTTGTGCAATTGGCCATTTCGTGCAGGTGGCAAATTGAGAACAAAAGGCATAGGCGAGATGTGTTGACCACCAGGTGCTAAGGTGGCATAATCATTTACTGAAAGGAGGCGAGCGGTCTTCGCCTTTTCTTCCAGCTACATGGGGCTCAGGTGGTCGGAGGTTCAAATCCTCTCACCCCGACCATAGATAGGAGAAGCGGTGGCGAGTTTTACACATCACGATTAGCTCTCCAGTCGGCACACCAACCTTGAGGGGATGTGAACCCTGCAGAGCTGTCAGGGTTGCACTAAGGCAGGCAGATTATTTCTATCCTGATGTTAATTGCTCTTTGAGCAATCGCCTTCTCCCTTGAAGGGATATGCAAGGGCTTGCGTAGGTATAATAGCTTTGGTGCTACCCAGTTCGTTACGTGACAAGATTTTTCGAAAAACTGCTGAATAATCCCGCAGCAGCTTGTTGACATCAGCTTAGATTAAGGCTTAGAATGTGCAGGTTATGGTCAGAAGAAGGATGGATACGCCGATTTTGTTATCCGTCTTTCTTCTATTTCTGCCAGATTTATCCATTTAGTATTTAGAGACTACTGATGCTGGCTTCTTAAGGAGACATTAACCAGGGATGTAATTTTATCGAGGTTTTGACAATGCGTGGTCAACCAGTTCGACTATCAGAACTCGATCCAAATTTCAAGCTCGAGGTAATAGCTCGTGAAGCTAATTGTGATATAACTGCGTGTTTTTGCTGCGGAACCTGTACAGCGGGATGTCCTATCCACGAGGTATACCCGCAACATGATCCGAGAAAGATAGTTAGAATGGTAAATCTTGGCATGAGGGAGAGGGCTTTAAGTGGCCCCTATATCTGGTATTGTTCTGATTGCTGGATCTGTGAACAACGCTGCCCACAGGAGGTGAAGTTCTCCAGCGTGTGGAATGTCCTGAAGGATATGGCGACAAAAGAGGGATATCCCCCTCCCGTGTCGATTAATGAGGATATGTGTTCAGGATGTGGCATCTGCGCTGCT
>Ga0315543_1000920_pt1 | contig 33768 bp, 32 predicted proteins | sample SalMarSW160210MG_2_FD_203098 | JGI IMG/M metagenome (GOLD analysis project Ga0315543, IMG submission 203098) | Salt marsh sediment microbial communities from the Plum Island Ecosystem LTER, Massachusetts, United States - Salt Marsh Sediment SW1601-210 ...
CTTTTTCTGGTATGATGTTGCCAAGGCGTGTCCCTCCATTCTTTATTTGGATTTTTCTCTTACTGGAAGGATACGCCTTTCTTTATCCCTGCGTCATTAATTTCCACAACTTCTTATATTAGCTCCCATCATAGGTACGGTCTCCATCTATCAACAAGAAATCGATCCCGCCATCACCGAAGACTGCTTTAGTCTTTTCAAAAGTTGCCTTATTATGAGAATCAGCCCTGATTAAATGGATTGTCTGATCTAACAAGGCAAAGGATTTGTAAAAGGGTACCTTCCACCAAGGATAAACACCACCGAACATTCCCCCGGGTAAATCAATACTTGTTATACGAGCATCTTCAGAAGCAATACGGGTAAATAAGAATAAAGTGCCACCACTTGCCGTCCCTATCTCCAGGATAGACTTTGGCCTGGTTTTTTCTAAAATAGTAAGGAGCCCTAGAATTTCATACCGAAGCTGCAGAGGTTTAATCAGCCCATGACACTGGTTATATGTAAAATCAATTAACTCGTTTAAGTCACTATAGGAGCTAAAGTTACGGATTTTTGAACGGTAGCTTAGAAAATAGATAATTTCTAATATCGCTCGGGTTAAGTAGATTAGCGCCACCCTGGCAAGCGCCAATGTACCTTTTTCCCGAAGAATTACCATTGCTCTTTTCAATAAATGCATGTAAAAAGGCACCAACCTTAATTTTACGTTTATACCTTTTGATAGAGTCTATTCGGTGGAAGAATCCAAGAATTAATATAGCTTGTCTTTAATACAGGCATGCCAATATTTTATATATATATTTTCCAGTCTAGGGCCAGTCTAGCGTATAAGAATCCAAATTGGAGTCTTAAAAGTCTACGCCAAGGTCTACCATCGGTAGAAATAAGGTCAAAGTTTGGTCAAAATTTAGTCAAAATTTGGTCGTAATCTTGACACATTTTCTGGCTTGTTGTTGCTTATTATATTTATTTCTGAACCGCGATGCGTTACAATCCTAGTTGTTGCCAAAAGGATGTGAAATAGAGTAGGGTCATTCAGAAATAATGAAAATTTAGGGGAAATACTTCCCCAGCTTTTAATCAAGATGGTCCCAAGTGCGAGACTCACATAACATATCAGAGCTTGAAGACATCTTTTGCCGCAGAGTTTTGGCAAGAATCGTGTTGTCAGGACACAATTTATGAGAAAAAAAGAGTTAATCGTATCGCTCCGCGGTGCCAACCTTCCACAGATTACGCGCCCTCTTCGCTCCAGACGTTGAAGCGAAGGCCATAAGCCAGGTTGTACTCTTTTTCAAAGCGCAGTCAGGTTATAGCCGCCTCCCTGTTCTATCAGTGCCCTACTATCCCTTCACACTCCCAATGGGCAGGTCCTGAGCAAAATCGGCTTTGGTTTTATATCCGAGATGACTTCGCCGATTGATATGGCTATAATGTATATAACATATTATCTTTCTCACCATATCGCAAGAACACATACTCAACGGTACCATTCGTGAAATTCAAAACTTTTGGACTATTGCTTTAAAACCCGTGATAGCGGGGAGATAAAAATGAGTATAAAGAGCGATGATGTAGAAGAAGGAGAAAAATCAGTGCAAAGTGGCAAATCTGAGGAGCGAATGATTCCTACCTTCTGTTCACTGTGCGGTCCGAGCATGGGGTGTGGAATCAATTGTTATGTAAAAGATGGTAGATTAGTAAGAGTTGAAGGCATGAAGGAGTCTCCCGTAAATAATGGCAAACTCTGCCTTAAGGCGTTTGCATCCATGCAATGGCTTTATTCGCCACAACGCCTGAAATACCCTTTAAAACGGGTGGGGAAGAAGGGCGAAGGTAAATTCGAGAGAGTGACATGGGATGAGGCTCTTGATATAATCGCCGATAAGCTCAATGAACAAAAGGAGAAATACGGGCCGGAGTCCCTGGCTATACTCTCACCACAAGCCCGGACTTACAAACCCTATTTCATTCGCTTCCTGACGGCACATGGCAGTCCTAACTATTGCCATAGCGGTATCTGCGCCATACAAAGAGCCTTCGGCTTTGCTTATACCGTAGGAGTTCCTATGCTCGGTATGGCCGGTGCCGATTATGAGCGCGCCGAGCTCATCGTGATTTGGGGAGCAAATCCTGTCTACGCCGGCGCCCCGACAGGCAACCTGAAGAGGATTCTGGACGCCAAAGCCAGGGGTGCCAAGCTTGTAGCAATCAAACCCCAGATGCAGCCAGATGCGGCTAAGGCTGATATGTGGCTCCCCATCAAGCCCGGTACCGACGGAGCCCTGGTGCTGGCTATTCTCAACGTGATAATCAATGAGCATATATATGATGCAGAATTTGTCTCTCAGTGGTGTTACGGCTTCGATAAGCTCGTGCCTCACATACAGAAATACACACCGGAATGGGCCGAGCCCATAACAGGATTGCCAGCTGACCGGATAATAGAGTTCGCCCGGTTATACGGGAAGGCAAAATCAGCATGTATACTCGCCGGGAACGCATTCGACCAGACCGTGGATTCCAATAATGCGGTACGGGCCGTGGGTATCCTGATAGCAATAACCGGTAACCTCGACAGACCCGGTGGTAATATCGTGCCGACGGAAAGTACCATGCCGATGCCAAAACCCGTGACTCTGTTTGAGAGGTATACACAAGACATGATAGATAAGCTGGTAGGTCCGGAGATGCCCCGTTGCTTCCAGCCTTTTATCGAAGGTGCATCTTCGGCTTACTACAAGTGTCTTAATAGCGTTCTTACCGGGGAGCCATACCCCGTCAAGACGATAATGGCTCCCGGGACCCAGCCCACGGTGATAACCCGAGACTCCAAAAGGGTAATTGAAGCGCTGGAAAAACTGGAGTTTTTTGTGGTTATCGATGTTACGCAGAATTCCTCGATGCCATGGGCCGACGTTGTAATCCCGGTAGCTACCATGTACGAAACCGACCACCCGTTCGAAACGTCGATGATGGGAACAGGCAACTGGCTCATGGCGCGAAACAAGATAATCGAGCCACTGGGAGACTATAAGTCGGACTATGAATTCTGGCTTGCCCTCGGTGTGAAGATGGGATACGGTGAAGATTTCTGGCACGGGAACATCGAGGAATGCATGAACTATCAACTGGAGAATTTCGGTATCACGATTGATGAACTGCGGTCACATCCTACCGGTATTGTTTATGAACCAAAACCCATCGTTTATGAAAAATATGCCGAAATTTTCGCGACTCCCAGCACTCGCCTTTCGAAAGCGCCGTATCTTCCTCAGGGGAAAGTGGCTATCTATAACACTACCTTCGAGGAGAACGGGTTTAATCCGCTACCGGAATGGGTGGAACCGCCCGAGAGCCCGACGAACACGCCCGAACTCCTGGAAAAGTATCCCCTAGTCTTTTTCGATACACATACTTCAGAAGCGTATAACCATGGCTGGTTGCGTAACGTGCCTTACATGCGTGAGATTCAACCCGAACCATGGATACACATTCATCCGGATACAGCCCGGCAGCGCGGGATAAATGACGGCGACTGGGTAATTGTCGAGTCACCACATGGCTGGATAAAGGTGAAAGCTCTTTACTTCCCCGGGATTCGACCGGACACAATCATGAGCCTCCACGGGTGGTGGCAGGGCTGCAACGAGCTCGGTCTACCGGGCTACCCTCTGCTGGATGGAGGCGCCAACGTAAATATTCTGTACAGTTCCGACCCCGATAAAGCCTTTGACCCGGTGGTAACAGCAATGCCCAAACAGACGCTTGTCGAAGTACGAAAAGCCGGGAACAATGGTTAATACCCAGCCAAGCATGAGCATAATCCAGGAAAGGTATATAGATAATGTCAGAGCAATACGGTTTTTACTACGATGCCAGCAGGTGTATTCAATGCCATACCTGCGAAGTGGCCTGTAAGAGCACTCGCGGTCTGGAACAGGGAGTAAAATGGAGGCGGGTCATCGAGACCTGGGGTGGTGAGTACCCCAATGTTACCAGAACGTTTTTCTCTCTTGCCTGTATGCACTGTGGAAAGCCGGCCTGTGCTGCGGTGTGTCTCACCGGTGCTATTATCAAACGAGTTGAGGACGGCATCGTCGTGGTTGACAGGGATAAGTGCAACGGCTGCCAGGACTGCTTCGCAGCGTGTCCGTACGGCGTGCCCCAGTTCGGTGCCGACGGCACGATGCAGAAGTGTGATTTCTGTGTAGAAACCGGCAGAGAGCCTGCCTGTGCGTTATCCTGCCCTTCTGAAGCTCTTAATTTCGGGACTCTTAACGAGTTGATGAAAATGACAGCGGGGAAATCCGCCAAGAGAATGGAGGGGACTACCGAACCATCTATAATTACCGTAGGTTCAATTAAAGTTATGTAAAGTTTTGCGGGTTGCTATTACCAAAACTTTGGAACCACGGATTTTGCCGCTTTTTAGTCCAACCAAAGCTTTGTTTGCTTCTTCCAGTTTGAATACCTGAACCTCGGGTTCAATATGCATCTGTTCTGCTAACGCCAGGAACTCTTCGGCATCTCGCTTCGCGACATTGGCAACCGTTTTTATTTCCTTTTCTAACCAGAGATGCTTCGGGTAATCCAGCTTCAGGAGAAAATCTTTGTCTGTTTCTTCTTTCCTGATAAGGTTGACTCCCAGTCTTCCGCCTTTTTCTAGCTTCTCCAGCGCGTAAATCATCGGTTTCCACGCCGGGGTGCTATCAATAGCACAATCCATTTTCTCCGGGGATTTGTCCTCAATATCCCCCACCCAGTCGGCCCCTAAACCTATAGCCAGGTCTCTTTCCACAGGATTCCGGGTAATGACGAACTTCCTGGAATTCGGAAATTGAAAATTCGCCATCTGGATTACTAAATGATGGGCAGACCCAAAGCCATAAAGCCCCAGGGTTTTTCCATCTTCCATTCCGGCAAGCCGTAAAGAGCGATAGCCGATTACCCCGGAGCACATCAATGGAGCGGCCCTGATTAAATCGGTAAATTTTTCTGGAATTTTACAGGCAAAGTCTTCAGAAATCACCATATACTCGGCATAATACCCATCAGCATGGCACCCGGTCGCCTGGAACTGCTCACATAGATTTTCTTCTCCCTTCCGGCAGAACCGGCACTTGCCACAACTGGAATATATCCAGGCGGCTCCTACCCAGTCCCCGAGCCCGAATCTGGTTACTCCCGACCCCAGATTTTAGACTATCCCAACCTGCTGATGCCCCATAACTATCGGCAGTTTCGGCGGCGAAATCCGGGCAGAGTAAAAAACAAAGGTTCAACGTAGAGATTCCATAATTACCAATTACAATTCTGTAACGTTTGTAAAAAATATCCAGCAGGAGTAATTAAATACCGCTTGTAACCTGAACTCCCAGAGAATATAATTAGAGACAATCAAGTGAGTATATATGACGACCGATAAAGTACGAAAACACCTGCCTACTTACGCATCCTGCCACACTTCCCATAATTTCACCGACCGTTTACCGTAGCGGATACCCTCACGCATTTTTATTTGTCCCCGATTGAAAACAGGCATATAAGTCAATAATAAAAGAAGGAATGATTTTATGGCGGGAAATATCAAACACGGCGAATACATTACAGAATTAACCACACTCAAGTCTGTTTTCAAACAAATCACTGCAGACCAAGTCGCTGTAGGCGGCGCCATGGACCTGGATGGCGCTGATTTTTCCATGGGCTGGTCTTATATCACCGAACCCTTCCTCATGGTGGACGAGGCGCATAAGCATGACTTCGACCAGATTATTTTGCTACTCGGTAGCGACTCCAGTAAGGTGGGGGAATTCGGGGCGGAAGTAGAGATGCACCTGGGAGACAACCAGGAGAAACACGCTATTAATTACACTTCCTGCATATACATGCCGGCGGGGCTGATGCACTGTCCGCTGAATATAAAAGAAGTTACCAGACCCTTCGTATTCATCGACATCACTCTTTCACCCGGGTTTTCCATCAGGCCGGTCCCGCCGCAAACCCCCCGGAGAGAATGAAACATCTTCTCCAGAATAATGGTGAAATCACGCGGATACTAATTAAGGAGGACCGAATTCAAATGGACAAATCGAAATACGACCAGTTTTTCCTCACAGATTTCAAAGAACCTTCCAATCTTTCAGCGGTTGCCGGGCCGCAGGCATACTTCCGGGGCGCCCGCCAGATTCCCGGCGCCAATATGAACATGGGGTGGCAACTCTTCGTAGAGCCGATACATCTTGAAAAAGAACCGCATACCCACGACTGTGATGAATACCTGATATTCCTGGGGGGTAAACTCCCGGACCTGTTCGAATCTTTTGAGGCGGAAATTGACTTCTGTATCGGCGAAGAACAGGAAGAACACCTCATTAATAAACCCACAATTATCTTTATTCCCAAGGGGATGGTACACTGTCCGCTCAATTTCAGGAAAATTATCAAGCCCGTCCTGTTTCATGCTATTATCCTGGCGCCAAAGTTCACCAAGACCATGGGGGGTAAAGAATTTTCTTACGACGGGCCCACCGCACCGGGGGCCAAGGGACCCGTTGTGCTGGATATGTAATCGGGTGTATGACTGAACCTGCTGCCAATGGTATAATATTTAATGAGGCGGGAAATAACAGAGATATCAAAGGAATAATTTGAAGGGACTGAAATTCTGGTTTCTGGAGACACGTCCGCAATTCCTGACTTTATCCGTTGTGCTGGCTTTTCTGGGCACAACTATCGCCTGGTATGATGATTATTATGATTTTTGGTATGCCCTGATTGCCGGTATCGGTCTGCTGCTTACTCACGCCAGCGTAAATATACTTAACGACTATTTCGATTTCCGCAGCGGCATCGACCTGGCCACGCGACGCACTCCCTTTAGCGGAGGTAGCGGTATCCTCCCCGCCAGCTTGCTTACGCCCCGGCAGGTCTTCTGGCTGGGAATGGGAGCATTCATACTGGCGATACCCATCGGCATTTACTTCATCATAGAACGGGGCTGGCAACTCCTGCCGTTACTTCTCGTGGCTGCCTTCTTTATACTGCTTTACAGTCCCTTTATTCTCAAACGTCCCTGGCCGGAGTGGGTGGCCGGGGCCGGCCTGGGGGCTCTGCCCATACTGGGTATGTATTTCGCGCAGACGGGCGCTTACACCTGCACCGCCGCTATCGCCTGCATCCCGTCGGCCTTGCTGGTGCATAACCTGCTGCTGCTCAACGAGTTCCCCGATGTAGAAGCCGACCAGGTGGCAAATCGCAAGACCGTACCCATCACCATCGGTAAGAAAAGGGCCGCTATATTCTATTCGATAGTAGCCATTGCCGTTTACATCTGGATAATAGCCTGGGTGGCAGCACAGGCAATGCCCGTCTGGACGCTGCTGGGGCTGCTGACACTACCGCTTACCATCAGAGCCATCAATGGCGCTATCCACTACGATGAACCGGCAAAACTCATGCCGGGCCTGGCGGCTAACATCATGGTGGTACTGGCGACGCAACTGCTGATAGGTATCGGCTTCATTCTGGGTCGCGTCTTTTAAAATGGTCATGGAGAGTCCCAATCCGCCCCGGCAACCCGAGCCATTGTACGGCATGTTCACGGTGGTCTCGCCGCACTACGACCTGATAAATCGAATTATCACCCTGGGTATGGACGAACGATGGCGGCGTTTGGCGGCGCAGACCTGCCTTGAAGAAAAGCCACAGCGAGTCCTGGACCTCGGATGCGGCACCGGCGACCTGGCCGTAAATATAGCCAGGATGGCCGGGGAACACGTGGAAATAACCGGACTGGACTACAGCCTGCCGATGCTGGAACACGCACGTCACAAGGCCGCCCGGGCCGGGGTGGGTGATAAGGCCAGGTTCGTTCACGGACAGGCCACGCAAATACCCTTCCCCGACGGCCATTTCGACTGCGTGGGTATATCCTTTGCTTTCCGTAACCTGACCTATAAAAACCCGCTGTGCCGGCCCCACCTCGCCGAGGTGAAGAGGGTGCTAAAACCGGGAGGCAGGTACGTCATCGTGGAATCGAGCCAGCCGGAGAATCCAGCCATCAGAGCACTCTTCTATCTCTACCTGCGAGTCGTCGTCGGGCCGGTGGGCACATTGCTCTCCGGAAATAAAGGCGCCTACCAGTATCTGACAGAATCGATAACGAGGTTCTATTCGCCGGAGGAAATCAGGGAAATGCTGCTCGGGGCGGGATTCAGGAGGGTAAGCTACCGTCCGCTTTTCTTCGGAGCCGCCGGAATACACGTGGCTACCGTATAAGGCTAAATCTGGTTCTCGATGCAGTATTCACGCAACGTGTTAAGGGCCGCGAAGAAGTCCCGCATCATGACGCTGACCGGGTACATCCCCTTCTCGGTAACATTCAGCACGCCGTTCTCCGAAACCAGCCCGAAGGTCTTGAAGAAGGTGAGTTCCGTCCAGAGTTTACTCGGCGCATCCCGACCGAAGCGACGGCGCAGGGCATCCGTATCCAGCTTCATACCGAAAAGCTTGGTTAAGAGGTAGTAACGCAGGTTTTCCTTCTCGGATAGCCGACGCCAGCCTACTATCGGCAACTTTCCTGCGCTGATAAGCTCGTGATAGCGGTCGAGTGAAAAGGAATTCACGAAGAAATTACCGCGTACGATGCTCACCGAACCGGCACCGATGCCGATATAATCATCAAACTCGATAATATACTCGTCAATCATCCGCTCGCCGCGGGAAAAGCACCAGGCCGTCGAGGCTTTATAGTCACCATGATAGAGCTCCCGCAGAATGACTTCGTAAAACTGCCTCTCGCGGGAATAGTCCACCCGATTAAACCTGCGTTCCAGCGCGTCCTTCTTATGGGGAGAAGCCATCAGCGGATAAAACGTTGCCTGGTCGATGCCCATTTCCTTGAAGGCGGCCACATCGGTGGAAAACTGCTCGATTGTCTGGCCGGGGAAATTAAAGACGAAGTCCACGTTCAACGTATCGAACTGCCCTTGAGCCATGAGCAGGCGGCTTTTGACCTCGTCGGCGGGGCCGTTACTCCGTCCCATTATTTTGAGCACCGGCTCCTCGAAGCTCTGCACACCGATGGAGAGTCGATTTATCCCCATCTCCTTCAAGAGACTGATGTTTTTTTTGGTAAGCTCTCGGGGAGTAGTTTCCAGGGAAATTTCGCTTACATCGAATTGCGCCCGCAGGTAGCCGATGAAGGAAGCAAGCTCGTCCATGAGCACCGTGGGCGTTCCCCCGCCGAAGTATATGCTGGAAAAATGGAAATCACGCCGTATATATAAATCAAGCTCTTTCTTCAGGTCGATAAAATAGCGGCGCGCCAGGTCTTCGTCAAAGAGATAGCGGTTAAAACAGCAGAAAGGACAAAGCGAACGGCAGAACGGGATGTGTACGTAGAGCGATATACCAGCTCTACCCCCCAGTTTCTCACCGTTTATCGCCGTTTCGTCGAAGGCGGGACTGAGACGACGGAATTTACGCCCCTCACGCCTGATAATAAAACTTACGAGCCCGGGTATCATCTCTGTTCTAACAATATCTCTCCTGAAAAATGATACCACACGTGAGTGACTTTAGCGAACACGAGACGTAAGGAATAATGGATGGAGTGCTTCGGGTAATGAAAAACCGGGTGGTTGAATACTATTTTTTCTTAGACAAACGCGACCTGACGAATCCAGAATTGAATGCCTTCACGGCTACCGGACAAAACTGCCTGCGTGCGCATTTATATATCTCAGCAAAGGCCTGTTGACGGCTCATCGCCTGACGATAGACGTGCTCACTGGTCATATTGTCGAAGGCATCAGCCACGGCTATTAACCTGGCTCCCAGCGGGATAGCTTCGGCTTTGAGCCCCTGAGGATATCCCTCGCCGTCATATCTTTCATGGTGGTAGAGAATGAGCTTGCTGGCTGCCTGGAGAAAAGGGATGTCTTTCAGCAGGTTATAACCTGTTGTCGAGTGGCTTCGTATCATCACCCATTCTTCATCCATGAGGGTGCCGGATTTGTTCAGTATACTATCAGGGATGCTGAGCTTGCCTATGTCATGAAGGATAGCGGCGTATTCAATATCCTGTTTTTCTTCCTTTGAAAGCGATAACTCCTTCGCTCCCGTAAGCGCATATTCCGATACCCGGCGCGAATGTCCACCTCCGCTGGTCTCCTTGCCATCGGCCAGGGATACCAGGGCCCTGACAGTACTCCCGTAGGAATTTAACAGGCTTTCGTTCATCCTGATATTTTCAATAGCCATGGCAGTAGTTGCAGCCACGCCCAGCATTATTTTCAGGTCCTGCCTGGTGAAATCAGACGCGCCCACCTTATTAAGCACCTCGATTACCCCGATGACCTTATCATCGATAATAATCGGCACACCGATGATAGACCTCGTCTTAAAACCGGTGGCATCATCTATCATCTTGTAAAAATTACGGTTCTTCTCAGCATCGTTGACAATCAGCGGTTTGCCGTTCCGCACTATCCACCCGGCAATACCCGATTGCCGGCTGATGTGCAATCGTTTAAGTTCCTGTGACACCGGGCCATCGGCAAACTTGAAATATAATTCCTGATTCTTCTCATCGAGCAGGAGCAATGACGAAGCCGAAGCACCGAGGGCATTATGCGCCGTCTGCATTACGCAGGCAATTAGCTGATCTTCTCCTTTATTCTCCGGCCTGACCCTAGCCCAGAGCTTTTCCAGAAGGTCAATCTTTGATGTATCAACCGACGCTACTCTACCAGGAGTATTCTCCATCCCCCCTCCATTCTCTATTAAATGCAAGCGTGTAATTATTTTTAATATTCTCGCAGTGTGCCGATAAAATAAAAATAAAATTTATCCATTAAAAACTAAATTTTATGTAAACATTTCTCCTGTTTACCGGTAGGAATACCATAATAGAAGAAAATGGAATTGTTACTGGATACTTTCGGCCAAATCCTGTCGACCGGTCATACCGGTAACGGTGTCAAGGAACTCCTTAAGGGAAGCGCTCCGGCTTCTCAGTTCCTTCAACTCAACGCCGATGGGGCTGATAGAGGTAGGGCTATCGGCATAAGCCCCGTGAAAGGCAAAATAGGCCTGGTTCAGCTTTCTGATATTGTAGCCGTTTTCAACCAGGTACTGCCGTTTTTGCTCCATGAATTCCTCCGCCTCCTCGACTTCACCCCGGGCAAGGTATTCATCTACGGCCTTCCTGATTTCTCTCATCTCTTTATTAAAATCAAAACCTGATTCTGAGTTCTGCTCCGTTAAGTCCGTTTTGCTTTCTGCGAAGTATTCTTCATAGATAATCCCGCCGATTTCCTTACTGACCATGCCGGCTACGGTCTCGTTCATGGTTGCGATATCATAGTCCCGGCGTATTCCGGCCAGGTCCAGCACGTAGCGAAACCCCAGCGGCGTAAAGGCTAGGTACTGGTGCAACCACTCTTCTCCGGCGGTATTGAGCATAAAGCGGATATCCGCCCTGTCCATAACGTAGCTCGGATAGGTCGAGATACCGCCCAGGTTAACCACCAGCGAGGAGACGCCGAGGCTGTCGATTTCAGCTTCTATACCCTCCATGTCTGCCACACTCATATCGGGCAGGAGGGTAACCTCCCTGATGCTATCTATCCTGTCCCTGGGGGACACGACCAGCAGGTGTGGAGGTCCCGCCAGGTGAACGTTGACCGGGGGGAACCCGATTTCGATATTTATGTATTTGTCCAGCGGATTGAAGATGCCCTGCCGTGAAAAGCCCTCTCTTATCCGTGTTTCCAGCACTCTTTCGATAGTGCCGGCCAGCGCCGAATTTCGCCGCTGACGTTCGCCGAGTTCATTTTCAAGCGACGCCAGGTCGCCCTGCCGTTTCCCGGCTTTGATAGCCTCAATATACGATTCCAGTCGTTTTATACGCTCTACATTCGTGAAATAAGCGGTAGTAGCATTATCCGTAATTTCAGGCCCGTGGCTGAATAACTTCCCCGCCTCCCGGATCAAGGCATTAAATTCCCACTCCACCAGGTCAAAGCGATAAGATTCAGTAATTTCACGAAGCTGACTATTAAAGTCACGGGCTGGAGCACAGCCGGCTAGCAGCGAAAAAATCGGTAATACAATTGCCGCCAGTAATATTCTTTTACATCGGGACTCAATCAATTTAATTCCCTGAAATGCTCATGGGAGTATCACGAAGCACAGGTTAAAAGGTGCGCATTCACAAAGCTATGCTGACATCTTTTCCTTAGCACGGGCAACAATCCTGGAAAGGGTCTCGCCCGTCTTGGCAGCAATGACGGCATCGGCATGGTGGTCATGAGGCGTCTCTCCTATATTGAGAATGACCAGTTTAGCGCCACTGCGCTTGGCAATAACCGGCATCTGCGCCGCAGGGTAGACCACCAGCGACGAACCGGCCGCTAAAAACAGGTCGCATGCGGCAGACCTTACCTCAGATTCACGAGTCTCCCTTTCCGGCATTGCCTGTCCGTAAGCGACTGTCGCCGGCTTGAGAATACCATTACAGCTATCACAGCGGGGAACTGCCTCGCCGGCAAGCATTTTTTGATGAACTTCCTCCCGGGGATACCGGCGCTTACATTCGAGACAATCGACCCAATGCATCGTACCGTGCAACTCCAGCACTTTTTCATCCGGTAAACCGGCTTTCTGGTGGAGGCCATCGGTATTCTGCGTGATAACACAGTCCAGCTTACTCATATTATGAAGCTCATTGACGGCGTAGTGACCGATGTTGGGCTCCGCTTCTCTTACCGTTTCCCAGAAAAGTTTATGTACCTGCCAGTATTTCTCCCTGATTTCTTCGCTACGCAGAAAATTAGGTAAATTCAGCTCGCTGGGGTCGAACTTGCTCCAGACTCCCTGCGGCCCACGAAAGTCGGGGATGTCGGACTCGGTGCTGAAACCGGCCCCAGTGAAGACAACGATTTTCTTCGATTCCACAACCATATCGGCAACGGCTTCGATGTGTTCCATTATTAACCTCCAAAAAATGCGGGGTTTGCCAATACTCAAATCCAGCTAACTTACTCTTGTCACGGCCCTGGCCAGGTCCCAGGAATATTCATAGAGGTGCAATCCTTTGCTCATGGCCGCCAGGTCGCCGTCTTCAACGCCTATCTCACTGGACATGTATTCTTTAAGCAGTTGTATCGCCGCCAGGTTAGACGGGAAACCCGCCCATAAATCCCAGGAGCGGAAATAGACCACGAAATTGAGCCTGTTTTCATGGATTCTGGTGTCTATCATCCTGAGACACGGGGGGTCAGGTAGATAGATGGACTGGGCATCGCCTACCGCCATGAAAGCCTGATTGGTGTTATGACCGTCTTCCCGGTACATCCTGATAACCTCGGCAATCTGTTTTTCCAGGTATTGCCCGTAGGTATATTGCTCTCCCTCTTTACGATGCCCCGTCATGAGGTACGGCAGGTAATTTTCCACGTAATCCATGGTGCTGGGCGGCGGCACTCCCGGCGGCACGTCCGGCACCAGCGGTCTTGTGCCGGGATAATTGATTTGAACGACGGCCAAATCCAGCTCTTTACGCCTCTGGCCAGCATAGCTTCCACGGTCGATTTTATATTCATGTCCGTCATTTAACACCTTATCAAGGCAAAGAAACCACGCTTCGGAAAGGTCTCTGGCCTCAATTACCGTAATGTTCATGAAATAACACTTTCCATCCCCAGATATTATTTTTTACCTTTGACCAGCGCGAAAAACCTGTCCTGATATTCTTCGAAGACGCCCCATTGATTCAGTTCCCGTTCGAGTTCGTAGGCGGTTATTTCACCCGCAGCGACCTGCCGGAACATCTCTTCGATTTTATACCGGGCACCGATGGGAACGCCACCGTGACTCATGCCGAGAAGCCCCCGGGAACCGAGCTGGGCGATATTTTGCGGCATGGAACGACTGGTAATCTCGTAGATGAACTTGAGCAGAGACACATCCCAGAGGTCATCCTGCCCTTTAATGATGGAAACCAGAGGGTCGTCCTTTTTATCAATCTCATCATTCAGTTTACCCACCACGAGCGGCCAGTTGTCCGAGACGATATTTAGACCCTTCGGCTCATTTTTATAGGTATAAAACAGTCCGGGGGTATTCGCGCCATGCATACTGAGCAGCATATCGAAATAGCGGCGTGCATCGTAGCTGAAACCCTCCAACTGGGTCAGGTAGTAAGGGGTGACAATCTTCGGCCTCTCGGCGATGACCCTACCCTCCCTGATTACCGTTTCGTGAACATCTTTGACCAGCTCCGAGTAGACGGGTTCGGTCACCAGGTAGTAATAGATGTTGGTGATGCCAAAGGTATCCAGATGCTGCCGGGGATGCCTTAATATCTCGGTATGGATGGCGGCATGTTCTATTCTTTCGCTATAATCATCCATGATGGTTCCTAATCGATAGCCGCCAGCTCCAGCTTGTATTCGTCCAGCACTTTCACATACTGCGCTTCCATCTGGGCCTGCACCCTCTGCCATTCCTCGAGAAACTGCGGCTGCTTCTCGACGTCTATATTCACCCGGGCGCTGTCGACGCCGGTCTGCTGCCGGATAGCCTGCTGTATCTTATTCTCAAATTCAGCCTTGAGCTGCTCGTAGGCCTGCTTCTTTTGCTCGGCGCCTTCCTGTACGTAATGGTCGAGGACATGCCTTATTTTACTGAAGACGTTCTCGGCGGCCACTTTATCGTTCTTCAGAGTCTTCAAGCCGTCCATAGCTTTTCTGGTGATTCTGCGAGCAGCTTCGTTCCTTGGCAGACTGATATTTCTCATGAGGATATCGTTGATACTGGTTACAAGGACTTTCCTGGCTTTATCTTCGTACTTGCCGACCTCGCTGACCAGATTGCAGTCCTGCTTTAAATACTTCGCCGCGAGCTTTTCGCCTTCCGGGCCGTACTTCCACTTGAGGCGCTCCTCTTCGGTAGGCTCACCTATTTGGGCCAGCTTTTCCCGGGCTATCTCGGCGGCGCTTTTTATCTCGCCCATTTTGCTCCTCCAAAGGCCTGATATGAATATTCAGCTTTAATATATATTATACACCAACGGGAAGGCATCAGAAAGGAAATTTATTTTTACCTCACCCCCTGACCCCCTCTCCAATCAGTAGCACCAGTTTAGACTGGCAGATTATGTGATTGGAGAGGGGGAGGTAAAGAAAAGAGAGGCTTCGCCTCTCTTAGACTCTCTGTTTCGGGAATTGAGTACCATGGTATCCGGGCTGATAAACCTCCCAATCGTTGGGTCATAGTAACGCGCATTATAGTAGTATAGCTCCGTATCATCTAGGCGTTGGACGATGAAGAGCTTATCTGTGGGGACAGCGACGGGGAACAAAAGAGTTAATAGGAAATTACGCCACATTCGCTTGATCCTAGGCTAGTGTTCGTGAGGTACTAAAGGCAATCGATCAAAAAACCAGGAATACCAAAGTTTTTCGTCTTCGGTATATAATTTTGATAGTAGAACTTCACCCTCAGTGTGGATTTGTATATCGTATATAAAATCACTCCAGCTCCAGGTATGTCCATCCCACTCCTCAAGAGAAGCTTCAATTAACTGTTCCAGCAATAAGACATTTTCATTTGCTCGATCAGGAGTATCATGGACAAGAACCAATGCAATATATGTACCATTTTCATCTATCCCTGGTCCTGTGCTGAATGTTAAAAACTTTTTTAGTCGGGGTCCCGTGTACGATTCAGCATATTCCGAATACGCTTCAGCCATAGCCTCATCCGCTATTATCGCTACATAAACGCCTAAGTCATACATCCCCTTCACCGCCATCGTATACTCCGGTATATCAGCCAAGCTGTGGGTTTCGTTCTGAGTGGCATCAATCATAGCTCTTATTTGTGCAATTGAATCACTAACAAAAAGGTGTTTATTAGAAACCGCGAGTGGCCTAGCCCGACCCGCATTATCTAGGTGGGGAGGAGAAAATTTAGACATGAGATGTGTTACGCTCCCATCACCCCAGCTGTATATGGTTATATCGTTATAATTCTCACTCGTATAGTTATCTACTGCCCAAGACGGCCATTCATCACGGTTTTTAAAAGCATCCTCGGTAGCTTGTGGGTTAAAGTTTCCGATTGCAGCTATTAATAAATCCGGCTCATCAGCAGTTTCATTATCCGTTGGTATATCAAAAGGCCGAATGTTTATATTGTTAATTTCAGCATCTATATCGGTTATGTTATAACCTATATATTCATCTTGTATAGATGAAACAAACATATACCTATCCCAACCAGTATAATAAGAACTGAAAGATAATGCTGTAATATCAACCAAGCGTCCTTCCCTGTCCATAGATAGAATTGCCTCTAAGAAATCTCCCCTGCTTATCCTATGATTATCCAAAGTGTATAGAGAAATTCCATTAGCCTGTCGCAATAATTTATAATTAATGAGGGCAAAGCCCCCTGATTCTTTAGCTGACGCCGGTAATAGTTTGAGTAATTCTATAAACGTATTTTCCTGGTCTGATTTTTCGGTACAACCACCAGCAACGGGCACGAACAGAATCAGGCCAACAAGAATTACTGCGTAATAAATCCATTTCCCAATGTTTTTCATTTTTTTATTTATGTTATAATGCCATGGATAAAATCAAGTATTCATATTTCTTCTTAAGGGAGTATATTATATTTGATATTAAATGAATATAAAGTATTTATAATCGTTTGTGAAATATACAAATAACAGTAGGTAGCAGTTTTACCTTTAGTTGTGCGATACTCTAAGAAATAAAACGCGCTACGTCCTTGTGGGTTTACTAACACTTTACCACCATTCATATTATGAACTGTTAGCGCAGAATCCTCACCTAAAGGTGGTACTGTACCCAATCCAGTAATAACTAGCATTCCCCTATTGTTTGGTTGGGTTCTGAAATGCTTTTCGACTTGAACGATATCATCAAGTGTCCATCCATACATTAACATATATTCGTAGGTTTTAGGATGAACATCTATGGTGGTTTCTCCAACATTTAAGTAAACATTCCCTCCTTTAGTTTCACCTATTAATACTGTATCATCGCCTATGAATACAGATTCTGTGAAAGTTACCTGATCAAATACATCATAATTTGGTGTTATTATAATTGCGTCTGATGATCCCGGCATCCCACCAGAAGTTCCCTGGATAATTATATCAACTATATTCGCTGGCAATGGCCCTTCCGTCCCGTGCTCCATGACGTAATTATACAGTATTAGGTATTCACTCTGGTGTCCGCTGGGGTCAACATACTTCAGCGGATTATTCAGGCAGTAGCTGTACCGGTTAAAGCTCTGCGGGTTGGCGGGGTGGGGCACTATGGTATCCAGGCTGATAAACCTCCCTATCTGCGGGTCATAGTAACGTGCATTATAGTAGTACAGGCCGGTGGCGTCAAGCCTTTTGGGGGTTAAGGGGCAGGGAACTTAATTCTCCCTCTTGTCCCTCCTTACGAAGGAGGGACGTCAATACCCGAAAAGGGGTGGGGTAAACTTGCGGGTTAAGCCGAAAATGATACGGGGTGGCAGGGTGGGAATAGATATGAACGATGGGGCGGGGGGAGGCAAAACCTAACCCTGATGCTTGAGGAGCCAGTACTCCAGGCCGTCGGCTAAAGCCAGCCAGCTGGCCTCGATGATATTGGTGGAGCCGCCGACCGTCCGCCACTCTTCATTACCGTCGGAGGACTCGATGAGAACGCGCACCTGCGACTCCGTCCCGACGCTTTCTTCCAGGATACGCACTTTATAATCGGTAAGCTTGACCTGAGACAGGCTGGGATAGAACTGTAGCAGGGCCTTGCGTAAAGCCCTATCCAGGGCATTCACGGGGCCGTCACCCTCCGCCGCCGTGTGCATAATCTCACCGCCCACCTTGACTTTCACCATGGCCTCGGACAGCATTTGCTCGGCTGCTTTGCGGGTGGAGGGGCGCCGCTTCGATTCCACCACCACCATAAAGTCGACCAGCTCGAAGGGCGGTTGATAATCCGGCCCGGCCCGGTGCAGCAGCAGTTCAAAAGACGCCTCGGCATTGTCATACTGGAAGCCCCGGCTCTCCAGCAGCTTTATATGCTGGAGGATATCCTTCGTCTCTTTGGCATCCGAGGCCAAATCGATGCCCAGTTCTTTAGCCTTGGTGATGATATTACGCTTGCCGGACTGGTCGGAGACCACGGTGCGCTGGCGGTTGCCTACTTTCTCCGGGTCGATATGCTGGTAGGCTTCCGGCCACTTGGTCATACCGTCCATGTGATAACCGGCTTTATGACTGAAAGCACTGGCACCAACATACGGCGCGTACGGGTCGGGGGCTTTGTTAGCCACATCGCTGACATAATGGGATACTTCCGCCACCTTAGCCAGCTGCTCATCGGTTACACAGTCGATACCCATTTTCAGCTTCAAAGCGGGGATGATGGTACACAGGTTGGCATTGCCGGTGCGTTCCCCGTAGCCGTTGATAGTGCCCTGAACATGGGTGGCGCCCGACTGCACCGCCGCCAGGGTGTTGGCGAGGGCAAGGCCGCCGTCGTTGTGGCAATGAATACCCAGCGGTACCGACGTCACCCTGGCCGCCGACCGGACAGCTTCTATAATTTCGTCGGGCAGAGCCCCGCCATTAGTATCGCAGAGTACCAGGCAGTCGGCCCCGGCTTCGGCGGCTACCTCCAATGTTTTTAGTGCATAACGCGCATCGGACTTATACCCGTCGAAGTAGTGCTCGGCATCGAAAAATACTTCAATTCCCTTCGACTTAAGATAACGTACTGAATCGGCAATCATGCTGAGGTTCTCTTCCAGCGTGGTCTTCAGGACACGGGTAACCTGAAGGTCCGAGCTTTTGGCGACAATGGTAGCTATCTTAACTCCAGCTTCCACCAGCATGATAAGGTTATTATCTTCCTCCGCTTTTGTATCACGTCGCCGGGTACTGCCGAAACCGACTATTCGCGCCTTCTTCAACGAAAGGTCTGCGGCCTTCTGATAGAACTCGGCATCCTTGGGGTTCGAGCCCGGCCAGCCGCCCTCTATGTAATGGATACCCAGTTCATCGAGTTTCTGCGCAATATGCAGTTTATCCACCACAGAGAAGGATATGCCCTCGCTCTGAGCACCGTCACGCAGCGTGGTATCGTAAAGTTCAACCGATGTCAATTTTTTTAGCCTCCCGCCTTCCCGGCGATTAAATCCCCCATCTCTTTAGTCCCCACCTTTGTCTTGCCTTCACTCATTATATCATAGGTGCGATAGCCCTCATTCAGAACGGCCTCAACAGCAGACTCGACCGCCTGCGCTTCTTTTTCCAGCGCGAAGGAATAGCGCAACATCATGGCGACACTCATAATAGTAGCGATGGGATTGGCCATGTTAAGTCCGGCGCGGCGCGGCGCGCTGCCGTGAATAGGCTCGTAAAGGCCGAAGATTTTCACGCCCGCTTCCGGCACTCCCGCCAGGCTCGCCGAGGGCAGCATACCCATCGACCCGGCCAGCATGGAAGCCTCGTCGGTCAGGATATCGCCGAAGGTATTTTCCGTGACCAGCACATCCAGATACCTGGGGTTCTGGATGATGCGCATGGAGCAGGCATCCACCAGCATGTGCTCCAGCGAGACGTCCGGGTAATTTTTTGAGACCTCCACAGCCACCTGCCGCCAGAGTCGGGACGACTCCAGCACATTGGCCTTATCCACGGAGATGAGCTTCTTCTGGCGGCGCCGCGCCAGCTCGAAGCCGACGCGAACAATACGCTCGATTTCCTGCTCCGAATACGCCATGGAGTCGACGGCACGCCGTCCACGAGAAGTCGTCCACCGCCTTTTCGGTTTGCCGAAATAGAGTCCGCCGGTGAGCTCGCGGACAAAGATAAACTCAACCCCTTCGATTACCTCCGGCTTGAGGTTGGTGGAATCTACCAGCACCGGAAAGACCCTGACCGGGCGCAGGTTGGCGAAAAGCCCCAGGTACTTGCGCATTTCCAGCAGGCCATCCTCGGGGCGCACTTTATTCAGGGGGTCGTCCCACCTGGGGCCGCCCACGGCGCCCAGCAGAACGGCTTCACTTTTTTTACACAGCTTTAACGTATCTTCAGACACGGCCACACCTTCGGCGTCGATAGCTGCCCCACCGACCAGCCGGTTGTTCAGGTTGAAATTATGACCGTATTTTTTACCGACCGCCTGTAAAACTTTCACGGCTTCGGCGGTAACCTCCGGGCCAACGCCGTCGCCGGGTAAAACTGTCAGGTTCAAGTTCACTTTAGTCCTCCTAATATTTCTGAACCTCATCCCCTGTATCCCCCTCTCCCCGATTTCACCGGGGCAGGGTGAAGGAGAGGGGGAGGAGTTTCGATAGAGGGGGCTTCGCCCCCTCTACACATACTCCCTCTAAGTATGGGTTCTAAGCCCTCATATTTGCCAGTCTCTGCTTGGTATATTCGATAAGACCGCCGGCGGCAATCAACTGCGCCATGAACCCGGGATAGGGTTTGGAGGTAAAGTTTTTGTTTTTAGTAATATTTTTAATCTCGCCGCGGGCAAGGTCTACTTCCAGCACATCGCCGGAGTTGGCATTAGCTACGGCCTCCGGGCACTCCAGAAGCGGCAGGCCGATGTTGATGGCGTTGCGGAAGAAGATGCGGGCGAAGCTTTTGGCGATGACGCAGGAGATACCGGCCGCCTTTATGGCCAGCGTGGCATGCTCCCGCGAGGAGCCGCACCCGAAGTTGGTGGTGGCCATAATGATATCGCCGGGCTGCATGGTGTTGAGAAAGTCGGCGTCAATGTCTTCCATGCAGTGTTTGGCCAGCTCGTCAGGGTCATCCAGCATGAGGTAGCGGGCGGGTATAATAACGTCCGTATTGACATCAGCGCCGTATTTAAAGACTTTACCTTTGAGTATCATGGTGAACTCCTTTTTGATGAGGTTGGCGACAAACCTACTATCTTCAGATAGTAATTTTATGCTTACCTCACCCCTTGCCCCTCTCCAGCCTGTTACACTGGTTTAAACATCTCTTTTTCTGGCTGGAGAGGGGAGATTATTTAAGAGGGGGCTGCGCCCCCTCTCGCTGCGCACTCCCCTTTTGGGATAGAACCTTCTTATTTAACTATTCTTTTAGATCCTCTCAATTCAGTGTTAGTTTAAAATCCTTTGCCACTTGTTTCAATATTTCTGGGTAAGGGCAATCTATGTATAAGGCTTCAGAAGTTGATTTTTTGTTCATTACATTTCTACCATTTTTACGTAACAGTCTAATAACCAACTTTTCAATCCTTAGAGTTTTTCTTCTTGTATTACTATGCTCTTTATGTGAGATTTGAGGTATAAATGGTTCAAGATGATAAGCATACATAGTTATTTTACTTTCAACCAGATATTCTTCCACTTTTTGTCTAGTCTCTTCGGTAAAAGCCGTTTTCTTACCCTCATCTTCAGGTAATTTTAAAATGTCGTGGGCAATATATTGGTATACTTGGTTCTGCGTGCTTTTTCTATCCTCAAAATGTGCCGATAGCCTTCGGAAAACGGGTCTTGCTGTTACAACTTTTGTATCTCCTGTCTGTCCGACATAAAAATAATCCTTTATGTTATGAGATAAATGGATAATATATAAAAGATAACGCCTTCTAAAATGCTCTCCATCTAACTTTAAATTTAAATCAGGCATCCAAACATCTTCTCCCTATAATTCTAATTATTATACTACCAGCTTACTCTCCCAGTCCTTAACGCGTTTGGGATTTCCTTTTTTGTCCGGTTCAATCGTGTGTCCCTCGGCTTTAAGGTGTTGGGCCTGGGCGGTAACGCCGCCGGGGTATTTAGCGTTTAGTTCTCCCTTTCCTTTTAAAGTCCGCCAGTACGGGGTAATGTCTTGCTTGCCTTCGGCGGCATCCTCTTCGGCTACACGGGCCGCAATCCCGGCAAAGATGCCGGTGGTAATGGGTCAGCCGAAGCTGGCATGATGCTTCCTCGCCAGTCTTTCGCGTATGATGTTGATGGTGATAAGCCTGCCCTCCGGCACCGATTTCATGATGCCGTCCACCTCCAGCGGCGCCGGAATAACCACCGTGCCGGTGCCCCAGCGCTGGCTCATCTGAGGAGTAACTTCGACTACCCTGGGCATATCCCTGCTATCATGTAGCTTTTCCCGCCATGTTTTCTTCAGCTTAGCCATACCGACCTCCTAAGTAGCTCTCCTTCTGAAAGCGTTCCACATAGGAACTCTTTCCATATATTCCCTGTATTCGTCTCCAAACTTCTCAATGTTAAACGCATCCTCTTTCCAGGATGCCATCCAGAAGCAGAAGATAGCTACCAGCCCCAATATCGTGGAAGGAACCGATTGAATTACCAACATAATCCCAATCATGGCAATAGCACAACCCAAACAAAGGGGGTGACGCACAATTCCATACACCCCGCTCTTTATCAGTTCAGTAGCGTGTTCCCAGCCAGACTCTGGCTTTCCTTTGTGTTTCAGGCTAATGAACGCAGGAATTACCAAGGCAACACCAAGGACAATAACAGTATAACCAATGTATAACAATGGGTAAATATCTACGTTCTTCCATATCCAACCCATCACAATCAAAGAAAAATAAATACCTATTCCGCAAGACATGTAAATCTCGTGGGTTATGCGTTTTCTAGCTACTGGAATTAGCCACCCAAAGATAATGGCTATCCAGATGCCAGCGCAGATTATGTATGTCCAAATATCCACGGCTCTCCCCGAAAGGAATGACAAACTTAATAATCGGTATCGCTGTAATCACACGCTTTTACATACCACCTCATAGTCGTACCATATGACAGAATTCCTCTTTGTAGCGTGGACTTCCGATAAATTGTTCGTTTCCATAAATGTATCCAATTCAGGCATGGTAACTATGCCGTAACTATGTTTGAACGACCTGCCCATTTTTGCGAAAAAGCCCGAGTAAACGAGGTCATAGTAAACAAAATAGCCATCCGGCTTTAACACCCTCCTTATCTCGCCCAGAGCAGCCAGCCAGTTTGATATGTGGTGCGTGGTACCGAAAGACAGCACGATATCAAAGTCTTTATCCGGAAACGGCAATTTCATGGCGTCGGCGGCGAGGAAACGGATATTCTTTAAATCGCGGCTATTTTCCTGCGCCTGCTTAATCTGCTCCGGGTCTACATCGACCGCAGTAACATCCCACAGGTATTTTCCCGCAACGTGTCTGGCCACGCTCCCTGTTCCACAACCTACTTCCAGATATTTCTGATTTTCCTTTACATCTACAAACATCAATAATCTGTCAGCGCGATTTATGACCTGCTCACCATGCCTATCACTATTAATAAACCATTTCTCAAATATTGCCATCTTCATTTTGTCACTACCCCCTGATTACATGTATGGTATCAATAGCTCAATTCTCTACCGTGGATTACTATCCCCGGCTTCCACTTTCTGTCCGATGTTGGCGATAACTCCTGAAAAAGCTCGATAGACCCCACATGATTGAAACCAAGCCTCACGTAGAGGGCAAATGCCCTGATATTCCGTGCTACAGGTCGGACACGCAGGAAGCGGGCGGGGATAATAACGTCCGTGTTAACATCGGCGCCGTATTTAAAGACTTTACCTTTGAGTTTCATGGTATTTATTTACCTCACCCCCTGTATCCCCCTCTCCTTCTGAGGCAGGGTGAAGGAGAGGGGGAAGAATTTTCTTTAAAGGGGCTTCGCCCCTTTTAATCCCCCCTGCTGTATTTATAGAGTACGCCCTTGTGCATTAGAGAAATCTATGTCTCCTGAAGTTTTGGTTCCTTTCTAACATTTCCTATAAAATAGTCTCTTCTAGCCGATATTTTCCTCTTTATTTTTTTATATTTTTCCGCATCTATTTCTTTACTTTCTTTACTTAAATAGAAATTACCACTCCCTACAAGCCAGAATAACTTATCTACCACGTATGGAACTTCGTCAATGCTTTCAGAAAATTTAACCACATCTTTAAAAACTTGATAGTCGTCAGCTTTCGGATGACTTATGCCTATTCCCTTAAATATTGCCATAATATTAGAATCGGGCTTAACGAATTTGGGATATCCATTCTCTTTGAGAAAATCGCAAGCTAAGGCAAAACCAAGCCCAAATATCTCTTTGTCAAGTAACAATGGTAGTGCTAGACGAGTGTATTCATTTAAATAAAATCTTGATACGAATTCATCAAACTCTTCTATATTAGAAAATCTTGAAAGAAAATTGGATGCTGAAATTATAGCTTTACAAAAAATCGTCCAGGAATTTTGGGGAATATCTATAGCCATTCGACCTGGTGGCGTGTAGCTGTTTTGAACCATCTCAAATAACTTTTCCCAGTCTTCTCTCCAATTACCACCATATTTTTCGACTATTCGTGCTGGTTCAAAATTTTCAAGATATGGTTTCAAATTCTCTAAATTCCCGATCGCTCTCCACATCCCACGCTTATTTTGAACAGAATTCAACATACCACGTAGTAGGTTATTTATGGAATCCCGCTTACCTTGCTTCCAATGATTGAGATGTTCGTCAATCATATGCTTTTCGACACCATCAAAAGACAACAAATGACTATACGCCATCTCAAATATGCGTTTACTGAATCTATAACTTACCATTTATCACACTCCCACCAATTTCCCCTCCCAGTCCTTTACGAACCATAATTTTCATCTTTTGCTGCTCTTCCCATGACCTCGTCCGGGCCGGCAACCCTGCCAGCCACGGCGCTGGCGGCGGCTACCGCCGGATTGGCCAGAAAAACCTCCGACTTGGTGCTGCCCATCCTGCCGACGAAGTTTCGGTTGGTGGTGGAAACGCAGCGCTCGCCGGCGGCCAGGACACCCATGTGTCCTCCGAGACACGGTCCGCAGGTCGGGGTGCTGACCGCCGCCCCGGCCTTGATAAACGTCTCTATCAAACCTTCCATTAAAGCGTCAAGGTAGACCTGCTGCGTCCCGGGTATGATGATGCAGCGTACGCGCGGGTTGACCTTATGCCTTTTAAGTATCTGTGCGGCCAGCCGCAGGTCGTCGATACGTCCGTTGGTGCAGCTGCCGATAACCGCCTGGTCTATTTCGATATTCCCTACCGCGCTGACGGGTCGGGCGTTAGCCGGCGAATGTGGCAAGGAGACCTGAGGTTCGATGCCGGATACATCGTATTCGATTACCCGGGCGTATCGAGCATCGCTGTCAGGCTCATAGACGAGGTATGAGCGTTTGGCTCTGGACTTTATGTAAAGTTGCGTTTTATTGTCAACGTGAAAGAGTCCGGCCTTGCCGCCCGCCTCGATGGCCATATTGGCCATGGTGAAGCGCCCGTCCATAGACAGTGATTCGATAGCCTCCCCGGTAAACTCCATGGCCGAATACAGGGCGCCATCCACGCCGATATCGCCGATGGTGTAAAGAATCAGGTCTTTACCCCCCACCCACTTACCAAGCTCGCCGTGATACACTAGCTTGATAGTCGGCGGGACCTTCATCCAGATATCGCCGGTGGCCATAGCGGCGGCAATATCGGTCGAGCCCATGCCGGTTGCAAAAGCCCCGATAGCGCCGTAGGTACAGGTATGAGAATCAGCCCCGATGACCACTTCCCCCGGCAGCACCAGTCCCTGCTCCGGCAGGAGGACATGCTCAATGCCCATCTGCCCTACCTCGAAGTACAGTATCCCCTGCTCATAGCAGAACTCGCGCATCAGTTTAGCCTGCTCGGCGGAGGCGATATCCTTATTGGGCACGAAATGGTCGGGCACCATGACAATCTTCGACGGTTCGAAGACCTTATCCACCCCGAGGCGACGGAACTCCCTGATAGCGATGGGCGCCGTAATATCGTTGGACACAATCATATCCACCCGGACGTTGATGAATTCGCCGGGAGTTACCTCTTTTTTATCGGTATGAGCCGCGAGAATTTGCTCGGCTAAGTTCAATTTATATCACCTTCCCGACAGATTTATTTGCACATAAGGGCAACTTACCATCGACCACCGCGTAAAAGACTATACCAGATTATAACCATTTGTGAAAAAGCACACAAGCCGATAGTTTCCGCATGCGTAGGTATAGCTGCCTGTAGCCTCAAACACCCCTGACGACTTAGCTGTCTTTCTTTCCGGCAGCTATCAACCGGTTAAGGGCATTGATGTAGGCCTTGGCGCTGGAAACGATAATATCGGTATCGGCGCCGCGTCCCGTATAGGTGACGCCGTCACTCTCTATCCTTATCAATACCTCGCCAATGGCGTCGATGCCCTCCGTCACCGATTTTACCGAAAACTCGGTGAGCGAATTGGGGACCCTGACGATACGGTTAATCGCTTTATAGACCGCGTCCACCGGCCCGGTACCCAGGGCGGCGTCCTCTTTCGCTTTGCCGTCGGGACCGATGAGCCTGACAGCCGCCGTGGGAACACCCTTGTCCCCGCAGGTAACTTGAAGGCGGTCAAGGTGGTACTCCTCGGATAACGTACGCTGCTCTTCGGCCACCAGGGACTCAATATCGCGGTCGGTAATATCCTTCTTCTTGTCTGCCAGCTCCTTGAACGCGGTAAAAGCCCGGTTCAGGTCTTCATCGTTCAGGGTGTAACCCAGTTCGGCGAGCCTCTGCTTAAAGGCATGCCGGCCGCTGAGCTTGCCCAGCACCAGGCTGCTGGACGGCACGCCGACCGTTCGGGGGTCGATTATCTCATAGGTTATCGGCATCTTGATAACGCCGTCCTGGTGAATCCCCGATTCATGACTGAAGGCGTTGGCCCCGACAATGGCCTTGTTGGGCTGTACGAGAAAACCGGTCAGGTCGCTAACCAGCCGACTGGCCCGGTATATCTGCGTGGTATCGATGCCCGTCGTCAGGTCGTAGAGGTCTTTGCGGGTCCGGATGGTCATGACGATTTCTTCCAGCGAGGCGTTGCCGGCCCTCTCGCCGATGCCGTTAACGGTGCATTCCACCTGGCGCGCTCCGCGCCTTATCGCCTCCAGGCTGTTAGCCACCGCCAGGCCGAGGTCGTTATGGCAGTGCACGCTGATTACGGCTTTATCAATGTTTTTGACGTTCTTGATGATGCCCGCAATCAGTCCGCCGAACTCCTCGGGCACGGCGTAGCCGACAGTATCGGGAATATTGACGGTGGTGGCGCCGGCCTCGATGACGGCCTCCAGAATCTGGTAGAGGTACTGCGGCTCCGTGCGGCTGGCATCCATCGGGGAAAACTCAATATCGCCGGTGTAGCCTTTAGCCCTGGCTACCGTGTCGCAGGCCATCTTCATAATTTCGTCGCGGGTCTTTTTCAGTTGATGAATGAGGTGAATATCCGAAGCCGAGAGGAAAATATGTATACGCGGATGCGCGGCGCTTTTTACCGCCTCCCAGGCGCGGTCGATGGCATTGAAGTTGGCGTGCGTCAGCGCACAGATTGCGGAGTTCTTGATTTCCCGGGAAATGAGGCTGACCGCTTCAAAGTCACCGGGGCTACTGGCGGGAAAGCCGGCCTCGATGACATCGACACCCAGCTTTTCCAGCTGACGCGCTATTTCCAGCTTTTCCTGAACGTTTAGAGTGCCCCCCGCCGCCTGCTCCCCATCACGTAGCGTGGTGTCAAAGATGATAACCCTGTCCATAAAAATATTCCTCCTTGGGAAAATTATTCAGAGATGCAACCGCCTTATCCCCTCTCTCTTAAATCAGAGAGGGGCCGGTAAGGATGAGTTTAATTCTCCCAATAAAGGAATATCTATTATTCATGGCTATACAGGATATATTATACACGTTTTATGTTATCTTGTCTATACCTTGAAGGCTACTAGGGATGTGTGAAACTAAAAAATCTAGTTATCATCAATATAAGCGTGAAGTTTCGTATAATACCGGTTTATGTTTTCGGTTCGTAGACCTCATATATCTTTCGAACTGGTGGCTCAATAACAAGTGGGCCAACCATCTCCTCTAATTTTGTCCGTCCCAAATTGTATGCAGCTTCCAAGTCCTCTTTTGTTTCCCATGTATAAAAGGAGCCATATTCATTGTTATCAGGATCGCCAAAATATACTACGCTCTTGAAGCCCTTCATGCCTTTATAAACGGGGTACATTTTATCGGCCAGCCCTTCAGCCTCGGTGCGTTTACCGGGTGCGGTTTTAAGCGTGAAAAGTGATGCATACATAGTGATTCCTCCTTCATGAGCTGTTATTTTATATAACAATTATAGTCGAATGTGATTATTTGTCAAGTACTATATCATTGAATTACACAAGTAGCCCGGGTGAAATATCTTTCTGATTTTGATTCAATCGTGGGAATTAGCTTTGCTACGAGTTTAGCACATCACTAAGCTACGATTGCTTCTTAACGCGTTTTCCGGCAGGCTGTGCTTCCTTCGGCGCGCTGCCGATATTACCCCTGACCATGGCGACACGGCCCGTCCGGGCGATTTCCCGGATGCCGAATCCCTTCAGCAGCTTGAACAGGGACTCGATTTTATCCTCGTCGCCGGTGATTTCAATCGTTAAAGAGTCGGAGGCCACGTCCACGATATTGGCACGGAAGATATCGGCAATCTCGATAATTTCGCCACGCGACGCCGAGTTAGCCCTTACCTTGACCAGCGCCAGCTCACGCACGGTGATATTATCGCCCGTGATATCGGAAACCCTGACCACGTCGACGAGTTTATCCAGCTGCTTCCTGACCTGCTCTACCATGGCATTGGAGCCGTTTACGATGATGGTCACACGCGAAAGGTGGGCCACCTCCGAGTGCCCCACGGCGATACTTTCGATATTGAACCCGCGCCGGCGGAAGAGACTAGCCATGCGATTGAGGACACCGGGCTTGTCCTGGACAATAGCAACTAGGGTGTGCTGGTTCGTGGCCATGTCGACACCTCTTTCTTCGGTTGTTCGATAAACTCAATATTAGACGCTCCGGGCGGCACCATCGGGAAGACATTTTCCTCCGGTTCTATCATGAAGTCGATTAAAAACGGACCGTCATACGCCATTGCCTGGTCTATTGCTCCCACTACTTCTTCGCGGCGGTTAACCCGCAGGCCGGGGATGCGGTAGGCCTCGGCAACCTTGACGAAGTCGGGGCAGGAAATCGGCGTGGCGACATACCTTTTTTCGTAGAAAAGGTCCTGCCACTGCCTTACCATGCCCAGATAGCCGTTATTCAGAACCGCTATCTTGACGGCGATGTTGTCCTGAACGAGCGTCGCCAGTTCCTGGATGGTCATCTGCAGACTACCGTCGCCATCAATGCACCAGACAGTCTTATCAGGGCAGCCCACCTTGGCCCCCATCGCCGCCGGCAGCCCAAAGCCCATGGTGCCCAATCCGCCCGAAGAAATAAAGTGGCCGGGCTCCGTGTGGACGTAATACTGGGCAGCCCACATCTGGTGTTGACCGACGCCGGTAACGGTAATCGCTTCACCCCGGGTGGCTTCATAAATTTGATGGATAATGTACTGGGGCAACAACCCGTTGCTATCATTTACATCCGTTAGCGGGTGCTGCTTCAACCATTCATCCAGCTGATTTATCCATTCTACATGCTCACCGGCTTCAATCAGCTTAATTAGTGCCTGAAGCACCGCCTTGACATCGCCGACAATCGGCACAGTAACCGCCACGTTCTTGCCGATTTCCGCAGGGTCTAAATCGATGTGGATTATTTTCGCTTTAGGGGCAAATCCGGCTATCTTGCCGGTCACCCGGTCATCAAACCTCATACCGACGGCAATAAGCAGGTCGGTGCTGTCCATAGCTTTGTTGGCGCAGCCGGTGCCGTGCATACCCGCCATGCCGTAACTGAGCACGTGATTTTCCGGAAAGCCACCGATACCCAGCAGCGTGGTGATAACCGGTATCTGGCTCGTCTCGGCAAGCTGTTTCAATTCTTCACTGGCCCCGGAAATAATAACACCTCTGCCGGTGATAATGAGAGGTCGTTTCGCCTCATTTATCAGCTTGGCGGCGTTCTTAAGCTGCGTTGGGTGTCCCCGGCTAGGTACTTTATAGCCGGGCAGGTCTACCTTCTCAGGGTAGCTGTACTCGGCCTGGTCGGTCTGGACATCTTTAGGCAAGTCGATGAGCACCGGCCCCGGTCGCCCGCTTCTGGCCAGGTAAAAAGCCTCTTTAACGATACCGGCCAGCGAGCCGGCGTCCATGGCGACATAGCTGTGCTTGGTGATGGGCAGCGTTATGCCGGTGATGTCTATCTCCTGGAAGGCGTCCTTACCAATGAACGGCCTGGCGACCTGTCCGGTGAGGGCCACCATCGGCACGGAATCGAGATAGGCGTTGGCGATACCGGTGACCAGGTTGGTGGCACCCGGCCCGGAAGTTGCCATGCACACACCCACCCTGCCTGTCGCCCGGGCGTAGCCATCGGCGGCATGAGCGGCGCCCTGCTCGTGGCGCACCAGGATGTGACGAATCTGGGGGTACTGAGGAAGGGTATCGTAAAACGGCAAAAGGACGCCGCCAGGAAACCCGAACATCACATCGACTCCCTCGGCTATCAGGCTTTCGCATAATATCTGAGCACCAGTCTTCTTCATATAAACCCCACCCTTCCTTTTAAAATTTCATTTACACCCGCATTCCGGATTTCACACCGGGAATCGAGCTTATTAACGACTCTTTATTTTCCGAACACCGCGCCGGTGCTGGCCGAGGTCACTTTCTCGATGTAGCGGCTGAGATAACCGGTTTTTATCCTCGGCTCGAAATCAGCCAGCTTCGCCAGGCGTTCGGCTATTTCTTTATCGGTCAACTCTATATTTAGCTTACAGCCGGGTATATCTATATTGATGATATCCCCTTCTTTTACGGCGGCAATCGGCCCGCGGGCGGCCGCTTCCGGAGACACATGCCCGATGGACGCGCCACGGGTAGCCCCGGAAAAACGGCCATCGGTAATCAGGGCCACCTCTTTATCCATGCCGATGCCGGTAATCAGGGAGGTGGGTGTCAGCATTTCCCGCATGCCCGGCCCCCCTTTCGGGCCTTCGTAGCGGATTACCAGCACGTCGCCGGACTTTATTTTCTTATTCATAATGGCTTGAGTAACATCTTCCTCGGAGTCGAACACCCGCGCCGGGCCGCGATGCGTCATCATCTCCAGGGCTACCGCCGCTTTCTTGACCACGGCTCCTTCCGGTGCCAGGTTGCCGAAAAGCATGACCAGGCCACCAGTGGTCGAGTGAGCGGTTTTCACGGAACGGATAACCTCGCTGTCGAGTGTTTTTACCTTAGCGATATTCTCACCCAACGTTTTCCCGGTCACGGTCTTAGACTTTAATTTAAGCAGCCCCTGCAACTCGCCCATCACCGCCGGTATGCCCCCCGCCCTGTCCAGAACCTCAATGTGGTGCGGGCCAATTGGTCGCAATGCACTGAGATAGGGCGTACGCTGGCCTATCTCATTGACCGTAGCCAGATTAAAGTCGACGCCGGCCTCGCTGGCAATAGCCATGAGGTGCAACACCGAATTGCTGCTGCCTCCCAGGGCCATATCCACTGTAAAGGCATTGAAAATAGCATCTTCATTGACAATATCACGGGGACGGATATTGTCCTTCAGTAGCCTCATGACCTGCCGCCCGGCCTGCCTCGCCAGCCTCCGCCGCTGCGCGTCCACCGCCGGAACTGTGCCGTTACCCGGCAGACCCATCCCCAGCACCTCGGTCAGGCAGTTCATGGTATTGGCGGTAAACATACCCGAGCAGCTGCCGCAGCCGGGGCAGGCAGCCTCTTCCAACCTTATCAATTGTTCGGCGGTCATCCTGCCGCTGGCGACGGCCCCCACGCCTTCAAAGATGGTATTGACGTCAATCTTTTCGCCGTCCAGATTTCCCGCCAGCATGGGGCCGCCGCTGACGAATATCGCCGGCAGGTTGAGCCTTACCGCTGCCATGAGCATCCCGGGGACTATCTTATCGCAGTTGGGGATAAACACCAAGGCGTCGAAGGCATGGCCTTCCGCCATTATCTCCACCGAGTCGGCAATCAGCTCCCGACTAGGCAGGCTGTACTTCATGCCGGCGTGGTTCATGGCGATGCCGTCGCAGACGGCAATCGTGTTGAACTCAAAGGGAACGCCTCCACCTTCGTGCACCCCGGCCTTAACGGCCTCGGCGATATCGCGCAGGTGGATGTGCCCGGGCACAATCTCCGTGAAGCTGTTGACGATGCCGATAAACGGCCTCTCCATATCGTCGCGCGTGCACCCCAGGGCATACAGCAGCGACCGGTGCGGCGCCCTCTCCACTCCTTTTTTCGCAGCATCACTTTTCACTTCTCTTCCCTCCAAAAAGCTCTACTAAAAAAATAACCGTCTCTTAAGACGGACCGGGGAAATCAACCTTTAGCTTAAAGCCCGTACCTAAAGATAGCATGGATATGAGTTTATTGTCAAGCTGGCGGGAGCTAGAGGCAACGATCAAATTCAAATCCTGAGACATTTATACTTTAGGGACGTTACACTAATCAAATCTTATGAATAAGGGGAAAAAATACAAAAGAGAGTTGGTTATTTTATATTCTCCCCTTATGGTATATAATGTATATGTATGGTATACGAATTTATAGGTCATAGGGGATTACAGGTTGCATTTCTTTACGGTTTATGATATTCTATATACATTATAAGGATAATGTCTTAATCACAAGGTTATCAGGAGGATATAATGAACATAAATATTGATGAACGCACAGTCAGGGCACACTTGGATGAGGTGAGAAAGGATTTGGCTGAAAACGAAACTGAGCACGAAGTTTTACTTAATCTACTTAGAGGCTTTGAGGGTTGGCTACGTCTGCATGGTACTAAATCTGTAGAACCCAACCCACAGTTAACAATGTTGAAGGTACAACCTGAAAGAATAAATAACCCTATGGGATTCGGTAAAGCTGTAGTAAAGGTATTACAGGATGCTCATGGCGAAGCTTTACACTCTGAAGAGATATGGCGGCGTATAAAAGCAACTGGATTTATATCGAAAGCGAAAGATCCAGCAGGATGGGTGGATTGGGCAGCTCGCAGTGCTGGAGCTGAAAAGGTTGCGCCACGAACATGGCGATTGGTACATGGAAATGGAGTTTAAATTGCCAAGATCGGGCGGGCGAGATAGCCAGCTTGGAATATATACAGTAAAGGGGCTGGAAGGTCTCAGCTTTGGGGAGCCCACCCTTCCAGCCCCAGATAGGAGTGCTGCATGTTTTCAACAATAGCAGCAGCTTGGTTGGTAATCCAAGCGACTTTATTATAACATAGCCCCCTTAGGGGGGCAATCTACATATATATTACCATATTACCTACATTATGTCAAGGGGTATGATTGGTGAATAGGTATATGCATAATTACACTGACATCCCCTGTCGAGGGAGTGAGAAAGGGCTTGAAGTTCCTTCCGAGCCGAGCGAGCGATAACTATTTCATACTGCGGCATTTAAGACCGGCCAAGGACCTTCTTTTTGACCTCTTTGAGCGACTCGCGTGGTTCGGATTCCCGCTCTTTCACACGCAGCGTATCATAGAAGTCCTCCCAGATTTCCCCATGCTCCTTGAGGTCAATCAGCTTCATAAGAGTGAGATCCTCCTCAGAGATTCCAACTGGCTGGTAGTACAGACCGGAGCGGCTGATATCCAGCAACCGGCACTGGCGTACTATTGAGAGCGACGTATGCCGG
>Ga0315543_1000922_pt1 | contig 33749 bp, 29 predicted proteins | sample SalMarSW160210MG_2_FD_203098 | JGI IMG/M metagenome (GOLD analysis project Ga0315543, IMG submission 203098) | Salt marsh sediment microbial communities from the Plum Island Ecosystem LTER, Massachusetts, United States - Salt Marsh Sediment SW1601-210 ...
ATATATAACGCCACCGGTTTTATCGCCGGGCCGGACAGACCTCCGGTGACATTACCCAGCACCGGCCTGCGTTTATGAATATCTATAGCCATGCCCATAAGAGTGTTGATTAGAGTCAGGGCGTCGGCTCCCGCCCCGGCTACGGCTCTGGCTACTTCTGCTATATCCGGAGCGTTTGGAGTTAACTTGACCAGTACCGGCAGTGAAGTGGCTTTTCTGACGGCTTCGGTCACCCTGGCTGCGGTGCCGGGACTGACTCCGAACTCGGCTCCGCCTGCCTTTATATTGGGACAGCTGATATTTACCTCGATGCCACTGATTCCGTCCACGCCGTCGAGCTGACCGGCTACTCTGGCATATTCTTCTACCGTTTCACCGGCGATATTTACGATAACGGGCACCTGCCAGCCTGCCCATACCGGTGCTTTATCCTTTATCAGGGCGGCTATTCCAATATTCTCCAGCCCTATCGAATTGAGCATGCCGGAGGGTGTCTCGGCTATTCTCGGCTGGGGATTGCCGTCTCTGGGTTCGAGGGTGGTGCCCTTGCATACTATAGCGCCGAGCTTTTGAATATCGAACAAGTGGCTGTCCTCGGTACCGTAGCCGAAGGTACCGGAAGCAGTCATCACGGGGTTTTTCAGCATCAGTCCACGCGGATTAACAGGCGTTATCTGGACGGACAGGTTCAATTCTTCTCCTCGGTCAGGGAGTTTTTAGTTTTGCTACTCCCCTTAAGCCCCATATTATACTTAATCCTTACTCAAGTTCAATATGGGTGCCGGTATTATTGAAGAAAAAGTCCTCCCCGAACTCGTGTGCCAGTATCACCGCCGCCGGCAGTCCTGTGCAGTGGGAAACACCGAGTTTCTGTACTCCCAGCTCTCTCAGGGCGGCTATGGTCCGCCATACCCGCTCTTCGCTGGCCCCTATGAGATGACAGCCGCCGATTACCATGGCTATCTGCTTGATGCCTGTTATTTCTCGAGCCAAGTACAGCGTGTTGATGATACCGCGATGAGCGCATCCGAGAATAACGACAAGCTCTCCATTGTTATTGATTATAATCGCCAGGTCGTCCAGAAGCATATCCGGCTTGATTTCGTCGCCGTCTTTCACCTTCAGATTGGGGTCTATCTGTTCGAAGTCCGTTTTCATCGGGACCTCGCCGGTGGTCGTAATATTTTCGGATAATTTTACCGGCTCCGTGGTCAGATTGAAGACGGCGCCGAGACTCTCGAGCTCCCGCCGTTCGAAAGGCATTCCAATGTATACCGGTTCGTAACCTTCACGGCTGGCGTATTTAGGCGCCAGCACATCGGGATGGGCGATTACCTCAACCCTTTTCCTCATCCTGCCCAGGACCTGTCGCAGGCCGCCGGTGTGGTCGTGGTGCCCGTGGCTGAGGACTATTTTGTCGATTTTACTAAGGTCTACTCCCAGGGAGTCGGCGTTATGGCATACAGAAATGCTCAGTCCGGTATCCATCAGTATGTTTACATCGTCCGTTTCAATTAGCACGCTGAGCCCGTGTTCGGCAAGGAGGCCGGCGCGCTGCGCCGTATTTTCACTGAGGGTTGTTATTTTAACTGCCATATTTCTCTCCTTATGATGATAGTAGGTTATATATGCTGGTGTGCTAACTCCTTATTACTCGTTCTGGTAAAGATCAGAGGAAATACTATATCGCTTATACAGCAGGGTAGCCAGACGGCAAAGAACAGAAACAGGAAGATGAGACCGAGTATGGGAATCCACTCGGCTATGCCGTAAGCGATAAAGTAGAATAGCGATGCCCACGTGCTGAGGAAGACATGTCCCAGGTGGGGTATTTTGGTGGTGGGTTTGAGATGTCCGATTATTATACCGAGTAACGCCGATGCGTTTATCAGAATCCATGTCGGGATTTCGATGAAGTGCATTTTTTCGGTTTCTATAAATGGTAAATGGAACTCTATATCGAGACCGAGCATGGCTCCTCCCAGGTAGGGGATAACGGCGTCGCTTATACTGGCAATGCCGATAGAGCCGAAATATCCGATAAGTATAGCCACCCAGATTTTTTTATTACCGTATTTTCTGTACATGGCTGTAGTGGTCAGGGCGCTAAGGATGACATGGAGTGGGTGCAGGACATGAAACACGTCGATGGAGACCCGGGAAGGAAGGTCGGTCAGGACTACTATGACCATGATTATTATGCCGCTGACCGCTCCCATGGCGGTGAAAGGAATATGTTCCTTCAGTTCGCTTAATATGCGCTTTAACATTTTACTTCCGATAGTGACCTGTATATTCTTTTTATCTGTCTGTGAGCTCGTCCACCTGAACGGGTATCAGGACGCTTTCTGGCAGTCCCGGCAGAGACCTACGAACTCGAGCAGATGCCCGTCTATTCTGAACCCGCTTTCTTTGGCAAGGTTCTCTTCAAGTTCCCTCAGGTGTTGACCGGTGAAATCCACTACCGTGCCGCAGCCGGAACAGATAAGGTGGTGGTGGTGCTGTTCCGAACCTGTTGTATAGCTGCGGCAACTGCCGCCGGCGTGTACCTCGCAGATGAGTCCCAGTTCGGCAAGTATTTCCAGGGTACGGTAGATGGTTACCAGTCCGGTGCCGGGATGAATATCGCGTATCCTCTCGTATATGCCGGTCGGTGTGAGGTGGTCGTGCGAGGAGGTAACTATCTGTATTATAGCTCGACGTTGTGGAGTTATCTTGTACCCGTGCTGCCTCAGAACTGCGGCTACTTTCTTATCCGTAAGTCTCATCCCGTGTCCTAATTGAAAATGGTTTTCATTTAGCATATAAGAAATTTCCACCGCTGTCAAGTTATTACGTGAAAGGTTTTATTCGGTTTTGGTTGGTATTGTCATTGCTTCGCTCCGATTATTTCGGAGCGAAGCAATCTCTATAAATCTTCGAGATTGCCATGTCGTCCAACTAGGTTGGACTCGCAATGACAGTGGTATCAACCAAATGCATCTTTGAACCCATGAAAGGGAATGATGCCTATTGTCCGGTAGTGTATCATTTTCAAGGGATAGGATAATTGATATATAATACGAAGCATAATGAAGTTTAAAACGCCTTGTCCAACTTGTGGAGAGCCAATTACTTTTAAGAGAGTAATAACTGCTCCACACCCTTGGGCTCTCAAATGTCCCTACTGCAAATCAAAATTTAAAGCTAAGAATCACGCTGCTTTTGTAATCTCTTATTTAACTATCATCACTTTAGGGGCAATATTGATGGGGTCTTTGTGCTTGTCTGACTTAATAACATTCTGGCAGATGGTAGCAATGTATCTCATTCTTGGCCTTTTACTAGAATTATCCTTTAGTGTGTGGATAGTGAATAGAGGTCTTCGTCACTATTAACTCCACCAACCATGACCAAGCGGTGTGAATTTTAAGTTGACAAAATACTCATAATAGAGTAAAAGGATACATTGATATTGTGATGGAAGTGTGATATACTTCCTTACTTCTATAAGACATAACCGTTCAGGAGCGGCGTACTCAATCATATTCTGGTGTTTATTTAGGCGAATCAAGAAATGGTCCAGCGATATATAAACGATTCTGCGGTTTTTAAGGTGTCTATCACCTGCCGTAGCCCGCAATACTGGTTGTATTCAACGGCTGTGTATGATGCGGGCAGGCGGTCGGTGCCTTCAGCCTGCTTCGAATAACGCCGGACCGTACTAACGCTTCACTTATTATTTCATGGATAACACATAAGTATAATAGCTTACCCGTTGGCATCTGGAATACCCGTAGACCTGCTTGGGTCAGTGAGTAAGCGGGAGGAAGAAGAAGTGACTGATAATATCGAACAATTTCGACCTCGTCTGGAGGAGGAACAAAAACGTTTGCTCGCTGAGATAGAGCAATTGGGTGTCGATTCTCAGTCTACGGATGTAAGGCGGGAGGGTAGCCCGTTCGGTAAAAGAGAAGAGGAGGCTACTGAGAGCCTTGAACTGGAAAAACGGCTTGCTCTGGAGAAGCAGCTCAAAGAGCAGCTAGCTGCAGTGGAGCATGCTTTACATAAAATGGACGAAGGGACCTACGGCTTGTGTGATAGTTGCGGTAAGCCGATACCTCCGGACCGTCTCGAGGTACTTCCACAGGCAAGCCTGTGCGTAGAGTGTAAGGCAAAGAATGCGAAGGGCAGAGTCTAGCCGGGGCAGGTGGTGGAATGCGCTTTTTTTCTTTTCTGCCGCACTGGTAGTTGTTGCTGACCAGCTTACCAAGACCTGGATAAGGTCTTATTCCGGAGAACAGCCGATATTTGAGGCGGGCTTTTTTCGCATAATCGATGTCCGGAATACGGGGTCTTCTTTCGGTCTGTTTCAGGGGCAGAATTTCATTCTGACGATAATCGCAATCATCGGCATTGTTCTCATCCTGGCGTTCGCTTTTCTTGTTCCCCGGCGTTTCCCCTCGATAAATTACTGGGTCAGTAAGCTGGCTCTCGGACTGATTCTGGGAGGCACGGTGGGCAACCTTATCGACCGGCTAGCGCGTGGATTTGTTACCGATTTTATAGATATCGGGGTCTGGCCCACTTTTAATGTAGCCGACTCGTCAATGGTTGTCGGTGTTATTCTGTTTGCCTGCTTTTTTGTTTTCTCGAGCAGGGCAAAAGAGGCGTTTTCAGCCTAGCCCCGGTCTTTACTTTTCGCTTTGACCTGCTTGATTATTTCTGTGAGGGTCTGCCCCAGCTTTTCATTTATCACCACGTCGGCATACCTGTCGTGGGTTGTCGGCATAAGATTGATAATTACCAGCTTTGCCCCGTTATCTTTGGCGAGAAGCGGCATCTGGGCTGCCGGGTAGACCACCAGCGATGAGCCGCATGCCATCAGTAAATCGCAGCCGGCCGCCCTCCTCTGGGCTTCACCGGTCTCTTTCTCCGGTAACGCCTGCCCGAACTGTATGACGTCCGGTTTCATAATCCCGCCGCATTCCTCACACAGAGGCACCTTTTCACCCGCTTCCAGTCTGACCTGTATCTCCTCGCTGGGGTATTTCCTGCCGCAGCCGAGGCATAATGCTCTTGTCCAGGTGCCGTGCAGCTCGATTACCATTTCATCGGGAATCCCGGACTTCTGGTGCAGGCTGTCGCCGTCCTGGGTGATTATGCAGTCCAGTTTACCCATTTTATGCAGTTCGGAAATAGCGCGGTGCCCGGCGTTGGGCATAGCGGCGGCGATTATCGGCCATAGGGTCTTCTGGCGTTCCCAGTACTTCTCCCGGCTTGCCTGGCTGGACAGGAATTTCTGGTAGGTAAGCTCGTTGGGGTCGTACTGGTCCCAGATTCCGCCGGGACTGCGGAAATCGGGAATGCCCGATTCCGTGCTGATTCCTGCGCCGGTAAAGATAACTATTTTTTCAGATTGCCGAATAATATCAGCTACAGTGTTAATCTTGTCCATTTTTACCTTTCCTCCTGTATCTACTAATAATCTACCATACTCGGTAAAGAAGGCAAATCATACACTCGCTCTATTTGTACTGAAACGGTTTTGTTTTGTTTTTTACCTCACCCCCGCCTGCCAAAGTCTGCCTAATGCGGACGGCGGGTAGGCCTGACCTTTCTCCAGCCAGAACAATTGAATAGCAATACAGAATTGTCTTGGATGGAGAGGGGAGTAGAAGAGAGAGGGGGCGAAGCCCCCTCTCATATAACTCTCCCCCTCTCACACAGAAGAGTGACCTTATAATAAATTGAGCAGCTGTGTGAGAGGGGGATAAAGGGGGTGAGTACTTTTTATCAAACAAAACAGGATAGGACTGATGAGTAAAATAATTGACATGCCATATTTGCTGGGGTATGCTTTTTAACACTGGATAACACCGTGGTAGCCCCTTTTCAGGGGAAACGAAAGGAGAAATATCAGATGCAGGGAAAAAACGCCATAGCCAGGATTCTGAAGATGGAGGGAGTTGAGTTCATCAGTGGTTTTCCGCAAAACCCGATAATCGAGGCGGCGGCAGAGGAAGGCATCAGGTCAATAATGGCGAGAAACGAGAGGGTAGGGGTGGGCATAGCAGACGGCTTCACCCGGGCTTCATGCGGTCAGCGAATCGGTGTCTGCGCCATGCAGAACGGACCGGGAGTGGAAAATGCTTTCTCAGGCGTGGCGCAGGCATACAGCGAGTCGGTACCCATTCTGATACTCCCGGGCGGCAACGCGCGACGCCGGCTGGTGCCGCCGCATTTTATCGCGGCGAAAAACTACGGCGAGATAACCAAGTGGGTGGATATCATTTACTTTGCCGACCAGGTGCCGGAGATGATGAGACGCGCCTTCACCTATCTCAGAACGGGCCGCCCCGGCCCTGTTATGCTTGAAGTGCCCGGCGACGTGGCATTTGAAGAGTTCGACGATTCTAAAATGCAGTACACCCCGGTCAAAGGGTACAAGTCCGGGGGAGACCCCGCCGATATCAGGGAAGTTGCCGGAGCCCTGATAGCCGCCGAGAACCCTGTTATTCGTGCCGGTCAGGGCGTTCTTTTTGCCGGCGCCTGGGACGAACTGCGCGAACTTGCCGAGTTATTACAGATTCCGGTATTCACCACGATGTGCGGGAAGAGTGCTTTCCCCGAGAACCACCCTCTGGCGCTGGGGGCCGGCGGGCGTACACGACCCAAAATGGTTATACATTTCCTGAACAAAGCCGACCTTGTTTTCGCCATCGGTTCGAGTTGCACCAAGGAAGGGTTTACCACTCCTATCCCCGATGACAAGAGGGTTATACAATCGACCATAGATGAGCGTGATATAAACAAGGACTATAACCTGGAGAACGCAATCATAGGCGATGCCAAGCTGGTTTTGCGCCAGTTAATCGATGAAGTTAAACAGCAGACCGGTCCCGAAGGTAAAAAAGGAGAAGGCGATATTGCCGCTGAAATTCTCAAGGTAAAGGACGACTGGCTGGAAGAATGGCTGCCCAAACTCACCTCCGATGAGGTTCCAATAAACCCTTACCGGGTGATATACGACCTCATGCAGACGCTGGACAGGAATGAAACAATCATTTCCCACGATTCAGGCAGTCCCCGTGATGAGCTCGTCCCGTTCTGGGAGACGCTGATACCGGGCGGGTATATCGGCTGGGGCAAAACCACCACTCTGGGTGGCTCGCTGGGCTTCGCCATGGGGGCGAAACTTGCCAGACCGGACAAAACTGCGGTTGCTTATATGGGTAACGCCGCCTTCGGTATGGTGGGTATGGACTTCGAGACAGCTATAAGAGAAAATATCCCTGTACTTGTTGTCCTGATAAATAACTCCGTCCTCGGCGGGTACACGAGGTTCCACCCGGTAGCTTCCGACAAATATAACCTGAACCGTCAGTCCGGAGAATACGCCAAAGTAGCGGAAGGACTGGGCGGCTACGCCGAGAAAGTCGAGAAGCCGGATGAAATCATCCCGGCCGTCGAGAGAGCTAAGAAAGCCGTGGACTCGGGACAGGCGGCGCTTCTGGAAATCATAACCGCCGAAGAGCTTGCTTTTTCACTGTACCAGTAGTCTAGAGGAGCATTGTCTCACTGAAAAAAGGGGACTGCCAACCAGTCCCCTTTTTAATTGTAATCTTTATTTCCTGTTCAATATATATACGATAATATCGCCGACATTGGTGCCGGTGCTGCCGGTTACGATAAGAGACCTGCAGATTTTCTTAAGTAGTGTGTTGCTATCATACCTGTCTGTGTATGATTTCACGTCCAGTCCCTTGCTCTTCGCCGTGCTAAATGAGTTGTTATCGACGATAGCTCCCGCCGCCTCCGGCAGGAAGTCGGAGCCGTCCGTACCGGCGCTGGAAAGAGTCCATTCACCGGGATACTCCTCCATCGCCAGCATCGATACCGCAGCATAGTGCTGGTTTCTACCTCCTTTTCCGTGTCCGGGTGGCAGCGTTGGTGTGGTCTCGCCGCCGATAATCACCGCGTCATAACCGGCGTATTTTCTGTCCAGTATCTCCGCCGCCCTTAGTTCCGCTGCTTCGGCGGTTTCCCCTTTTTGCTCGGAAGTAACGATATACGGCTTGAGTCCTGTTTCACCTGCTTTGTCCGCCATAGCCTCCAGGGCAAGCATGTTATCTCCGATTATGTAGTTACGGCAGTTAGCCAGACTTTTCGGTGTTTCCGGTACCTCTCCCCGGCAGCCCTTCCTCAGACAGGAAACAACGCTCTCCGGAGTCCTGGACAGCAGGCCGTACTTCTCCAGCACGTTCTGGGCATCCAGAAAAGTGGACCTGTCGGGACTTGTCGGTCCCGACGCTATTACATCGAGGTCGTTTCCGATTACGTCGGATATTATCAGGGAGATAACGGTCGCCGGAGAGAAGAAACTGCCCAGGCCTCCTCCCTTAATTTTAGAGAGGTGTTTTCTTACCGTATTAATTTCGTGAATATCGGCTCCGCTGCTCAGTAACAGGCCGGTAACTGTCTGCTTGTCCTCCAGATTTATGCCCCCGGCAGGGCAGGGCATCAGGGCGGAACCTCCGCCTGAAATCAGGCATATAACAAGGTCGTTTTCGTTTATGGAATATTTGTCTTTCAGGGCGAGAATCCGCTCTACTGCGTTGACCCCTCTGCTATCGGGTACCGGGTGCCCCGCTTCGATTATTTCTATCCTGTCCGTTTTATGGTCGTGGTCCCTGCTGTTGCAGGTTACAATACCGGCGGCAATATTTTCGGAGCCTGTGATGCTCTCTATCGTTTCCGCCATGAGACCGGAAGCCTTGCCGCCGCCGATTATGAAAATCCTTCCCGTGTGGATATCGTATTTATCGCCGTGTATGGTAAGTATTTTGCTATTCAGGTCATACCCGACTGCCGATTTCATGATAGCCGGGGGAAGAACCCGGGCGATGCCGGCTTCGATAATGTCCAGCGCCTGTTTTCTGAGTCCGGTTGTGGCAAGCTCTTCCCTGTTTTTAATTATCACGGCATTCTCCGGCTAATCATCTGGTCTTAAGTATACATACCGTAAGGTTAAATGTTAAGTTCTACAGAGATTCTGTGGAGTTACAATCGGTTGATGCTCGTGGAAAACAGGTCTGAATCCACCTGTTGAAAGTTGAAATGGTGTATACGACATAGTATACTCCAGACACGGTTATTTCAAAGGTAAAACACGGTCTCTTAAGAGTAAGTTGGCTTTGTAGAAAAAGAGTGAAAGGGGATGGAAGAGATGGCTGAAGCACGAGGTACTGTTGATGCGAATAGATTGACAGATTTTTCCACAAGGATACTGCAGAAAGCCGGTGTCCCGGAAGAAGATGCCCGGATAACGGCGAATATACTGGTGGCTACCGACCTCCGTGGTATAGACTCTCACGGTGTTGGTCACCTGGCGATGTACGCCAGGGGTATACTGGGGGGTCGCACCAATCCGAAGCCGGAGACGTTGTTTTACAGCCAGGCTCCGGCGACGGCAATAATGGACGGCAACCGCGGTCTTGGCTTCGTGGTCGGTCACCGGGCTATGAAGGAAGCTATCAGCCGGGCGGAGGAAACGGGCGCCGGTTTTGTATCCGTCCGCAACAGCACGCACTTCGGTGCCGGCGGTAACTACGCCATGATGGCGTTGCCCCATGATATGATTGGCGTGTCCATGACAGTGGGCGGTAAGGGCATGGTGGCGCCGGGGAGCGCGGGACCGGGAGTTACCATCAACGTTATCAGTGTCGCCGTCCCGGCGGAGGAAGAAGCCCCGTTTGTACTGGACATGGCAACGACGGTAGTGGCTGCCGGGAAAATCGAGATAGCTAACAGGGAAGGCAAACCGCTGCCGGAAGGCTGGGCGGTAGATAAAGAAGGTAAACCCGTAACCGAGCCGGAGAGGTTTTATAAGGAAGGTGGAGCCCTTCTGCCCCTTGGTGGAATGCCTCAGACCGGGGTCTATAAGGGATTCGGACTGGCGGTGACTGTCGATATTCTGTGCCGGATTCTTTCCGGTTCGACGCCGGATACCCAGATGGCAGGCAGTCATTTCTTCGGAGCGCTTCGTATCGATGGCTTTATGCCTCCGGCTGTTTTCAAGAAGGCAATGGACGGAATGATAAGAGAATACCGGGCTCTACCTAAAGCCCCGGGTGTGGACAGAATATACGTCTCCGGCGAAATCGAGCGGGACATAGAAAGGAAGAGGAAGAAAGACGGTATTCCGCTTCATCCGGCTATCGTCTCATCTCTCCGGGACCTGGCTAAGGATCTGGATGTGGAATACGACCTTTAGTAATATATCTGTGTATAATCAGGAAAAAACATACGGGAGGTAAACATGGCAGCAAAGTATAAAGTAATCGGATTTGCCAAGCTGAAAGGCGGCTCCATGGACCTGGAGCGGGCCGAACTGGCTAAAGCTGGTATAGATGCCGAGGTGGTGGAAGCCCACTGCCGTACCGAGGACGAGTTGCTAGAAGTAGCCGGAGATGCCGATGTCGTTTTAGGGGGGCACATGTTTACCCGCCGCGTTATAGAGTCGTTGCCGAAATGCCTGGCTGTGGTTACGTATTCCGTCGGCTTCGATGGAATCGATGTTGAAGCCGCTACCGATAGCGGTCTTATTGTCGTGAATAATCCCGCCTCCGAATGGTGCGTGGAAGAAGTCTCCAACCAGGCTATCGCTCTGCTCCTCGCCTGTGCCAAGAAGATGGTACTCCAGCATGAACTCGTCAGGCAGGGCCGCTGGATAGACGCCAAACGTGCCCTTCCTCCGATGGGCTCGGTACACGGAGAGACTCTGGGACTGGTAGGCTGCGGGGCGATTGCCCGAATGGTGGCGGGTAAAGCCCGGTGCTTCGGGCTCAGTGTTGTGGGATACGACCCTTATCTAGCTCAATCTCTTGCCGATGAGTATGAAATATCTATGATGGACCTGCCCGGAGTACTAAAATCTTCGGACTATGTATCCGTTCATACTCCTTTGAATGATGAGACATTCCACTTGCTGGGCGAGAAAGAGTTCAGGCAGATGAAACCGAACGCCTACATGATTAATACCGCCCGGGGCAGTGTCATCAATGAGGCGGCGCTTATCAAAGCCCTTCAGGAGAAATGGATTGCCGGTGCCGGGCTCGACGTGTTCGAGAAAGAGCCTGTCGACCCGGATAACCCTCTGCTCAAGATGGATAATGTTATACTGATTCCTCACAGTGCTTCCTATTCGGACGCCGCGCTGGACACGCAGCCGGTTAATCCGGTACGAGAGGTAGCCAGGATATTAAAGGGGCAATGGCCCAGAAACGTGGTCAACCGTGGTGTAAAGCCGAAAGTAGACCTGGTAGAAGGGGATTAGCATACCGGCAGGATTGTTTTATCTCTAGTCAATTTACCTCATGAGAGAAGCACTTTTATTCTGTGTTACCCTTCATGTTCCTGAGAAACGTGGTTGGAGACGACCCCCCAGTTCTTCGGCGGCCAGAGTGATAACCATGCCTTGCCGATTATGCTTTCCTGCGGGAGCGTCCAGCCGGTACGTGAATCGCTGCTGTTAATACGGTTATCACCCATGACGAAATACTCGTTTTCCGGGATTTTTTCTCCCAGGAATGGTCTTGTCGCCGGATTGGTGACATAAGGCTCATCCAGTGTAAGCTTTGTGCCGTCTGCTTTATATATGTACACAGTCCCGTCTTCTATCTGTACTTTTTCTCCGGGTAAGCCGATGATGCGTTTTATCTGTATATCATCGGAAATTTCCGGCGGCGGGTGGAAAATAACCACGTCGCCCCTTTCCGGCTCATGAATCCTGTAAACGATTTTATTGACCAGTAATTGTTGCCCGGTCTGAAGGGTGTAATTCATGCTGGGGCCGACCACGCCGAACTTCTGGACGGTGGCTTGCAGACCAGTGATGATTACTGCCGCTATAACGACGACTGTCAGTACGTCACGGATAACGGTTTTCATTTGATACAGCTACTCCTTGGTGGGCTGGTTTTTATTATACCCCATCTCCTTTAGTCTTTCTAGGTTCACACGTCGTTACCCTATCAGGGAGTATAAGAGGGACGAAGTCCCTCTTAATAAAATCTCTTCCCCCTTCCCCTTTCTAAGAGCTTTGTATCATGAGTTCCTGTTTTAAGCGTTTTGTCATTCCGGCGTAGGCCGGAATCCAGAAATCATGCCTGATTGTACCAATCTGGATTCCCGTTTTCACGGGAATGACAACTTTTAATACAAGCCCCTTTCTAAGGGGAAGGGGGATAAAGGCTTGCTCGCCGCCCACCCGAGGCGGACTTTGGCAGGCGAGGGGGCGGGTTTCTATGCATCAAATGTATTACTATTGACTATTGTTGCACTTCTTTTTTGGGTAGTGCTAGAATGGCGATAGAATGGACTATATGAAGCAAGCCCTGTCTCTGGCCAAGCTGGCGCTGGGACAGGTCAGCCCGAACCCGGCGGTTGGCGCATTGGTGGTTAGAGACGGCGAGATTGTCGGTCAGGGATATACTCAGCCGCCGGGCTCCTGTCACGCCGAAGTAATGGCGCTGAATCAGGCTGGTGAAAAAGCCAGCGAGGCCGTGATGTATGTTACCCTGGAGCCGTGCAGCCATCATGGTCTTACCCCGCCCTGCACAGAAGCGATTATTGGTGCCGGAATCTCGGAGGTCCATATGGCCATGATAGACCCGAACCCGATTGTTTCGGGACGGGGCGAAGAAGCTCTCGAGAAGGAAGGAATCAGGACATATATCGGGGAACATCAGGACGAAGCCAGGGAGATAAACGAAGCATACATTAAGTATATTACCACCGGAATGCCTTTTGTTACAGCGAAGTTTGCCGTAAGCATGGACGGGAAAATTGCCACCAGAAGCGGTGATTCCGAGTGGATTAGCGGTGAAGAGTCCCGTAAGTACGTCCATTATCTGCGTTACACTAGCGATGCTATTATGGCCGGAGCGAATACTGTTATTACCGACGACCCCCGCCTCACCTGCCGTTATGCCGGTAAGGGGGGCGAGGCAAAAAAGCAGCCGCTACGTGTTATTGTCGACGGCAAGGGACGTACCTCATGCGTAGCCCGGGTGTTCAACGAGTCGGGTGAAGCGCTCCTGGTGCTGGACAGGATGGTCGAGCCCGGGAAAAAAGCCGATTTTACAAAAGCCGGTGTTGAACTGGTGGAATTGTCCTCGGATGGAGACCTGCTGGACCTGAAGGAATTGCTTGAAACGCTGGGGAAACGGGGGATTACCAGCGTGCTGGTCGAGGGCGGAGGGATTCTTCTGGGTTCTTTATTCGACCACGGGCTCGTTGATAAGGTGATTGCCTTTATCTCTCCCTTAGTCATTGGCGGAAAAGAGGCAAAGACGGCAGTTGCCGGAGAAGGTGTCGATAAGATAATAGACGCCATCAAGCTGGACCATGTCACCGTGGAGAGATTCGGTGATGATTTGATGATGAGCGGTTACGTCAGGAGCCGCTGAGGTATTTTATCAGGAATTATACCTGTCAGCAGGGAACAGCCGGATTCACTAAAAAATCACTGACCCTGTCGACGGTTTTGAATCGGGAGTACAGATGTTTACCGGAATTATAGAAGAAGCAGGTAAAGTAGCCTCATTTCACAGCGGGAAACTGGTTATTACTGCCGGTGATATTCTCCGGAAACTTGATACGGGCAGCAGTATTGCCGTTAACGGCGTCTGCCTTACCGTAACCGGGATGACCCCCTCCTCATTCTCGGTCGACGTAATGCCGGAGACTTCAGGGCGTTCAAATATTGAGTTGCTTGCTGCCGGAGACAAGGTGAATCTGGAAAGCCCTCTGCCCCTTGGTGGTCCCGTAGGAGGACACCTGGTACAGGGACATATTGACGCTACCGGAAGAGTAGCCGCCGTGAAGTGGGACGGCAAAGCGATGATAATGAAATTCGAAGCTCCTCCCGAGGTAATGCGTTATATAGTGGAAAAAGGTTTTATCAGCGTTGATGGCGCCAGCCTGACCGTCACCGCCAGAGATACCGGTTCTTTCCAGGTCTCTATCGTTGAATATACCCGTCAGCATACCACGCTCGGTGAAAAACGGGTGGGAGACCTGGTTAATCTTGAGGCGGATATTATCGGCAAGTATGTGGAGCAGTTCAGTCGGGCTCCCGGTACCGGCGTCACGACTGAATTTTTACAGGAGCATGGCTTTCTGGTAAGCTGATTCATTACCGGGTAAAAGAGGGAACTATGGGTCTTGAAAGTATCGAAGAAGCAATTGAAGATATAAAGGCGGGGAAGTTCGTTATCGTGGTCGATGACGAGGATAGAGAGAATGAGGGCGACCTTATTATGGCTGCGGAGAAGGTCACCCCGGAAGCCATCAACTTTATGGCGGTGCATGGCAGGGGACTGATCTGTATGCCGGTTATCGGCGAACGACTGGATGAGCTTAGAATCCCCATGATGACGAACAATAACACGTCCAATTTCGGTACCGCCTTCACGATATCCGTTGAAGCCAAACACGGGACGAGCACCGGGATTTCCGCGTCCGACAGGGCGAAGACGGTGAGGACTATAGTCGACCCGAATACCGGGCCGGAAGACCTGGTTATGCCCGGTCATATGTTCCCACTGAGGGCTAGAGACGGTGGTGTCCTTGTCAGGGCGGGGCAGACCGAGGCAACGGTTGACCTTGCCAGGCTGGCGGGCTTCTACCCGGCAGGAGTGTGCTGCGAGATTATGAATGAGGACGGTACCATGGCACGCCTGCCGCAGCTTGAAAAAATAGCTGAGAAGCATGGTCTGAAGATAATCAGCGTAGCCGGCCTTATCGCCTACCGGCGGCGTCATGAGAAGCTGGTACATCGTGTAGCCGAAACAAGGTTACCCACCAAATACGGAGAATATACCGCCATTGCCTACAGGAGCGATATTGAGTCCGGTGAGCACCTCGCCCTGGTGATGGGGGACGTTACCACTCCCGAGCCAGTGCTGGTTCGAGTGCACAGTGAGTGCTTCACCGGTGATGTTTTGGGCAGTCTTCGGTGTGACTGCGGTGAGCAGTTGCACGTAGCCATGGAGAAGGTTGCCGAGGAAGGGCGTGGTGTGGTGCTGTATATGAGACAGGAAGGACGGGGAATCGGCTTTCATAATAAGATACGCGCCTATGCTCTTCAGGATGACGGACTGGACACCGTGGAGGCAAACCTCTCTTTAGGGTTTGCCCCTGACCTGCGTGAATACGGTATCGGTGCCCAGATACTGGTTGACCTCGGTCTGCATGAGATAAGATTCTTGACCAATAATCCCAAGAAGATTATAGGTTTTGAGGGTTACGGACTGAAAGTGGTGGAACAGGTACCGATTATTATCTCTCCGAATCCCTATAATATCGATTATCTGGAGACGAAAAAGAAGAAAATGGGCCATATCCTGGAAATACCGGGAGTTGATGATTAACAGAGTTATATACTGAGGTGAATATTAACCTCACCGTAAGGAGGAAGTTATGAGCGCACTCTATGAAGGTTCGTTGCTGGGTAAAGGACTGAAATTCGGAATAGTGGTTTCCCGATTTAACGAGTTCTTTACCAATAAATTGCTGGACGGAGCGGAGGACGCTCTGCTTCGTCATGATGTTAGTGAGGATGATATTGAGATAGCCTGGGTACCGGGTGCTTTTGAGATTCCGCTGGTAGCAAAGAAACTGGCGCAGACGGGGAAATATGATGCCATTATCTGTCTGGGCGCCGTTGTCCGCGGCGAGACACCCCACTTCGAATACGTGGCTTCTGAGGTGTCAAAGGGCATTGCCAGAGTAAGTCAGGAGACCGGAATTCCGGTTACTTATGGTATTATCACCGCCGATACTCTGGAGCAGGCTATCGAGCGGGCAGGGACTAAGGCCGGAAACAGAGGCTTTGATGCTGCTACCGACGCTATCGAGATGGCTAACCTGCTTAAGAACATAGGCTAGCTTATAAAACTACTGCCGGATACAAATCAGGGGATACCGGAATAAAGTACCTAGTCGGTAACTTTATAGACGGTATCTCCTCTTCTTACCCTGTCGCTGACCTTGATGCCAACGGATTCTCCGGCTTTTGCCTCTTGAACGTTCACGTTGTCGATTTGCATCGATTCCACGGTCATCGTCATGTCCGTGGTATGTCCCAGGATGTGGATTTTATCTCCTGCTTTCAGAGGCGCTGTCAGGGTGATGCCGGCAACCACCGGTCTGGAGAAGAAGTCGGAAACTTTACCGATTTCCACCTCAGCCATTTGATACTCCCCCTTTGGTTTCCAAGCGTAATGGCTTTAACCTATTTTCGTCTAATCAGTATATGCCATCCCCTTCTCTAAATCAAGGTTAAAAGTGAAGCGTTATCTGAAATTATCTGTAGTGTCATTGCGAGTACCGATGTAATCGGTACGAAGCAATCTCTATAAATCTTCGAGATTGCCACGTCGTCCCGATGCAATCGTCCGCCTGAGGCGTCCGCCCGAGGCGGACTCAGAATGACATTTAGGGTGAGAATTTGGGGTGTTAAAAAGGACGAAGCCTCAGATGCAGTTGAATAGAAGTATAAGAGCGGCGAAGCCCCAGATGCAGTTGAATAGAAGTATAAGAGGGGCGAAGCCCCTCTTCATAAAAAACTTCGCCCCCCCGATGTAATCGGGGGGGCGAAAGGCCTGCTCGCCGTCCGCCTGCGGCGGACTTTGGCAGGCGAGGGGATGGGGTTATATAAAATAAAAACCTTTGACATAGCACAGCCCCTTGCATATAATGAATTCGATTCAGAAACGGGGGTATTGATTCTTGGCGGATACCGACGACATTGCTGAGATAGCCGAAGAACAGGCACTGGAGATTCAGCGTCTTAAACAGCGCCTGGATATGCTTGACCAGCGTCTGGACAATATAGATTCTATGGTCACCGCTATTGCCGAGCGGGTAATGAGCCAGCTTGTTACTCTGAATATAACCTGCCCTCACTGCGGTAAGAATATAGAGATTGCCGTGGTGGGTACCCAGAGACCGACGCGGTAATAGCGGTATTATACAGTTCTGAAACCAGACCGCTTTAAGCCGACTCCTTTTTCTTTCCGGAAGTCTGGAGTCGTTTCCTTTTTACATTCGGTAACCAGAATATAATCAGCCGTTTACAAAGGATAATAGGTGCTCGAATTAACGATTATTGCCGTGTACTTTGTCGGTATGGTTACGGTCGGTATATTCAGCCGCAGGAAAGCTAAGCAGGCTGATGATTTCTTTGTCGCCGGCAGAAAAGGCTCCTCTCTGTTCATCACCGGCTCGTTACTGGCTACGATTATCGGCGGTTCGGCTATTATGGTTACCGGTAGTCTGGGTTTTACCCGCGGTTTGACCGGGATATGGTGGCTGCTGGTTGGCAGTGTCGGGCTGGTTGTCCTCGGTATTTTTCTGGCAAAAAAGGTAAGGGAATTCGGACTTTACACCCTCCCCGAGCTGGTGGAGAAGCAGTACGACAGACGGGTGGCGTTGGCGGCTTCCATTTTAATCGTTATCGCCTGGATAGGCGTTATCGGTGCTCAGGTCATAGCTGCCGGCAGTATTATGGAGGCGCTGGGAATAGGAAATACCCGGATGTGGATGATGGTTTTTACCGGCGTCTTCGTGGTCTATACAATATTGGGTGGCCAGTACGCAATTATCCGTACGGACAGCCTGCAGGCGGTAATAGTGTTCGCCGGAATCTTCGGCGCGCTGGCTCTTGTCCTGGTGAACCTGGGAGGTTTCAGCGGTTTAAGGGATGCGCTTTCGGCTGAGCATTTTACCTTTCCTCTCAGCTCTCAGTTCGATGGCTATGAGCTTATAAAGCTGCTCTTGCTGGTCGGTCTAACCTATGTGGTGGGACCCGATATGTATTCCCGCCTGTTTTGCGCCCGCGATGCCGGAGCAGCCCGGAGAGCCGTTTTCTGGACAGCCCTTCTTATTATCCCTGTTGCCCTGGGCATTACATTGATAGGTATGGGAGCGGCTGCCCTGTTCCCCGATATTTCGCCGGGGCAGGCGTTTCCCGTGGTGATAAAGGAGGTCCTGCCTCCGGTCCTGGGAGGCATCGTTCTGGCTGCTCTGCTCTGCGCCTTTATGTCTTCTGCGGATACCACCCTGCTGACTGCCAGCACGATTTTATCCGTGGACATAATTGGTAAAATCAAGCCCTCGTTTAAGCGGGAAACGCTGCTGGTTATCTCGCGCTGGGGGATAGTGGTCATGGGAGTCGCTGCGCTGGTCCTGGCTCTGTACCTGAATAATATAGTGGATGCTATTCTCTTTGCCTACACGGTGTATACCGGCGGTCTGATAATCCCGGTGCTGGCCGGTTTCTATAAAGACAGGCTGAAGGTTACTCCTCCGGGAGCGCTGGCGGCGATTATCGGCGGTGGGGGACTGGCGCTGGTCAGCAAATTGCTGGATATAAAATACCTGGATGTTATCAGCCTTCTCGTCAGTGCTTTACTCCTTTTTACGGTCAGTTACGTAGAGAACAGGATGAACAGCAGGAATATTGCCTGACCTGCTTGTTTGACTGTAATAGGTACATTTGGTAGAATTATTCTTGCTTCGTGGGCGGTTAGCTCAGTTGGTTAGAGCACTGCGTTGACATCGCAGAGGTCACTGGTTCAAATCCAGTATCGCCCACCATACATCAATTAGCCTCGAAAAAGGCTCGTATTATTTTCGTGACCTGAAATTCTTTTCAATTTGAGCCTGATGTTGGTTCAAATCCATTAGGGTCTTTTTTTCGTTTCACAACTAGGGGTTAACCTTTGGAGATAAAAGGAACAATCACTCATTTTAGTACTTCACAAAATAGCGGATTGTTACGCCTTGAGTCTTGATTTCATACCTAGTATAATATTCCACAAGTAGCCTATGGCTATATTACATTCCCGGAAGTCAATAAGCTAAAGAGGCGAACGATGAATGCTCGTATCGAAAGGATTAAACATTTCGACAACGATACACTTAGTTATCTCTTCAAAAGAGCAGGTGAAGAAAACGCCAAACCTAATGCAGACTTCTTTGAAGACGATAAGAATATCTTGCTGGTTTCTCATACTAACGGTAAATTGAGCGGTTTCCTCTGGGCCTATGTCCTTCTGAGCCCACACAACGTCTCCCCCAAAATGTTTCTTTATTCAATCGATGTGTTTGGCGAATTTCGTCGCCAAGGAATAGCCAGTCAGCTTATCGGAGAATTAAAGAACATTGCTCGAACGCTTAATTGCCGTGCGATGTTCGTTCCTACCAGTAAAAGTAACCTACCCGCAATGGGTTTGTATAAGAAGACCCAAGGCAAAGTCGAAAACGACGATGGTGTCACTTTCACATACGACAAGGACACATTTGCTAAACTTGCATAAGTCAAGCATCTGCCCTGCTGCATTTGTCTGACTGCACAATCGGGCAAATTGTTACTTAGCTGTTTTCTGGTAATCCACGAGAAAATACTGTAGTTCTTGGATCAGTTCTTTCTTCTCAAACAGGAGTTCGGGAACTGTCGCCCAAGGCCCACCATATATCAAATAGCCTCGATAACCATTGTTTATTCATAATTCTTATCACACTTTGATTCTGAGAATAGTTCAAATCCTTTATGGTTTGGTTGTACTCCACCACATGTAAAATCGGTAAGTGTATAACAGCCGATCTTAAGCAACACTATTATCTCCTCTCAGCTTCTGATCTAAAGAAAAATTGTCTGACATTTTCTCTTTCAGAAACAGCTTTTAGGCAGTAGTATCTCCCTATTGCATTAATTTCAGTAACTTTTATTTTGATGCAATGCGGCGGATTGACAAAATGCAGATGCAGTTATAGGATACGTCTAAAAATAGTAAATATCGTGCTAATATTTACACGATAAGGTGGAAGGAGCGTATAAGATGGTGCAAAGTGGGACGATGGAGAACGAAAGCTATCAGGAACACTTGAAAAAGCTGAAGGATGCTATTGAAAAGAGAAACGGAAAATCTGTCGATGAGCTTTACCATGAGAAGCAGAAGCGACTCTGGGATGCCATTGAGATGAGACAACCGGACAAAGTACCGGTGATTCTCGGCGGGACATTTTTTGCTGCTAAATATGCAGGGTTGCCTTACTCCAGTGCGTATTACGACCCGATTAACTGGAAGAAAGCCTATACAAAAATGATTGCTGATTTTGAGCCGGATACCTGGGGAACGGCAGGTGCGATGAGTTCAGGAGTGGCTCTCGATACACTTAAGACGAAAAACATATTATGGCCAGGCGGGACGCTTTCTCCAGACGTACCGGAGCAAACCCTTGATGGAGAATACCTGAAAGAAGACGAATACGACCTCTTTCTTGAAGATACAACCGGTTTTCTTCTGCGTTACTATCTTCCCCGTATTCAGGGAGCGCTGGAACCCCTTGCGAAGCTTCCTTCGCTGAGTGACAATCCCATGATGATGATGATGTTTCCTTTCTTCGCTTCCATGCTTAACAGTCCGGAGTATCAAGAAGTTGGACGGGTATTACAGAAAGCGGGACAGGCACAAGCGGAACACCTTCAGGCAATAGGGAATATGCAGGAAGATATGGCATATCTCGGATTTCCTCCGATGTCTGAGCGAGGCCCATTTCTGGGGCCTGCCTTCGATAATATGGCAAATGCTTACAGGGGATGGAAAGGAATTGTCAAGGACATTTACCGCCGTCCCGAGAAACTCATTGCTGCTCTCGAGAAGATTAACAGGGGACAATTATCCAGCATTCAGCCGGCCGACACCAGCAAGCCGGGACCAAAACTGGCTTCAGCCGGTGCAATCCACAGAGGTTCCGATGATTTCCTGTCTAAAAAACAATGGGAACAATTTTACTGGCCTACATGGAAAAAAGCCATGATGAAAGCGATTGAGTCCGGATATATCGTAAATATTTTCGCGGAAGGATATTGTGAGAATCGCTTTGAATATTTCCTGGAACTTCCTAAAGGCAAGGTGCTGATTCGTTTTACGGATACGAATATGTTCAAGGCAAAAGAGATTCTCGGCGACCACGTTTCTTTAATGGGAAGCGTTCCCATGGATTTGCTTCAGATTAGTTCACCCTCCGAAGTAGATGAATATTGCCGAAAGCTTATCGAAATCTGCGGAAAGAATGGCGGATATATTGTGAGGACTTGTACGGACTATATACAGGACGCGAAAATTGAAAATATTAAAGCAATGATGGATGCTGTAAAGAAATACGGCGCCTATTAGAAATATCTCATTGGACAAATAATAATTACGGAGAAAAAAAAGATGAATGATGGGTTGATTAAAGCTGTATCAGAAATAGAAGAAGACGAGGCTTTACGCTTGGTTCAGAAAGCGCTCGGGGAAGGTCATAACCCGCTCGATATTTTAAAAGATTGTCAAACTGCCATGAATATTGTCGGCGAACGCTATGAAAGCGGAGAATATTTTCTCACCGAACTTATGATGTCGGGAGAGATACTTCAGTCGATTTCCGATATTTTGAAGCCTGTCCTGCAAGAACAGACGGACAGTTCGGCGGGAGATAAGGGTCAGAAAGGTTTGATAGTCCTAGGGACAGTACGAGGGGATATCCACGATATAGGCAAAGATATCGTAGGGTTTATGCTGGAAGTAAATGGGTTTGAGGTATATGACTTGGGGATCGATGTTCACGAATCAAAATTCATAGAAGCAGTCAGGGATTATAAACCGCAGGTATTGGCGTTGAGCGGATTCCTTACCCTGGCCTATGATTCTATGAAGGCGACTGTTGAAGCGCTCAGCAAGGCTGATTTGCGTGACTCAGTAAAAATAATGATTGGCGGGGGATCACAGATCGGTGAGAATGTGAAGAATTATGTCAGTGCCGATGCATTTGGGAAAACCGCTATTGAAGCGGTACGCTTTGCCAAGCAATGGATAACATCAGAGTAGATATCCATTTTGAGATTTGGTTAAAAAGACATGAAAAATCAATTTTGAACTTAACAATATCATAAGGGAACAGCGCATTAAGAATACTCCAGTTATACGAAAGCATGTAGCGAAGTAGCAGATTGTTAAACCGCAATTATTCCTTGATCCCTAAGATACTTTTCAAAACCTGGTATTCTAACAGTCTTAGCAAAACTCCCGATAAGCGTATATAGTTGCTTTCATTGTGCTTATTTTGGATGAACTAAGCAGGTCACAAGATTCACGCCAGACTGAAGGTATGGAAAACGTCTTATTTCCCGATAAGTGATTGTTCTCTCAAGAGCGAAATTTCTAAACAGACCCGGGTAAATGGTAATTTTGTCGCCTTTTTCGCATCCATAAAATGAGTCCAAACGGACTATAGCGATTTACCTCTTTTGGTAATTGACCCCTATAAAAACAGAATTTAGATTGTAATATCAAGACAATCGATACCGGAGTAGTTTTGTTTCAATTTGATGTCATATATGAATAGATTCGAAATTAATTCCACAAATATAGAAGTCAAGCGAAAGATATCGGTTACTAATTACTGGCTGCTTTTCGCTTTATCTATCTTGTGGCTGTTTGACTGTGGCTTAACTATATGGGCTATAAATAACGGGTATATAGAAGCCTAGAATCAGTGGACGAGGTTGATAAGCAGTAGTGCTTTACTTTTTTCACTTGTTAAGCTGATAACACTTGGCATGGTGTCGTGGGTAGTCAGATGGGCTAACAACATATTCCCATACGTTATCTTTGTCGCCCTTTTTATATTCACAATTCTTGTTGGGACCGTTTCGGCAGCAAATATCCTGACCGTTTTGAAATCGTAGAAATCGATAAATGTATTTATTAAAACCTCCTTCCGCAGAAGCTATCTGTATGCGAACATTAACCCGGTCGACTATCAGCTAAAAAAGACAGCATTTTTGTGCTATAATCCCATCATCAATTCCTTTATATCTGATATCCGTCGATGCTATTTTTTGATAATGTTACTATCGTTGGGATATAACATACGCTGGAGGTGATTTACTTGGGACAAAAAGTTCAGTTCACAGAATATCTGGATATAGACCTGGAGGAAGAGAAGTGGTGCTGCAATCGGTGCGGCAGGGAATTAATGCCAGCAAGGGAGAACTATAAGAAAGGTTGTCTGGTTTATGACCGCGACCCCAGAGAAATATACAATCCGGTTCTCGAAGACGGCAGCTATGCCCCTGACCCGGATATCTGCCGCATAGTGGAGTTTTACTGCCCCGGCTGCGGGGTGATGATTGAAAACGAGATACTTCCTCCCGGACACCCGATTACCTACGATATAGAGCCTGATATAGATAAACTGAAAGAAAAATATCTGGCAAGTAAAGACTAACAGGGAGATAACGATATGACTGAGCTTCGAACAGACAGAGAAGACACCGCTACTCCAAAGCCCGGCGCTACCATCAATGTCGATATCGGCGGCACTTTTACGGATTGTCTGATAATTTACGGAGACAGGACGGTTTTTGGCAAGGCTCCGACTACCCCTTACGACCTCTCCAGGGGGTTTATGCAGGCTTTACGGGAGACGGTCGGCTCTTTAGGTCTTTCTCTGGAGGAATTGCTGGAATCGACGGATATGGTTCGGTACTCTACCACTCTGGCGGTGAACAGGCTTATCGAGAGAAAAGGACCCAGACTCGGTCTGTTTACCACGGAGGGTTTCGAAGATACCCTTCCAGCAGGAAGGGGAGGAGCCTGGGGAGACGGTATCACGATAAGCGAGATGAGGAACCTGCCCAAGATGAGCAAGCCGGACCCCATCATCCCCCGGTATATGACGGTGGGAGTAAAAGAGAGAATTGATTATGAAGGGAAAATAGTAAGACCGCTGGACGAAGAGGATACGCTGGAGAAGCTCCGTTACCTGGTGAACCAGGGAGCCCAGGGATTTGTCGTCTGCCTGATTAACAGCTATGCCAATCACGTGAACGAGCAGAAAATCCGCGAGTTGATACGGCGGCAGTATCCTGAAGCCTACCTGGGAAGCGCCATTGTCGTGATTTCCTCGGACGTTTCGCCGAGATGGCGTGAGTATCCTAGGATGGTAGCGACGATGCTGTGCGCCTATCTGCACCAGGTTATGACAGATGAGCTGAAGGGTATGGGCGACGAATTAAGGAGTTCGGGATACAAGCGGGCGCTGATGATGGTACATAACAGCGGGGGCATGGCTGAGGTCTTCCGGACTACGGCCCTCAATACCTTCAACGGCGGTCCCACTGCCGGTATTATAGGGGCGGCTTATGTCGGCAAGGAGCAGGGTTATAAGGATATCATCGTCACCGATATGGGAGGCACCAGCTTCGACGTAGGTCTTATTGTCGATGGCAACCCGAGTTTCTATCAGTACCACCCTGTAATCGACCGCTGGGCAGTGGAGCTAACGATGCTTGAATCGAAATCGATTGGGGCAGGCGGAGGCTCTATCGCCAAGGCCGATACCCTTATGGGTAACAGAATGCTGGTAGGACCTCAGAGTGCCGGCTCAATGCCGGGACCGGCCTGTTACGACCTCGGCGGGACGGAACCAACCGTTACCGATGCCGACGTAGTGCTCGGATATATCAATCCCGATTATTTCCACGGCGGGAAGATGAAACTGAACCGCGAGAAAGCAGTTAACGCAATCCGCAGCAGGATAGCCAGACCTCTCCAGATTGAAGTGGAAGAGGCTGCCTGGCTGATAAAGAAAGTAGTCGATGGAACTATGGCAGGCGAAATATTCAAGGAGACCATCCTCAAGGGTCATGACCCGAAGGAATTCGTCGTATTTTCCCTGGGCGGAGCCGGTCCGACCCATTGCTGCGGCTATACATTCGAAGCCGGCGTGCCGAAGATAGTCACCCTGCCTACGTCACCGATATTCTGTGCTCTCGGTTCGGGAGTCATGGATGTAATTCAATATTATGAGACAACCAACTATATCCTTTTCAAGCAACCCACAGGACTCGGCGGCGTGGGTACCGGGGAATATTCAACCGACTACGATAGCTTTAACAGGACGGTTGAGGAACTGCAAAAAGTAGCCATCAGGGACCTGAAAGGGCAGGGCATCCCGCCGGATTCGGCGGTCTTTTCTCTGGAGCTGGAGATGAGGTACGGCGGTCAACTGAACATGACAAGGGTACCTTCTCCTCGCCTGTTCATAAGAAACGAGGAGGACGTCCTGGCTATCTATGAGAACTTCGAGCGGGAGTTTATCAAGGCTTACAGCGCGCTGTCCGTTTTCCCCGAGGGTGGTGTCGATATATCATCATTTATCCTGCGGTCGTTATTCGTAACGCCCACATTCAAGATGCCAAAGTACTCTCTCAAAGGGACTAAACCTCCCGCCGAGGCTTGTAAAGGCAAGCGGGAAATTTTCTGGCAGGAACAGGATGGCTACAAACCTACGGATACATACGAACTGAACCTGCTGGAACCCGGTAATAAAATAGAAGGTCCTGCGGTCATCGAAGCAGCGGATACTAATATCGTTCTACCTGCCTGGAGGACCTTTACCATAAACGAATTTCTCAGCGGTATCATAGTATAGAATGCGGATTTACCCCGAACAAAGGCGAGAAGGAGGAAGCGATGCGACCCACAAAAGATGAAGTTATGGCGTTTCTGAAGCCGAGTAAGATAAGTGAAGGGGAGTTGGCAGGTCTCGAAAAGCTGGCTCCGGGGGACTACGAGATTTACAGCGAACGCTTGAATATGATACTCGCCGAGTGTAAAGACGTCTTTACCAAAGTAGGGAACTCCAACTGGGTATTATCCGGGGACCTGATTGTCGGTATACACACGGCTCAGGGCGATATGGTGAGTGCCTGCCTGGGCACATTTATCCATAGCGTTACGGCGCAGAACCCCATCAAGTGGATTATGCAGAATTTCAAGGACGACCCCGGGGTCGGCGTTCACGAGGGCGATATTTTCTACTGTAACGAGGCCAGCTACGGCGGGATACACAACTGTGACCAGTTTGCCCTTATGCCCATCTTTTACAACGGTGAGCATATAGCCTGGGCATCATCGGGAACGCATATGGACGAGACCGGCGGCATCGTCCCGGGGGGTATGATAGCTCATGCCAAGAGCCGTTATGAGGAAGGAATGAACCTTACCCCGATAAAAATCGCGGAGAATTACCGGCTAAAAAATGACCTCCTTGAGATGATGGTCAATATGATAGGCCGCGCCCCGCGGCAACAGATTCTGGACCTGAGAGCGCGGTGTACGGCGGTTGACCGGCTCAGGATGAGGATTCAGCAGCTGGCCGAGCAGAAAGGCCATGATTTTGTCCGGGGTCTGCTGCGCAGGACGATGATTGTGGCGGAGGAAGGGGCAAGAAACAGGATTCGCAAGTGGAACGATGGGGTTTACCGGAATGTCGTGTTCCAGAGCGGCGTCGGCGGAAAGCCGGGTTTATGGCGTATCTTCTGTACCGCCTACAAAGAAGACGACCATATTCTCCTCGATTATACCGGCTCCTCCCCGGAAAATGACAGCGCTCTTAACTGCTTCCCCTGGGTGATGGTCAGTTATGCGGCGCTGCATATGTATTCCCACGGTTTTCATGACCTGCCGGTCTGTATCGGCACTATGGCGCCGTTTGACTTCAGCATTCCCGACGGCACCGCTATAAGCCCTAACTGGGATGCGGCGATATCCATAGCGCCGCCTGTCGGCGAGCTGAATACCCAGATACTCCCCAAACTCCTTGCCTGCATGATGTTCAGTACCGAAGACAGGCAGGAGATTGCCGCGCCGCAAAATCAGCTTGTCGGCGTCGGCGGTGATGGTATGGGCGGCGGTGGTGGCGGATTTGGTTTCGGCGCGGGAGTAAATCAGCGTGGCGTGCCTTCCGTAAGCAGTGGAGGAGGCTGGACCAGGAATACCGGTGGGCAGGGCGCCCGTGTAGACTCGGATGGCATGGACAGCTCTATCTTCCGGTCTGCAGTGCATGCCACGGGGAGCGATGCCGAGGAAGCAGAGTCTGATAGCCCGACTCTTCATCTCTGGCAGAAGCACTGCAAAGACAGCGGAGGAAACGGTAAATACCGCGGCGGAGCCAGCGGATATATCGGGACTATTTTTTACGGTTTGCCCGATTCCAGGCGGGGTCCCAGCGGAGGATTTGCCAGGAGTAAAAGAATGCTGGTCGGGAACGGCCTGTTCGGTGGTTACCCGCCGAACAACCAGCCCGGAGTCGGCATCGAGAACAGCAACATCCTTGAGCTTATGGCAGGAGGAGAGAAAAATATACCGATATCGACCGAAGAGATAATTAAAGGAAAAGTTATTGAAGGTGATTACACGCTACCTAACTCGAATATCGTACGCCCTGCCAGAGTGGTTTATGAAGGCTCCCTGTTTGGAGGCGGCGGTACCGGCGGCAAAGGATATGGCGATGTCCTGGAAAGGGAACCCCAGACGGTTGTCGACGATGTGAGGAATGAACTCGTCTCCGACTGGATTGCCCGTAACGTCTACCATGTGGCTTATGATGTTGAGACATGGACGGCGGACGAGGAGAAAACGAAGGAGTTAAGGCAGGAAGAGCGTGAAGCCCGTATACGCCGGGGCAAGAGTTACGATGAATTTGAAAAAGAATGGCTGAAACAGAAACCTCAGGAAGACCAGTTGACTTACTACGGTTCATGGCCGGATGCCGAAGTGGTAAACCCTGTAATCAGAATATAATCGATTACACGAAAAAGCGCAGATTATAAGTATTCTTTGAAAATACAACTACATAAAACACAGCATTATACCAGGGTGAGTTTCTAAAATGAATTACTTTGAGTTAATTGGAAAATACAAAAGCTATTTTGAATTAACTATTTTGTGTTATACTTAATTGAAACAATTTTAATAATATTGGACTTTACTCAAAATGGAACCATTCGTGCCGGCAAAATTACCGATAAATTCAATTAATTGGGAATCTATAATCCCTTTAATTGGCAAAGCAAATAGAGAACTAGCCCGTTATGATGGTATATTGGGCGTCATGCCGAATCCAGGCGTACTATTATCACCATTAACTACTCAAGAGGCTGTGCTGTCTTCAAAAATTGAAGGAACTCGAGCTACCTTTGGCGAAGTTCTAAGGTTTGAAGCTGGTGAAGCTCCTAAAGAAGAATCTAGACGCCTCGATATTGAAGAAATATTCAATTATCGTTATGCAATGCGAATGGCTGAGGATGAATTGAAAAACCGTCCATTTACGTTAAATTTACTAAAAAAGTTACACTCAATTCTTTTAGAAGGAGTAAGAGGTCGAGATAAGTCTAAGGGGGAATTTAGAAGAACTCAAAACTGGATTGGTGCACTTGGGTCTCCCATTGAAGAAGCCCAATTTATTCCTCCGATTCCTTCTTTGATAATGGAATACATGGATAATTGGGAAACATATTATCATTCTGATAGGCCAGATCCATTAGTACAATTAGCAATTATTCATGCTCAGTTTGAAATAATACATCCTTTTCTTGATGGTAACGGAAGACTTGGTCGAATGATTGTTCCGTTGTTTTTACTAGAAAAGGAAATATTATCACATCCGATGTTCTATATTTCAGCTTATTTTGAAGATAATCATGAAGAGTATATAGAACACTTAAGGCAATTAGGAATGAAAGAAGACGCATGGGATCGATGGATAGAATTTTTCTTAGAAGCACTTATCGCTCAAGCTAATATGGATTCAACAAGATCCAAGCAAATTTTTGATTTATATGAAGATTTAAAGACGCGAGTTATAGATTTAACTCATTCTCAATTTGCAGTACCGATGCTTGACCAAATGTTTAAACAACCAATATTTCCAAGTAATATTTTTATTGATATTGATGGAATGCCATCAAGACCTACAATTCTCGCTTTACTAAATAAGTTGAAGAATGGTGGAATACTTGATCTTATTAGGGAAGGTTCCGGCCGCAGACCGCAGATATTAGCTCTTGGTGAATTGATAAATATCTGTGAAGGCAAAGATATCTTTTAAAAATTGTTGTCTACATAAAACACAACATTGTTACAGGGAGAGGTATGGTCTCCCCCGCCTCTACCGGAAACAAATACGGATTTGAGGATTTATCTTCGAACCCGTGCGGCTGGAGATAAGGCAGGTGAGAAAAAGAGACCTCTTCAATGGTTAAATATTCTTGTTTATTCTGCTATAATCGGTATGTCGAATTTAATTATACAGGAGGGAGAAATGACATTTAACATTAACCACATGACTCCGGTTCTATTCGGTGAGGATGCTTCGCTTCAGACCGGTGAGAGGCTGAAGGGCTTTGGCTGTAAAAAAGTGCTCGCCGTTTATGACCAGGGAGTCAAAAATGCCGGTATTACAGACAAAATAATAGAAGCCATAAAGGAACAGGGAATCGAGGTAGCCGTATTCGACGGGGTAAAGGCAGACCCGCCGGATACCATGATTGACGAAGGAGCGGAAATAGGGCGTAAGGAGAATGTAGACGGGGTAGTGGGAATAGGCGGCGGTAGCACGATGGATACTGCGAAAGTTATTAATCTCCTGCTTAATAACCCCGGTAAGGTAAAAGATTATATGGGTACGGGCGCCGAGTTGAAACCGGGGAGACCGCTTATCCTGGTTACTACTACTTCGGGAACGGGCAGCGAGGTAACGATGTTCGCCGTTATTACCGATACTGGCGATGAGAACAAGAAAAAAGGTATGGCGGGTCCACTTGTGAGAGCTAACCTGGCGATAGTAGACCCATTGCTGACCGTGGGAATGCCGCCTTCGATAACTGCCGATACGGGAATGGATGCCTTTGCTCATTCTGCCGAGGCTATTACGGGGCAGGCAAGAAATCCCATGTCCGACCTGCTGGGTGAACAGGCCATTTCGCTGGTAATGAAATACTTACCCAAAGCGGTGAAGAACGGTAAAGATATTGAAGCGAGAACTCAGATGAGTTATGCTGCCATGCTGGCTGGGTATTCTTTCAACGATTCGTTGACCCACATGGGGCACTCCCTAGGCCACACTCTGGGTTCAATATTCCATATCCATCACGGGAATGCCTGTGGTGTGGCCATGCCGGAAATTATAGAATACCTTGCAGAGGATGTTCCGGAACCGATACGAAAAATCGGACAGGCGATGGGACTTAAAATCGAAGCCGGTGCTTCGCCGAAGGAAGTGGCTAAAGAAGTCGCTGATGCTCTGGTGGCTTTTAACAAAGAAATCGGGCAGAAAACACTGAAGGAATTGAATGTCAAAGAAGCAGACCTGGAGAAAGTGGCCAGGGAGGCATTCGACCAGGGTATGTGGCGGTTAAGCCCCAGGGAGACCTCCGCCGAAGACATGCTGGGAATCCTTAAGAAAGCCTATGCCAGATAATCGATACGAGTCTTCCTTATCTACTCGTGAAAACCGCGATAAAAGGAATAGACCTGTAGTGGCACCTCTTGTCGAGGTGCCACTTTCCTTATTTTCCGTTACCCGATTGTTTTGCTAACGGATTGGATAGCCATATGAAAAAAAGTCTGGACGAAATGACGAATAGGGAATTGAATGAATTGTTCCCGGTTATCTTAAGTGAGTATAAAGCCGAGTGGAAAGATAATTACCTGGAAGAAAAGTCCGTGTTGGAGAAAGCCATCGGAATACAGAATATTGTCGGGATGAACCATTGCGGGAGCACGGCTGTACCCGGTCTGATAGGGAAACCCACCATAGATATTCTGCTGGAAATTAAGGATGACACCGATGCGGAAAAACTGATATCGAACATGCAATCGCGCGGATATAGATATCTAGAACAGCCTGATAATCCGCCGCCCCATATAATGTTTATCAAAGGATATACCCCGCAGGGATTTAAAGGGCAGGTATTTCACGTGCATGTCCGTTATAAATGGGACTGGGACGAGCTATATTTCAGGGATTATCTCCTGAACCACCCCGATATCACCGAGGAGTACGGAAAACTGAAAATAGAGTTGCTGAAAAAATATAAGTACGACCGCGATGGCTATACTGATGCCAAGACCGATTTTATCCGGCGGATAACCCTCATGGCGCGGGAGGAGAAGTAAACGATGGTTTACCTCTTGTGCAAGACCTGTGACGCATTTGACATCATCAGTAGGGGTTTATAGACTTTTAAAAATATATGTAAGGGGGCTAATCATGGAAAATCTTGAAGGCAAAGTAGCTTTTATCACCGGCGGTGCCAGCGGCATCGGACTGGGGATTGCCAAAGCGTGTGCCAGACACGGCATGAAAGTGGTAATCGCCGATATGCGCCAGGATGCTCTGGATGAGGCGATGGCTTATTTCAAAGAGAAAAACCAGTCTGCTCATGCCATCAAACTGGATGTTACCGACCGTGATGCTTATGCTAAAGCCGCCGATGAGGCGGAAGCCGTATTCGGCAAGATACACGTGCTGGTCAATAACGCCGGCGTGGGCGGTGGTGGACCTGTGGAAACGGTGACCTACAAAGACTGGGATTACACAATGGGTGTCAATGTCGGCGGAGCTATCAACGGGCTGACGACGATTTTGCCGCGTATCCTGAAACACGGCGAAGGCGGGCATATAATAGCTACTTCGTCCACCAACGGTATAGCCGCTACCGGTGCCTCCATCACCTACTGCACGTCGAAATTCGCCGTGGCGGGTATGATGGAGGCTCTGGCTACCGAGCTTCAGGATAAAGGTATAGGAGCCTCGGTGCTGGTTCCCGGTCCCACTATGACCAATCTGGGCAAATCATCGTTTGAGAACCGGCCGGAGCATCTCAGGAACGAGGGACAGACCTGGCCTCCTCCTCCGCCTCCACCCCCGCAGGACGGTCAGCCCCGACAGGCACCGATGTCGGACCCGGAAGTATGGATGGACCCGGTAGAGACCGGCGAACGCGTGGTTCGCGGTATCAGGAATAACGACCTTTTCATCATCACCCACCCGGAGTTCAAGGCGGGTTTTAATGTCCGCCACGAGGCGATAATGCGCGCCTGTCCCGATGAGCCGCATAACGAAAAACGCTGGGAGATTGTCAAGAATTTCGGCACGGTGATATACAACGACATTTACGAAAAACAGAAACAGGTAGGCCCGCCCGACTGGTAGAACGCAGGAAATTTACGGCAAAGTAATTTCTAAACAAGCGATTTAAGGGCTTGGATAATGTTTTATCGCTGTTATAGATTGGGAATATGCGCTGTACTTGTACTCCTTATTTCACTGGCGTTTTTACCTGCCTGTGAAGCTACTACCAGTGGATACATTAAGTATGTCCAAAAAGAGGGTATTGCACATTTTTCATTTGAATATCCGGAGGAATATGAGGAAGCGAGCCATTATTCACGTTCTAACTATACATCCGTATCATATGCTCGCTGGCAGAATGATGGTTGGCTTGATTCTCATTTTCGTATAGGTGCATATAAGCCTGGTTGGGCTGGTTATAATAACTCGAATGATTTAATAGAAGGAGATGAAAAATTATTAAGTGATGAGAAAGACTATCAAATCATCGAAAGGTCAACGATAAGCATAGCTGGTATTAGTGGTATACTCCTAATTAGGGCTTATACAATAGAAGATATGTTTGATTCCGACCTTAAAGAACCTACCTTATTGATAGATAGGACTATTTACTTTGATTACGATGGGCTCATTTGGGAAATAATGATGGACTCTATTGAAAATGTAGCTGAAGCCGACGAAGCTATTTGGGAACACCTGGTCGAGACTTTCAAGATACTCGATTAATTAACGTCTGTTTTGAGGATACTGAATCAATTTTTGCTTCCACATACAAAAAATTCACCGGGAAGGGGTTTGACGGCATTGGGCTTTACTGCTGTTTTTCGATGGGTAGTGAGAAGCAGAAGATATTGCCTTTGTTATCGTTGCTTTCAACCCATATCTCGCCGTTATGGAGCTCTACCAGCGTCTTGGAAATGGCAAGGCCAAGTCCCAGGCCGGGCACTTTTGACATCTCAGGACCTTCTTCGCCCCGGTAATAGGGCTGAAACAGCTTCTCTTTTTGTTCGTCGGAGACGGGAGTTGCCGTATCTTCAACTTCTATCAATAAAGTGCTATCGGAGACTCTTGCCTGTAAAGTGATACTCCCTCCCACAGGGGAATATTTGCTGGCATTGGAAAGAAGGTTCACCGTTACTTCTTCCACCTTTTCTCTATCCGCTGATATTACGGGGAGAGATTCCGGAACCATTAATGTAAATTTTTGTTCCCGTTCCTGAAACAGAATAGATAATTGAGAGGTGATATCTTTTAGCATTGATATAATATCCAGAGGCTCCAGTTGCAGATTAAGTCTGCCTACCTGCATCCCGGCGTATGTCAGAAGGTCCGTGACCCTCCGGTTCATCGAGGAGGCGCTGCGGTTGATATTGCCGGACAGCTTCTCAATCTGTGCGGGTTTGATTAATGATAACTGGGTGTTCAGTAGCTCTGATGAAGAGATAACGGCAGTCAGCGGTGTCTTCAGTTCATGGGCGACATTATGAAGGAACTCTGTTTTCTGTTTATCCTGCTCCTCCAGTTCCCCCCTCATCGTCCTTTCCAGGTCGTAGAGACGCGCATTCTCAAGTTCGACAGCCATCCGTGTTGCCACGCTTGAGATTAACCGCTCCTCCTCTTCGGAATAAGGCTGACCGTTAAGCTTTTCACCAAGAATAATAATCCCGGCAAGTTCATTTTCCTTGGTTGAAATGGGAACGAATAATTCCAGTCGCGCTTCTCTTACTTCG
>Ga0315543_1000925_pt1 | contig 33634 bp, 32 predicted proteins | sample SalMarSW160210MG_2_FD_203098 | JGI IMG/M metagenome (GOLD analysis project Ga0315543, IMG submission 203098) | Salt marsh sediment microbial communities from the Plum Island Ecosystem LTER, Massachusetts, United States - Salt Marsh Sediment SW1601-210 ...
CATTGACCGCCGTGGAATCGTCTCCGTCGATCACACCCGTCCTGCTCTCCGGGGGGAGCGGCACTCGCCTGTGGCCCGTGTCGCGCCGAGCCCACCCCAAGCAGCTCCTCCCCCTCATCGACGAGCAAACCATGCTGCGCGGCACCCTCGATCGGGTGAAGGACCTCGCCGGGATCACCCAGCCGCTGGTGGTGGGAAACCGGGCCCACGCCGATCTGATCTCGGCCGAGCTGCGGGATTCGGGTTTCGACCCAAGTCGCATGGTCCTCGAGCCGATGGGACGCAACACGGCCCCCGCCGCAGCCTCCGCCGCCCTCCTGCTCACCGAGGCCGGCGACGACCCGTTGATGCTGCTGCTGCCGGCCGATCACGTCATCGGGGATACCGACGCCTTCCTCGCCACTGCCGCGAGAGGCGCCGCGCTGGCAGCGCAGGACTACCTGGTCGCCTTCGGCGTCGTCCCCACCTATGCGGAAACCGGCTATGGCTACATCCGCAAGGGCGAACCGCTCGACGACGGGGTGACTCGAGTGGCCGAGTTCGTCGAGAAGCCTGATGAGGCAACCGCCGAGGCCTACCTGGCGAATGGCGACCACCTCTGGAACAGCGGCATCTTCTTCTTCCGGGCGTCCCGGTATCTGGAGGAACTCGAGGCCCGCCAGCCGGCCATCGTTGCCGCCTGCCGCCGGGCCCTCTCCGCCGCCGATCGCTCCCACGGGATCCGGCTCGATGCCACCGCGTTCCGCTCTTCTCCCTCCATCTCCATCGACTACGCGGTCATGGAACACACCACCGATGCTGTCGTCATACCCCTCGATTTCGGATGGAGCGACGTCGGCTCGTGGTCGAGCGTTTGGGACATCGGTGCCGGAGACGAGCACGGAAACGTCATCGTCGGCGATGTCTACGCCTCCGATGTCACCGGCAGCTACCTCCGTTCTGACCATCGCCTCGTCGCCGCCGTCGGTATCACCGACATGCTCGTCATCGAGACGGTCGACGCGGTGCTGGTGGCGCCTCGAGACCGGGCTCAGGACATCAAGAGCGTGGTCGAGAGTCTCCGTGCTGAAGGCAGGAGGGAAGCCGACAAGGTTCCCGTGGCACAACGCAGCTGGGGCCTCGAAGAGGTAGTTGCCCGGGGAGACGGATATCGGGCTGAGCGACTCACCCTGCTGCCGGGAGCGGAGATGACGATCTGCCCGGGGAAACCGGCCGGAAGGCTGTGCGTGGTGCTCTCGGGAACGGTCCATGTCGGAGACGTCGAGGTGAACCCCGGCGAAATCCTTCCCGCCGACGCCGACCTCACCGTGCGGAACCCCTCGGGCGTGCCGATCGATCTGATGTTGCTTCAGATCGAGGCGCGGCCCCCCTATCGAAAGGAGTGAGCAAGTGTGGATTCCGGCCATTCTGTTCGCCGTCGTCCTGCTCGCGATCGGCGTCGTCTTCGGTCGCATGATCATGCGTCGGGACGCGGCTCGGAAGCTCATGGAGTTCGAGGCCGAGCGCAGGGCCAGGGCGTCCGGGGAAACCGGTGAGGCTGTGGAGCCCGGCGGCAGGCGCAAGCGCATGAATCGCCGTGACAAGCTCCTCGCGACCCTCGAGCCCGATCCCGAGATCCCGTCTGTCATCGACCTCATGAACGAGGAGGCCCGGGAGACCGGAGTCAACGAGATCGCCGGCGGCGACGGCCTCGAGGTCCCGTTGAAGCTCAAGGTGTGGCACCGTGACGGCGCCGCGCACGAGGACTGTCCCCGTGAGGCACTTCGGTACGAGATCGCCGCCGGATTGGAGCCGAGTCAAGCCACCGTTGACGATGTGACGCTCCGGTGCAGCGCAGCTCACCCCACGGCGCCGCCGGACGGCGACGACGGAACCGCCTGAAGCCGATGGTGAGCGCCACGCCCCCGCTTCCCCGGACGGAACGGTGACAATCTCCGTCTTGACGGTCGCGGTCTTCGGTTCCTCCAGAGTCTCTCCGGAGAGCAAGGACTACGACGACGCCATACGCTGCGGACGGCTGCTCGCCGAGGCCGGATTCACCGTTGCCACCGGAGGCTACGCCGGCACGATGGAGGCGGTTTCTCGCGGCGCCAGAGAGGCAGGCGGCCTTGCCATCGGCGTCACCGTTCCCACCGTGTTCCCGGATCGGCCGGGCGCCAACGCCTTCGTCACCGACGAACGCCCGGCGCCGGGGCTCATCCCGCGCATCGAGGAGCTCCTCGCCCTCTCCGACGCCTCCATCACCCTGCCGGGGCGCATCGGCACCCTTGCCGAGCTGCTCCTGGCATGGAATCTGGCGTTTGTGGCGCGCTTCTCCGATGACATCCCGAAGCCGGTGGTCACGGTGGGGAACCAGTGGCGCCGCCTCGTCGCCGATCTCACCGAGTCCCTCACGACCGATGGATCGGTCGTCACCTGCGCCGGCACGGTGGACGAGGCGGTGGCAGTGGTGCGGGACCGCCTTGCTCAGCCTCCCGGTTGAGCCTCGAGCGCTCCGACGATCCGCCGCGCCACACCCTCGATCGTTTCAGCCTCGGCGGCGCTGACGAGGCCCGTGAAGTGCTCGGCGATCCCCTCGAGATGCCGGGGGCCGGCTCGCCGGAACACCTCAGCCCCTTCGTCGGTGAACGCCACGAATGTGCCGCGGTGATCTGAGTCACATCGGAGGCGTCGGACCAGGCCCGCCTTCTCCATGCGCTCCACGAGACGGGTGGCTGCGCTGCGGCTCAGCAGCAGCGACTCGGCCATCTCGTGCATGCGAAGCCGCCCTTCTCCCGACTCGTGCAAGCGAAGCAGCACCTCATACCAGGTCAGCGGGATACCGGCCTCGTCCTCCATCTCGTGATTGAGCTTGTCGATGAGGCGGGCGTGCGCCACGAGGAACATGCGCCACGCCTCCAGGCGAACGGGGTCGATGCGAACCGGCATAGGACGAGAATACGACAAACTCGTTGCACAGTGCAACTATCCCTATTATGGTTGCATCCTGCAACCAACCCAACGAGGGGACGCGCCATGGCAGACAGCGCCGCTACAAGTGGATCCCGTGTCATCGACGGCCGAGAGGTGCCGGTCGCCGGGACCTGGGTCGTCGACCCCCAACACCAGAGCTTCGGGTTCGTCGTCCGACACCTGATGGTGACGAAAGTGCGCGGCTCGTTCACCGAGGTCGCCGGCACGATCGAGGTGGAGGAGGACCCCGCCGAATCCACGGTCGAGATCGTCCTCCAAGCCGCCAGCGTCAACACCGGCAACGCCGATCGAGACGAACATCTACGCTCGCCCGACTTCCTGAATACCGCGCAGTACCCGACGATCACCTTCCGTAGCACATCGATCCACCCCGAACGGGACGGCTGGTCGGTGACCGGTGATCTCACCATCCGTGAGGTCACCCGACCGGTGACACTCGCAGTCGACTTCGTCGGGGCCGTCACCGATCCGTGGGGCAAGCTCAAGGCCGGGATCTCGGCAAGTGGCGAGCTGAGCCGTGCGGAGTTCGATCTCACTTGGAACGTCCCCCTCGACTCGGGCGGCGTGCTGGTGAGCAAGGACGTCACACTCGAGATCGAGGCCCAGCTCACGCCTGCCGGGTGATCGCAGGCCCGGCCACGTCCCGTCCCGCTCACAGCACATCGGAGCCAAGGAAACCTCACGAGATCGCCCGGACCGAGCGGAGGCCGCCGCTCTACACTCGCCTCGGATGCCCACGAAGAGGACGGTGATCGATGAGCACTGATGGTTTCTATCTGGGCGGCATCATCGATGCCGCCAGCCGAGAGCGAACCGACGAACTCGTCGACTACGACCCCAGTGACCTCACCACCCACGGCGTGATCGTGGGTATGACCGGGTCCGGCAAGACCGGCCTCGGCATCATCTGTCTCGAGGAAGCGCTGCTCGCCGGCATCCCTGCACTCATCCTCGACCCCAAAGGGGACATGACCAACCTCCTCCTCACGTTCCCCGACCTCGCACCGTCCGACTTCGAGCCGTGGATCGACGAGGCCGAGGCTCGCAAGGAGGACAAGACCGTCTCCGAGATGGCGACCGAGACCGCTGAGTTGTGGCGAAACGGCCTCGCCAAATGGGATCAGGATGGCAGCCGGATCCGGGACCTGAAGGATGGCGCCGGCTTCACCATCTACACCCCCGGATCATCCGCCGGTGTCCCCCTCAACATCGTCGGCTCGCTCGACGCACCGGGCCTCGACTGGGACGAGGAGGCCGAAACGCTGCGCGACGAGATCCAGGGCTTCGTGTCGGGCTTGCTCGGGCTCATCGACATCGACGCCGACCCCATTTCCTCCCGAGAGCACATCCTGCTCTCCAACCTCATCGAGCATGCCTGGCGGGCCGGCCAAGCGCTCGATCTCGCCACGCTCCTCGCCCAGGTGCAGCGTCCGCCTCTCCGCAAGCTGGGCGTCTTCGAGATCGACACCTTCTTCCCGGAGAACGATCGTGTCCAGCTCGCCATGAAGCTCAACGGCCTGGCGGCGTCTCCCGCCTTCTCCGCCTGGATGGAAGGACCCCCAATCGACGTGCAGGACCTGCTGTGGCGAGACGGCGAGCCCCAGGCGGCGATTCTCTACCTCGCCCACCTCTCCGAGCAGGAGCGCCAATTCGTCGTGACGCTGGTGCTCTCGAAGTTGGTCACCTGGATGCGGGCCCAATCCGGCAGCGGCGACTTGCGCGCCCTGGTCTACATGGACGAGGTGTTCGGGTTCGTACCGCCCACCGCCGAGCCTCCCGCCAAGAAGCCGATCCTGACGTTGCTCAAGCAGGCCCGCGCCTTCGGAGTCGGCCTGCTGCTTTCGACGCAGAATCCGGTCGACCTCGACTACAAGGCAATGTCCAACGCCGGCACCTGGTGCATCGGACGGCTCCAGACCGAGCGTGACAAGGCCCGGATCCTGGAGGCGCTGCAATCAGCCCGCGGCGGCACCGACATCGCCGAGTTGGACCGGATCATCTCCGGCCTCGACAAGCGGCAGTTCCTGCTGCATAGCACCCGCGAGCCCGCGCCCGAGCTCTTCACCACCCGCTGGGCCCTCTCCTACCTGCGCGGGCCCCTTACCCGCCGGCAGATCGGTCTGCTCGTCGGCGACGTCGAGGTACCGGCCACCGCTGAAGCCGCCCGGGCCGAGCCCGCCCCGCCGCTCGGTGACGACGAGTCGGCGGTGATGCCCACGGTCGCCGAAGGGGTGCCGTCCCACCACGTCGATCCTTCCGCCGGCTGGCTCGACGCCGTCGGCGCGGACCCTGCGTCGCACCGGTATCAGGCCGGCATCGCGGCCCGGGTCGGTCTGGTCTACGACGACACCCCTGCCGGGTTGACTCACCGCGAGGAATGGGAGGCGATCCTCAATCCTGTCGCGGCCGCCCCGGATTTCGGCGAGGCTTGCCGCGTGGACTACGACGAGAGGGACTTCTCCGCCCTGGTTCCCGAGGACGCGGTATACGTGCTCCCAACGGCAGAGATCGCCGAGAAGACCTTCTGGCGGGAGGCGACCAATCGGCTCGAAGAGCATCTCTTCCGGGAACAGGCCGTCCACATCCTCAAGAACCCCAAACTGAAGCTGTACTCCCGGGTCGGCGAGACACGCGAGGAGTTCCTCGAGCGCTGCGACACCGCCGCTCAGGCCGAGGCCGATGCCGAGACTGCCCAGTTGAGAGACAAGTACGAGAAGAAGGTACAACGAGTGCAGGACCAGCTCGCCGCCGCCGAGCGGAGGGCGGCAGAGATCGAGGTCGACCTCGAGGGCGCACGCCAACAGCAGGTGATCGATTCGGCGGGCGCCGTCATCAACGTGCTGCTCGGCCGCAAGAGCACCCGCGCCGTCACCGGCTCCGCCCGCAGCCGGCGCGCGGCCCGTTCCAAGGAACAGCGGCTCGCCACCGCAGAGGCGAAGGCCCATGACAAGGCCGCCGAGCGGCAGAGACTCGAGACAGATCTCATCGAGGAGTTGGAAGAGATCAACGACCGCTGGGAAGCCCACGCCGAGGCCGTCGAAGAGACAGAGGTGGGCCTCGAGAAGAACGACATCAGCATCGACGAGATGGCGCTGGTGTGGATCCCAGTTGCATGAACCACTACAGGTACACGATCCTTCGCCACCCCGGCTCAGAAAGGTAGCCTCCGAAGCATGAGCGAGCGTCCGGCCATCATCAGTGTTCAGCAAGACGAACTAGGCGATCAGGCGCGTGTGGTCGTCACGCTCGGTTGGCAGGACGCTCAGTACTCCGGCGAGGCCGTCGGCGACAACAATGACATCGCGCGGACCCGCTTGCTCGGCGAAGCCACCCTACGGGCGGTCGAGCAGGTCGCAGACAACCGTGTGGCACTCTCCCTGGCGGCCGTTGCCACCACCGACCTCGGCGAGGCGCAGATCGCGATGGCTCAGGTGATGATGGAGGGAATGGACCAGCTGATGGTCGGGAGCGCGCTGCTCCGGGAGAGCGATGCGACGAGGGCCACGGTGCGGGCGGTGCTCGACGCCATCAATCGCCGGCTGACCCAGGTTCTGCGTTAGGGAATCGCAGAGAAACCTGTCGGCGAGCGCCCGGTCACGAAGCGCGGTGAAGCTGTGCTGGGCGACCCCGGCAATCGTCAGGCGTTCTGGGCCAGGGCCCACAGCAGATCGCGGATGCCCACGATGCCGAGCAGCTCGCCCTCGGCCATGACCGGGAGATGCCGGTAGCCGGTTTCCAGCAGCCAGGCGGCGGCCTCACGCACCATGACGTTGGGGGCAAAGGTATCGGGCGCCTCGCTCATCCAGTCACGGACGACCTCTTCCTCGGGGTCAGCCCCGTCACAGATCGACAACACCAGATCGCGTTCGGTGATGATCCCGACCAGACTGTGGCCATCGACAACGGCGAGATAGTCGACCGACTCGTCAATCATTCCGGCCGCCGCCGAGGCCAGCGTGGCCTCCGGACCGATGATCTCGGCAGCGCCTCCCACGAGTGAATGCAGCTGCATGGTGCCTCCAGCCCCTCAGTCGTTCCGGACATTAGCGGTAGGCCGCGGCTGCGCGAAGCGAAAAGCGCACAACGCTGATGGCCTTCCGGCCTACAGCAGATCTTGCTCGCGGATTCCGAACGACGGGTGGCGCAGCCTGCACAGCGCCAGCTTCTCGAGTTGCCGGATGCGCTCCCGAGTGAGATTGAACTCCTCACCGATCTCTTCGAGGGTGCGCGGCACTCCGTCGTAGAACCCGTAGCGCAGGGCCAGAATGCGTCCTTCCCGGTTGGGGAGACGCTCGATCGACTTGCGCAGACTGTCGGCGATATCGAGCTCCTCGGTCACCCTGACCGGATCGACCGCATCCTCATCCTCGATGAAGTCGCCCAACTGAGCGCCGTCCTCACCTACCGGCTGCTCGAGCGAGACGGTGTCGGCAACGCCCAGCGCGAGCTCGACTTTGTCGACGTTGACACCGGCTTCCTCAGCGATCTCTTCGGGCCTGGGCTCACGCCCCAACTCTGCCTTGAGGCTCGCCTGTGCCGCCCGCACGGCGGCCAGGGTGTCGTGCAGGTGCACCGGAATACGGACGGTGCGCGACTTGTCGGCGATGGCACGGGTGATCGCCTGCCTGATCCACCATGTGGCGTAGGTGGAGAACTTGAAGCCCTTGCGCCAATCGAACTTCTCGACGGCACGGATGAGGCCGAGGTTCCCCTCCTGGATCAGGTCGAGGAAATCGATCCCGGATGTGTTGGCGTACCGGCGGGCGTTGGCCACGACCAGCCGCAGGTTGGCGGTGAGGAACGCATCCTTCGCTTCACGGCCGCGTCGCACCTTGCGGCGCAGCCCCACCTCGTCGGTCCTGCCGGAGAAATCACCGGCGTCGAGCTTCTCCTGCGCGTCCTGGCCGGCCTCGATCTTCTGGGCGTACTCCACCTCACGCTCGGCGGTGAGGAGCTCGTACTCACCGATGGCGGTGAGGTACTGGCTGACGAGATCGGTGGTGAGGCGGCCACGCTCGTCGGTGAGCTTGTTGCGATCACGGTCGCGACGCGAGCGCGACAAAGTGTCACGCTCCACGCGCTCCTTTGCCTCGAGGCGCTCTCTCATTGCCCGATCGAGCACCGTATCTCGCGCATTACCGCCATTCGCCATTCCGTAATCCTCCAACGAGGTGCCACCAGCCCGCGTCCGCCATCAAAACCCCATCGCGCTGTCTCTCCACGACGTTTGTGAAATGCATCACAAGTGGGGGCTCGCCTCACTATCACACAATGCCGGGGGTTTGTGAACCCCCCAAAGGCGGTGACTATCGCCTCAATGTCAATCTGAGAACGTTCCACATCGCGAATTCATTCCTTCTCATGTCCCCAGACAGAATACGGGGACGCTCTCCGATGTAAGTGCTATCACTGGCAGAGACGCGCCCTTCCACGAGCACGGGCGCAGCGTGAGGTGAGCGCTGCTCGTTCTCGTCCCCTCAGCTTCCTGGGAAAGGGCCCACCACGCCGACCGTTTCCTCGTCTCACCCTCCCTCTCGCAGCGAGAATGCATTTGAGGGAGAACCGACGAGCAGATATCCGTTGTAGATCGCGAACCGCTCGTAAGCTACCTGACCGTGACCGACGCATCGCCTCCAGTCGAGGGCATCTGCATCTACTGCGGGACCGCCCGTCCTGCGAGCGTCCCCATCTGCCCGACGTGCGGCAGGACTTGGATCGACCGACGGCTGACGGATTCGCCCCCGATGGTCGCTCCCACCCCGCCGCTCGAGCAGACGAGGGCGGCCGGAGGCGACGACACGGTCCATTTCGAGCCCCCGGCCGAGGTTCCCGAAGCCGAGTCGGAGCCGGAGGTGCGCGAGCGCGAGCCCGAGCCGGAGCCCGAGATACCGGAAGCCGCCGCCACGCTCCCGTTCGGCGAGGTCCCGCCCCGGCCCGGAGCCGAGAAGCCCGAACCGGAACCCGAGGAGCCCGAGGCCGAGCCCGAGCCCGAGGCCGAACCCGAACCCCCCGCCACGCTCCCGTTCGGCGAGATCCCGCTCCAGCCCGGGGCCGAGAAGCCCGAACCGGAACCCGAAGTGCCCGAGCCGGAGCCCGAGGAACTCGGCGAACTCCTGTCACGGCTGGCGACGCCCGAGGCCAGAGAGCCCGAGGCCAGAGAGCCCGAGATGGAGCCGACCGGCGCCGTTGAAGAGTCGCCGCCGCAGCTCGAGGAGTCCGAGTTCGTGCCCTGGACGGAGCCGGACGATTCCCCCGACGCCGCGACCGCCGCTGAGCCCACCACCGATGAATTCCATCCGATCATCGAGGAGTACCTCAGGCGTGCCGCCGACGAGCATGAGGTCACTGCCGGGCCCCGCCGGCCGGTTGGCGGGAGGCACGATCGCCGAGGTTGGTTGGTCGCCTTGGCGGTGGCAGCGGGGGTGCTCGCGCTCTATCTCCTGGTGTTCTTCTTCGTGCTGCGGGATTCCGGCGGGCCGGCCGCCGGCGACTCGACCACCACGACCACGGGTCCTCAACCGACCGCCACCGATGCGACCACCAGCACGACCTCACCGGCAACGACGACCACCAGCTCCACCACAACGTCCACGACCATTGCCCCAATCGAGCCGGTTGGTGACCCAATTCCGCTCGCCGATCTCCAGTTGGGGGCATTCGCTCTAGGACCCCTCGACCTGGACTCCGGGTCCACCGATGCGCTCGGAAGGCTGGTGGCGACCTTCGGCCAGCCCGACGCTCAGGGCACCGCCCTCGAGGCCGACGGCCTATGCCCCGGATCCACCGGAAGCACCTATCGGTGGGGTGGACTGACTGCGATCCTGCTCGACGAGGAGGAGGGCCAGACGCTCGTGGGCTACCGGCTCGCCGCAACTCCGAGCGGGGAGCCTCACGACACGGATACCTTGGCGACCCTCTCCGGGCTTCGGCTCGGCCAGACCGTCGCCGACGTCCGGTCGATTTACGCCAATTCAAGCGTCGAGATCATCGAGAGAGACGGCTCACCCCACTTCATCCTCGAACGCTCGGCCGATCAGAGAACGCTGCTGTGGGGGCCGGTCGACTCAGCCGACGACACAGGCATCGTCGAGGGCATCTTCTCCCCACTGTGGTGTGACGCCGGTCCCCAAGCCCCCTGAGCAACGCCGCAGAGAGGCTCCCAGCTACACGATTTCTGAAGCGAGATAACATTGCACGTCGCTCGGGCCTCTGGGGGACCTCGCCTGTATGAACACCAAAGCCATCTCAGCCGCTCTTTCTTCGTTGAGAAGGCGGATGCTCACGATCGCCAACGTCGGCTCGGTTGCCCTCGGGGTGCTCGCGTTCCTCGTGCTGGTGAGGGTGTGGAACACCCACCTCGGAGGGCTCCTTGCCGCTCTCGCCGCCGGGGCGATCACCGCCACCACATGGGTGCTGTGGAACCGGCTCGTGTCGGGCCGGCCGCTCGCCAAGATCATCCCGGGGCCGCTGGTCGGAAGCATCCCGCCGACCCCGGGGGTGCCCACACCGACGCTCACTCGCCCCGGATCTGCCGCCGCCAAGGCCTATCTCACCGCCACCCACCAGCTCGAATCGGCGACAACCGGCCAAGTGGTCCTGGTCTCCAGCCCGGCCCCCGGCCAGGGCGCCAGCACCGTAGCGCTCAATCTGGCCATCAGCGCCACCCAACAGGGCCGCAGGGTGCTGCTCGTCGACGGCGACCTGGGAGCCCCGGGCCTCTCGATGTTCGGCCACACCGGGTTCGAGCCGGGCCTGGCCGAGTTGGCGCGAGGCGAGGCCACCCTGGTCGAGGCGTCTCGCCTCTGGCTGATCGATGCCGACAACCGTCTGCCCTTCGTTCCCGCCGGGAACCGAACCGATGATTCCGCAGCACTCGAAGGGAGCGACCTGGCCGATGCCATCGACCAGATCACCGAGCACGCCGACCTCATGCTCATCGACACGGCTCCCCTCGGATGGGACGGCGATCAGCGGGCACTGGCGGCCCACGCCGACGGCACGCTGCTGGTGGTCACGGAGAAGAGCGACCGCAAGGCGGTCGCCGCCACCTGCCGCCGATTCGAAGAACTGGGAGCCCCCGTCGTCGGCTACATCGTCAACCAGGCACGGCACGGCCGGGGCGTTCCACAGCACTGGCTGCGCCGAGCCCTCAAGCGCGCCTTTGCCACGGCCTCGATCATCGCCGTGCTGTACACAGGGTGGACCGGGTACCAGCTCTGGCACTCGTGGAGCGCCGTCGAGCGTGACACCTTCGACGTCGACACCGCCCTCGAGGTGCTTCCCCCGGTGCCGCCCGATCTCTTCGAGACCACCGACCTCGCACCCGAAACGGCCAGCATCATCACCGCGGTACCGTCGGAGCGAGAGTTCACCTCCTTCATGATCGTCGGCAGCGATCTCGGCGGCGAGCGCGCCGACGTCATCATCCTGGCGCTCCTCCCCACCGACGACGACCCGCCGCTCATGGTGTCACTGCCACGGGACCTCTACGTCGTCAATCGCTGCACCCAGAGCTTCGACAGGCTCAACGCCAATCTCGCCGGCTGTGAGGACACCGTGAACGGGCCAACGCTGCTCGCCCTCGCCGTAGAGGATTTCACCGGCATTCCGGTCGATCACTTCGCGCTGTTCGACTTCGACGGATTCGAGAAAATCATCGATCAGGTCGGCGGGGTCGAGATCTGCCTCGAGTACGCGGTTCGCGATCGCAAGGCAGAGCTGGAGCTCCCGGCTGGCTGCACCAACGCCAACGGAGCGCAAGCCCTCGCCTGGGTACGCTCCCGCAACACACTCGAGCTGGCCGATGGCAGGTGGCGCGTCATGCCTTTCGTGAACGACCTCAGCCGCAACGAGCGCCAGCAGGACGTGATCCTCGCCATGCTCGACAACGTGAGGTCTTTCAAGTCGCCGAGGGATCTCACCCGGGCCGTTCGGAGCCTCACCGATGCGTTCACGTTGGACGACCAGCTCGGCGTGACCGAGGCAATCAGCCTGGCGTGGGATCTCCGGGACATCGATCCCTCGACGATCATTCGCCTGCAGATCCCGGTGGCGGACTACGTGACCCCCCAGGGCGCCGCGGTGCTGATCCCGACCGCCTCGTTCGATACCGTGATCGCCGAGTACTACGGGATTGCGTCCGGGGATGCCTCGTAACGCGCCCCTCTCCCGACTTCCGCATAAGATGGCGACAGCCACGAGACGCGAACCGGTGGTGTGCATGCCGCGCACGACGAAGAGGGAACCGTGACCGACTACTACGACCCGAATCGACCGTCGGCGGACGAGCCTTTCGACCCGTACGAGGGCCTCCTCGATCTCTCCGGTGGAGAACCGATCCCGCCACTCGAGGACCCGCGCCTGCCGCCGGCCGCCCCGCCCCGATCGCCCCTGTTGACCGGACTCATCCTGGGGTTGCTGCTCGTGGTGCTGAGCATCGCCCTCTTCCAGCTCGCACGGGACGACGACGAGGACACAACTGGGCCGGCCGCCCCGACCAGTACTACCGCGAGCGAGACAGGATCCTCGGTCGCCGACGGTGAATCCACGACCACCAACGGGGCCGGGACGACACCGACGAGCCCGGCCCTGCTATCGACAACGCCGTACGAGGCTTCGGGCGATCCGATCCCGGTGAAGGATCTGACGCTCCAGGTCGACGGCATCGGCGCGATCAAGCTGGGCACGTCCGCTGCCGAATCCATCGGCCGGCTCATCGCGAGCCTCGGTGAACCCGACTCGGACAGTGGGCAGGTCACCTCGACCGGCGAATTCGGGGCCTGTGTGGGCGACATGGAGCGCATCGTCACGTGGGGCCCGCTTGCCGCGGTCGTCCTCATCGACGACGACGGGACAGCGACTTTCGCGGGATACCGCGTCGACTGGACGTACGCAGACCCGGGGGAACTCGCAGAGTCCCCCGCCAACAACCTGACCACCCTCAGCGGAGTTCGGGTCGGAGAATCCGTTCGCATCCTCCAGAGCGTCTACAGCGGCTTCTCCATCGACTTCGTCCGCGATCCGCAGGTGGGAATGACCTTCGAGTTGCGCGGCGCCAACTCCGACACCCTGCTCCTGTGGGGCCCGGTCACCCAAGACACGGAGGCCGGCATCATCACCGGCATCTACTCGCCGGATGCGTGCGACCGCTTCTCCCTGAATCGGTGAGAGGCGGCTGAGGTTCCCTGCGATCTCGCCGCACGAGCCACACCTCAGTGAAGCACTCGTCGATGGGCCGCTCCTTCGTCTGCTGACCCGTCACGCCTCTCGGCCCAATCCGGATTCGCTCTGATCGTGAACTGCCATACTCTGAATTCGCATCGGCGTCGGCCTCCTCGCGACACAGCGGGTGCCCCTACCTGTTGCGACCCATAGGAGCCACCGTGCCGGCATCGATCCTGGAACTCGTGATCGCCTTTGGCGTCAGCATCTTCGCCGCGATCGTGCAGGGCACCATCGGCGTGGGTTTCGGCGTGGTCTCGGTGCCGATCCTCTCCCTGGTGAATCCGGCGCTGGCACCGGTGCCCCAGCTCCTGGTGATCTTCCCGATGACCCTGTTGATGGCATGGAGGGAACGGAACCACATCGACCGCCACGGCATCTGCTGGATCATCGGCGGCCGCATTCCCGGTTCGGTCATCGGCGTCGTCCTACTGGCGCTGGCCACGGCGAGGACTCTCGACGCCATGATTGCCTTCGCTGTCCTCACCGCGGTCTTCGTCATCGCCGCCGGGCACAGCATTCCCCGCACCCCCGGCAACCTGTTCGGCACCGGGATCCTCTCGGGCATCATGGCACTCGTGGCATCCATCGGTGGACCGCCGGTGGCGTTGCTCTACAAAGACGCCAAGGGAGCAGAAACCCGGTCATCGCTCGCCGTGATCTTCGCCGTGGGCATCACAGTCACGGTGACGGCCCGGGTGCTGGCCGGGAAGATTTCGGTCGACGATCTCGCCCTGGCTGCGGTGCTCTTTCCGGCGATGCTCACGGGCCTGGCAATGAGCTCGAGGCTCACCGGCCGCTTCGAGGAGGCCGGGATGCGGAGGGGCATCCTCGCGGTCTCGACGCTTGCCGCCCTCTCGCTGCTGGCCCGTTCGATCGTCGGCTGAGTCAGCCAGCCTTGCCGATGCCGACGACCAGGCTGACTACGTCATCGGCGGTGTCGGCCGGTTCGATCGAGTCGAGGAACTCCGAGATCGCTCCGAACAGCTCCTTGACTGCCCAGGCCAGCACGAGGAAGAGCACGAGGAAGACTGCGATCGTCAGCGCTGCCCGGATCCAGTACAGCCAGCGCCGGTGAGGATCGAAGACCGCTCGCAGCGGTGCGAGCCACACGTCCCACGGCCCTTGGGCCACCGGCGTCACAGGTACCGGCACGACAACCGCAGGAGACTCGGGACGTGGCTCTGGGAAGAAGGCGGCCCCCGCCGGAGGAAAGATCGCCTCGGTGGGAGCATCGGTGAGGTCGATCGGCATTTCGGCGACACCGGACTCCTCGACCTCAACGTCGATTGCTGCCCAGAAGTCCATCAGGTCGGCGCTCTCGTCCATCTGCGGAACCTCGTCAGTCGACACTCCTCTGACGACGGCCCGCTCGGTCGTGGCCTCAGCGGCGGCGATGGACGCGCCGATCGGGGCCTTGGCGGGAGACTCGACGATGTCCGGCTCCGGCTCCGGCTCCGGCGGCACCAGAGCCGCTATCTCTCCGAGGTCGATCTCGAGAGTCTCGGCAAGGCGCTGCACGAGATCGGTTTCGGGGTATGTCTCACCGCGTTCCCACTCACGTACCACCGCGGCAGTCTTCCCGACCTTGCTGGCGAGTTGTCCAAGCGAATAGCCCGCGGCGAGGCGTCGCTCTCGAACCAAGTCGCCCAGTGTCGCTTCGTCGATCATTGAGTCCCCATTTTGGTGCGCGGCAGCATATCCCATGCTGCCGCCGAACCAACGACGCCGGCACCCGTCGAGGTTCCCGGCATGTGATCCGGCGAAGGCGAACAGGCTCGGACCCGCCGGAGAGCTGGCGCTCCCGCCGCGGCCGATGAGCCTGCGGGACCGGTCGGGTAGCCTGGCGCCTCCGGCCGCCGGGCTACCCGGCGCAAGGATCCTATGATCCCCCGGCCCGCCCCGACTAGGTTGGCCTCACCAGGCATTTCGATATGGGAGACCCCATGGACGCAACGAAACTGATGGTGTGGATCGACCAAGACCTCTGCACCGGCGACGGCATCTGCGAGGAGATCGCACCCGATGTGTTCCGCGGCCGCGACGACGGCTTGTGGACCGTCAAGGAGGACGCGTCGCTCTTCGAAACCACGACGGTGTTCGACGGAGTCGAGGGCGATGGCCATGGCCCCTGCGGGGCGCGCGGCGTGGCCCGGGTTCCGGATGACCTCATCGACGCCGTGGTGGAAGCCGCCGAGGAGTGCCCCGGCGAGTGCATCATGATCGAGCCGTTCGACGCCACCATCATGGCGAACCGTGGCGTCTGAGGATTCCACCGCCTGTCGATCTCGACCCGCGTCTGGAGAACTCTCCTCCACCCTCCGTTTCGAGAGAACGTCGGAGAGCGGCGGCGAGGCCGCCAGCGGTTCGGGCAGGGTCATCGTGAGCACCAACCACCGCGACCCCCTTCGGCTCAAACGCCACCAACGGTGGCGCCGCCTCCAACGGTGGCGCTTCGCCGGTCCCTTCTCGCGACGGTGCACCGGCAAGTGAGGGAGTGCATCACGCGCCGCGAATCGCTCACTACGCTCCGTTCCCGATCGGGGGGAAAGGCACCGTGGACTCAACCTTGCTCGGCTATTGCGGTCTCTACTGCGGCGGATGCAGCGCCTACCAGGAGACGGAAGCCGGCACCACGTCGCAAGAGGGGCCTGAGGCCGTCACCTGCCGTGGCTGCGCGAGCGACGAGTTGCCACCGTGGTGCGCCGATTGTGCGATCAAGAGGTGCAACCGGCAGCGGGGCATCCGCTACTGCCTGCAATGCAGTGACTACCCATGCGAGCAGCTCATGGGATTCACCAACGATCCCAAGTACCCGTACCACAAGGCGGTTCACGCCGACATGGAAAGACTCGATGACATCGGCCTCGCGGCATGGCTCGAGGAGCAGGCGAGTCGGTGGATCTGCGGCGACTGCGGCAACACGTACCACTGGTTTGCACAGCAGTGTCCGTCGTGCGGGGCCAGGGTGAACCTGGAGTACTGGCCGGACTGACTCACAGCCCGACCGGGCGGCGCCGGCCATTTTCTCGCCAATCTCCTGGACGGATCGGCCACTTACCCCGAGACTGTCTCCATGGCTACCCAGAAGAGAGACGCGGAGGTAACGATCCATCTTTCCGAGGACGAGGTCAGCACCGTGGTTCGAACTGAGCTCAACCTCGCAGGTGAGCACTTCGAGGCCACCGGCAAAGCCCGGAGAAACCCGGACGATCCTCCGATGCCCGTCGTCGGAGAGGAGTTGGCCCTGTCCCGCGCCCTCCACGATCTCTCGGACCAGCTAACTGAGGCCGCCCGCAACAAGATCGAGCAATTCAGCGCCTCGTGACCCGCGAGGGTGTCACGCGCCGGCTGCTCGAAGTGGGTTGCGCGCGGCCCTGATTCGCTCGACGACCTCCCGCCGCCGATGCAATCTCGTCGTCGACCCGGCGCCGCCCCCACAACTCGCGCCGGGCGTCATCGAAGATGCGCCTCGATCGCCCGGTGGCGGATCCGTCTTGCCGGCGGCGGACGGGCCGGTTCGGCGGGCCGTCTGCTTTCATGGTGGCGATGACTGATGACTCCCGCGCCGGGCGGCAGCGCCGGCGCCTCACTGCAACCGTCACCGATCTCGGAGTCGTGCGCCAACGCGCCTGCCTGATCGGCCTGGCGAGCCGCACATCAGAGGTCGCCGAGGCAGAAGCGAGTCTCGCCGAGCTGGAGCTACTCACTGAGACGGCGGGCTCCGATCCGATCGAGGTGCAGCTCGTGCGCCGCCGCCAACCGGACCCGGCCATGTTCATCGGGCGGGGAAAGGCTGAGGAGTTCGCCGCCGTGATCCGCGCGCTCGACATCGACGTCGCAGTCTTCGACAACGAGCTGAGCCCGGCACAGCAACGCAACTTGCAGCAGCTCTTCGAGTGCGACGTCGTCGATCGGGTCGCCCTCATCCTGGACATCTTCGCCCAGCACGCCACGAGCAGAGAAGGCATGCTCCAGGTGGAACTGGCGCAGTGTCGCTACCGCCTGCCCCGGCTGCGGGGGCGAGGCGTCGAGATGTCCCGCCTCGGCGGCGGGATCGGCACCCGGGGCCCGGGCGAGACCCAGCTCGAGACCGATCGGCGGCGCATCCTCGACCGGATCCGCAAGCTGGAACGCGCCATCGTCGATCTCGGAAGATCGCGAGCCACCCGCAGCAAGGCCCGGCGCCGGTCTCGGCTGCCGCTCATCGCCCTGGTCGGCTACACGAATGCCGGCAAGTCGACGCTGTTCAACGCGCTCACCGGCGCCCACGTTCTCGTCGAGGACCAGTTATTCGCCACCCTCGATTCCACGGTCCGCCGCGTCGAGCTACCGGGCAGCACGGTGGCGTTGATGTCCGACACGGTGGGATTCGTGCGGCGCCTACCCCATGAGCTGATCGAGGCGTTCCGGTCGACGCTCGAGCAAGTCAACGAGGCCGACCTCCTGCTGCACATCGTCGACGGCGCCGACGAAAACCCGGACCGTCAGATCGAGGCAGTCCACCAGGTACTCGCCGAGATTGGTGCCGGCCAGATACCCGAGCTGATCGTGGTCAACAAGCGGGACATCGCAGATCCGGCGGTGGTGGAGCGCCTCACCCGGCTCCATCCCGAGGCGAGCGCGGTCTCGGCGATGAACGGCGACGGGCTCGAGTCCCTGGCCGAGGCGGCCGCGGGAGCCCTCAGCGCCCGGGTGGTCGAAGTCGGCTTCACCATCCCCTACGACCGGGGAGACGCCCTGGCGGCGCTCCATCGTGTCGGCGAGGTGCTCGACCAGCGTCATCTCGATTCCGCCACGGCGGTGCGAGTTCGCCTCCCCCGCGAGGAGTTGCACGCCTTCACCGATTTCCAGGACTGAGCGCGGCGGCCTACATCAGGTCCCACAGGGTCTTGGTCGGATCCGCCTCCAGCTCGGGCGGCGTCAAGTCATCTCGACTCTCTCGCCGGTGGCCCACCACCGGGATGAGCACAACCGACACATAGACGACCTGGATGACCAGTGCTGCGATTCCGGCCGCGGTGAGCCCGAATCCGATCGGCACCACCGGCACCACCGGGATGAGAGCTCCGAGAACCCAAGCGAACTGGAAGAAGGTCTCGGAGTTGGTGAAGGCACGACCCCGTGACTCGACGGGCACCGTCGACTGCAACAGGCCGTCGAAGCCGAACTTGGCAGTGCCCCAAGCGAATCCGGCGGCACCGGCCAAGGCCGCCGCCGCCGGCAACCCGAACACCTGGGCGGCGACGAACGCCGCCCCAGCTTCGATCGCGAGCCCGGCAACAACCATCGGCTCCTCCGAGATGTGCCGATCGAGGATCGGGGTCACGAACGCAGCTACGAAGTACCCGAGTCCCGCGGCACCGAGCAGGGCGCCGAAGTCGAGGAATCCGGCTTCGCCGTGGAAGGCGAACGTGACCAGCAGCAGCAGGAACCCGTTGAGGAAGCGCACGGCCGCGGTGGCAAACCGGGCGAGCCTCACCGAGCGGGGAGTAGCGACGACCCGGCGCTCGCGCCGCGAGCGCCGCGCCCTGCGCCTCACCTGGAGTTTGGGAAGCCCGAAGGCGCTCACCGCCGACGCGAAGAACGCGGCAGCGGCGAACACCAAGGCGAACCAAGGCCATTCCAGGACGACGCTGACGGCGCCGGCCGGAAGAACCACGGCGCTGCTGACCACCCCCACCTTGGCGAGCTGGGCGTTCCCCGCAATGAGGTCGCGGCGCTCCTCCAGGACGACCGGGAGCACGCTGCTGCGGGCGATGCCGTGAAATCGCGACAGCACGAGCAGCAGAAAGGCCATCGGGAAGAGCGCGAACGAATCGACCCAGATCATCATCGCCACCGCCAGCACCGCGCGCAGCGATGCGCTGAGCACCAGGCCACCGCGGTAGGCGGCGGGGAAACGCTCGAAGACGCCCCCGAGGAATGGGCCGATCACGGCGAAAGGAGCCAAGGTGATGAGGAGGTAGAGGGCGACGTTCTCGCGAGCTTCGGAGGAGGGCACCGAGAAGAACAGGGTTCCCGCCAGTGCCATCGCCACCAGGGTGTCCCCACCGGTCGAACCGGCATGGGACTGTGCGAGCCTTCGGAAGCCGGGCCCGCGCGAGCTGAACATGAGACGGATCCGCTCTGCGGCGAGGCGGGAACCGGCACGGACCGATGCGCCTACCCGAGAGCGGCCCCTGGTGCTCCCTCGGTGCTCTTGTGGCGTCACCCTCGGCAAGTTAGCCGGGCGTAGCCCGGCCGTGATGGCAGAGGAACACATCCGTGATCGACCTCGGCGAGTCATCGGCACCGTGGTGAGGTGACTCACGACCAACCCGGGGGCGACCGGCGTAGCCACTGCCGAACGGGAAGGTCGAGACGAACCGAGCCTCAATCGTCGAGGTTCGCTGCCTCCCCACACGTGACAGAACCCGCCGGTCCGTTGCCATACCACGCCGACGGGTTCTGTAGGTCCGCGATCTGCCTCGCAATCCTCCCCATCCCTATCGGTATCTGCTGCGTTGGAACTTGAGTCCCCGTTGACAGCGTCTCGGAGATCATCCGGCGGCCTACGCGACGAACTCGCCGTGTCCCAGTTCACGCAGCGACGCCCGGATCGTCTCGGCCGCCGCGTCGAGAGCGGCCGGATCGGGATTCCGGTCTTCGTTCTCGAAACGCAGATCGCCCTCAGAGCTGATGGGCACGAGGTGAATATGGGCATGGGGTGCCTCGAGCCCGGCGATCATCACGCCGATCTTGACCGGGTTGAAACCGTGCTGGAGAGCAAGACCGATCGTGCGCGACACCTCCGTCAGGTGCGCCAGGACATCGGCGTCGAGATCGATCCAGTGGTCGACCTCTGTCCGCGGCACGACGAGGGTGTGACCTGGAGCGACCGGAGCAACGGAGAGAAACGCCACACACCGATCGTCCTTCCAGACGAACCTCGCCGGCAGGTCGCCGTCGATGATCTTGGTGAAAATCGATGCCATGAGCCGAGGTTACCGTCTCCGGATCAGAGGAGGCTCACCGCCAGCTCGGCCAGGGGGCTTCGCACCGACCGCTCCAGCGTGACATGGCCAAACAAGCGGTGGCCCTTCATCTTCTCGATCAGCGCCGCCAATCCGCCGAATGGGGAGACGTACGGGTTGTCGACCTGGGTGAGATCGCCGCAGAAGACCACCTTGGAGTCGGTACCCATCCGGGTGAGGATCACCTTGAGGGTCGGCAGCTCCAGGTTCTGCGCCTCGTCGATGATCACGAACTCGCCGGTGATCGATCGTCCTCGCAGGTAGGTGATCGCCCCCATCTCGAGCACGTCGCGCTCCAGCAGCTCGTCGACGGCGTCGTGAGCTTCCCTCGTGTCCGCTCCCGAGAACAGGGCATAGAGGTTGTCGTGGACCGCCGCCATCCAGGGCTCCAGCTTCTCGTCGAGGTCGCCGGGGAGAAACCCGAGCTCCTGGCGACCGACCGCCACCAGCGGCCGGTAGACCGAGACCCGCCGATAGCGGTTCTGCTCGAGCGTCTGCTCGAGGGCCGCCGCCAGGGCGAGGAATGTCTTGCCGGTTCCCGCCGTCCCCATCAGGCTCACAGCCGAGATCTCGGGGTCGAGCATCAGGTCGAGGGCAAAGGCCTGGCGCACGTTCTTGGACTCGACCCCGAAGGCATGCCGCGTTCCGGACACGCGGGCCAGGGACGCCTGCGCCCCGGACTCCATTACGCGGGCCACCGCCGATTGGGATCCGGTGCCGTGGAGGATGCAGAACTGATTGACGAGCAGCTCGGGCTCGGGGAGTTCGAGCTTGCTCTCGGCGTAGAGGCGATCGATGGTCCCGGAATCGACACTCAGCTCGGTGACTCCGGAGTACCACTCGTCCACCTGGACCGTGTCTGCCCGGTAGTCCTCGACTTCGACACCGAGCTGGGCGCCCTTGATCCGCAGGGCGGCATCGCGGGTGACGAGCACGGTCGCCCGACCGGAATCGATCAGGTTGAGGCAGGTCGAGAGGATGCGGTGGTCGGGGGCGGAGGCGTCCAGCACCTCGGGCAATCGATCCGAGCAAGTGCTGTTCAGCTCGATCCGCAGCGACCCTCCCCCTTCGAAGGCCCGTGGCTGCGACAGCCCCCCGGGTTTGGAGGCTCCCAACTCCTCGAGGGTGCGAATGGCGGAACGGGCGTTGGCGCCGATCTCGTCGAGCCGGCTCTTCTGGCGATCCAGCTCCTCGACGACGGCAAGAGGCAGCACGACGTCGTGCTCATCGAAGCGGAACACACAATGCGGATCGGCCAGCAAGACGCATGTGTCGAGGACATAGGCCTTGCCGTTCACCGTGCCGGGCTCCTCTCGACTGCTGGAGCGTCAGACTGACTATCGAGAGCGCGAAAAGCAAGGACCCCTTCTCGCCGCCGACAGGGCCATTCCGCCCGTGGCGGAACAGATTCGAGCATCGGGCATCTGGATCGTCGCCGTTCGATACTCCGCTCCGATCTGACAGACTGTCGGCATGGCAACGTTCCGAGGCGCCGCCAGACGGCGGTTGTGGGCCGTCGCCGCGAAAGGACTCCTGACATGACCGACCGGCACCACTCCGCCGTGATGGCCTCGCCCTTGGGCGACCTGACGATCGTCGCCACCGACCGTGGCCTACGAGCGATTCTGTGGCCCGACGACGACCCTGCCCGGCTTGCGCTGCCGGAGTCAGAGCCCGACCCCGACCTCCGGCATCCGGTGATCGCCGCGGCCGTGGCACAGCTCGACGAGTACTTCGCAGGCTCCCGCACCTCCTTCGACCTCCCCCTCGATCTGCGCGGTACCGACTTCCGGGTGGCCGCCTGGCGAGCCCTCGCTGAAATCCCGTTCGGCTCCACCGCCACCTACGGCGAGCAGGCCCGCCGCCTCGGCCGCCCCGGCGCCGCCCGAGCGATCGGCACCGCGATCGGGCGCAACCCGGTGCCGATGGTGTTGCCGTGCCACCGGGTCGTCGCCGGCGACGGGTCGCTCGCCGGGTTCGCCGGGGGACTCGACGCCAAGCGCTGGCTCCTCCAACACGAGCGTGCCCTCGCCGTCTGAAGCCACGGGCTCGAACGCCACCTACGGTGGCGCCGCCTCCTCCGGTGGCGCCTCGCCGGTCCTCCCTCGACGAGGGGAAGAGAAGAGGAACTCGATTCGGCCGTCGACAGGGGGAACGTGAGAAGGGAAGCGAGCGCTCAGAGGTCCCGCCGCACCGGTCGGGCGAAATCGGCCCGGGCTGCCTCGACTCTGGCGTAGGCATCGCACCCGGGATCGTGATCGTTGACGATCCCCACCGCCTGCATGAAGGCATAGACCGTGGTGGGACCGACGAACGTGAACCCACGCCGCTTGAGGTCTTTGGCGAGAGCGGTCGACTCGGGGGTGGCGGTGTCGACGACACGGTGATCGGGGTCGGGCTCGTAGCTCCACACCAGCGCCCCCAACGAGCCCACTGCGTCGATCACCTCGAGTGCCCGGGCACCATTGTTGATCGCCGACTCGATCTTCCCCCGGTGGCGAATGATCCCCTCGTCCTGGAGGAGGCGGGCGACGTCGGCATCCGTCACGGCCGCCACCGCCTCGATGTCGAATCCGTGAAAGGCAGCCCGGAAGGCCGCCCGGCGGCGCAGAATCGTCAGCCAGGTCAGGCCCGCCTGGAATCCTTCGAGGCACAGCATCTCGAAGAGGACTCGGTCGTCGCCGACGGGAAGCCCCCACTCGTCGTCGTGGTACGGCCGGTAGTCCTCGGTAGAGGCACCCCACCCACACCGGGCTACTCCATCCGTGCCGGCGACGACGAGCGGGGAACTCATTCCTCGGTCGCCGCCCGGCGATCGGCTTCGATCGCCTCCTCTTGAGCGGCCCGACTGTGATCGAGCACCAGGGTCATCAACTCCTCGATGTAGTCGGGGTCGACGCCGAGAGCGACGGCGTCCTCCCGGGCTTCCTTGACGAGCTCGGTTTCTCGGTCGGGCGACCGCATGCTGAGGCCGCGGACTGCCTTGACGCGGGCGATCTCGATCGAGCTCTGGAGCCTGCGCCCCACCAGCTTGACGAGCTGGCGATCGATCCGATCGATCTCGTCCCGCAGCGACGGGATCCCGAGATCCTCCATGAGGCTCTCGAAGGCGTCGAGGTCGAGCTGGTTGCCGTTCCCGGCGAGAGCCCGCGCCGGATCGGGGTGAACCGCCACCAGGAGCCCGTCGGCGCCGGCCGATCTCCCCGCCAGAGCGAGTGGGCGCATCAGATTGCCGCCTGCCATCGCCGGGGCCGGATCGATCACCACCGGGAGGTGAGAGAGCCTCTGCACGACGGGGATGGCGGTGATGTCGAGAGAATCGGAGGTGCGGGGATCGAACGTGCGGCTTCCCCGCTCGCACAGCAGCACCTGCTGGTTGTCCTCGGCGAGGATGTACTCGGCGGCCATCAGCCACTCGTCGATGGTCGCTGCGGCGGCCCGATGGAGCATCACGGGCTTACCGGCTCGGCCCGCGTCGCGCAGCAGCACGAAGTTCTGCATGTTGTCGGGACCGACCTCGATCATGTCGACGTGTTCGGCGACGATCTCGACGTGCCCGGGCTCGATGACCTCGGTGACGATGGGGAGACCCGTCTCGTGGCCGGCCTTCTCGAGCAGCCACAGCCCGTCGCGGCCCATGCCCTTGAAGGAGTAGGGCGAGGTCTCGGCGTGGAAGGTCCCGGCACGCAACATCGAGGCCCCCGCCGCGGCGGCGACCCGCGCCACCTCCATGATCTGACCTTCGCTCTCGACGGCGCAGGGCCCTGCAATCACCGGATAGGAGCCATCGCCGAACTTGACGTTGCCGACGGCGAACACCGTGGTGTCCACGTCGGGACGACGATGGCTCTTGAGGATCGGTTCCGGTCGGTCGTCGCTCATGATGATCTCCTGTGGCGTCGGCCCCGGGCACGAAGAAACCCGAAGCCTCTGCCGGCTTCGGGTTGGGGGCTTTCGCTTGCGGCTTCGGCTACCGCGTGTCCTCCACCCGGGCCGACAGCCCGGTAAAGGAATACGCGAAGTAGAAACCGTTCGTCATCGCGTCGTCAACCTACCGGGCATCGGCCCACAACGCAATACGACAATCGCCTCGCGGGCTACGCCGAGGGATCCTGTGCCGCGTGCCCCGGAGGGCCGGCACAACGCCACTGCACCATGCGAGGAGTCAGCAGAAACCGTCTAGGCGCGACGGGAAGGGAGACTCGCGCGAGACTTCTGCCACCCGCGAACGCTATCCTTGGATGCGACCCATCGGTGTGACGGGTCATTGATGCGGAGCAAGCGACGCGACTGCTGCCGGCTTCGGCCGGCGGGACCGGAGATCGGAAGGCGAATCCGTCCGATTTCGGTCCTCGAGTCGTATAGCTTGTTTCGGTGCCGAACATGTAAAGGCACGACGGAAAAGAAGGAACACCTTTGGAGGCACCCCTTATGAGCTCATTTGCGAAACGATCGCGATTGCTCGTGGTGATCGCCCTCTTTGCACTCATCGCAGCCGCCTGCGGTGATAGCACAGAGGACACCACTACCACGACAGTCGCGGCAACCACCACTACCACGACAGAAGCCGCCACGCCCGAGGAGACCACTACCACGACGGAAGCGGCCCCTGAGGTGCCCACCGAGCTGGCCGGCCTGACGGTCGTCGACGACACCACCTTCACGGTCGAGCTGGCCACCGCCGACCCCGAGTTCCCGCTTCGCTTGGCCTACGCAGCGTACTTCCCGCTGCCGGATGCCTTCTTCGACGATCCAGACGCCTACGAAGAGGCCCCCATTGGGAACGGCCCCTTCATGATGGACGGCACCTGGAACCACGATCAGAACATCCTGCTGACCAAGTGGGAGGATTACCCGGGCTCGAACGCTGCACAGGTCGGCCAGATCGAGTTCGTGATCTTTGCCGACATGGCTACGGCCTACAACGAGGCCCTCGCCGGCAACCTCGACGTCGTGGACACGGTGCTGCCCGATTTCCTCGCCGTCTACAAGGACGACTTCCCGGGAAGGAACGCTGAGGCAGGCACCACGAGCTTCGGCTACCTCGGTATCCCCTCCTACGTGGAGGCGTACACCAAGGAAGTGCGACAGGCCCTGAACATGGCCGTTGACATCGACCTCGTCGTCGAGACGGTCTTCCAGGGTGCCCGTGATCCGGCGCACTCGGTGATCCCACCGAACCTCGCCGGGGCGCGGGAGTTCGTCTGCGACAGCTGGAGCTTCGACCCAGCTGCGGCGAAGGAACTGTGGGATGCAGCCGGCTTCGAGGATGACATCGTCATCTGGTTCAACGAAGGCTCGGGCCACGAACTGTGGGTCGAGGCCATCGTGAACCAGTGGGGCGAGAACCTCGGGATCGACACGTCCAAGGTCCAATTCGAGCCGATGGAGTGGTCGGAGTATCTGCCGCTGCTCGACGAGCAGGGCGCCACCGGTCCGTTCCGGCTTGGTTGGGGCATGGATTATCCGTCGCCCTACAACTTCCTGCAGCCGCTGTTCGCTACCGAGAGCACTCCTGACGTTGGCGGGTCGAACAACACGTTCTACAGCAGCCCGGACTTCGATCAGGCTCTGGCCGATGGCGTAGATGCCTTCGCGGCCAGTGGCTCCCTGAGCGATGGCATTCCGTTCTACCAGCAGGCTGAGGACATCCTCTGTGAGGATGCCCAGATCATCCCGGTGTACTTCGGTAAGAGCCAGTACGTCTGGGGCGAGGGCGTCGACAACATCGTGATCGATGCGTTCGCAGACCTCGGCTACACCCTGGCCACCGCGGACGACGACCACGTGTCGACTGCGCTCGTTGAGCCTGAGCACCTGATGCCTACGAACTCCAACGAGTCCGAGGGCATCGCCGTGCTTCGGGCGCTCTTCGCGCCGCTCGTCCAGTACGACCCGGCCACGATGGAACAGTTCCTCTTGTCCGCCGAGTCGGTCTCGTCGGACGACGGAGGCAAGACCTGGACCATCGTGCTGAAGCCTGACTGGACGTTCCACAATGGCGAGCCGGTGACGGCGTCGTCGTTCGCGAACGCCTGGAACTATGGGGCGTACGGCCCGAACGGTCAGCAGAACAACAGCTTCTATAACAACATCGTCGGCTACGACGAGATGAACCCGGCCCCCGAGGAGGAATCCGAGTAGTCGGTCTCATCCATCTGAACACGCGGGTGGGCGCTCCGATGGGGCGCCCTTCCGCGTGGACCGGATCGATCCGCTAGATTCCTACCACCCGACCCTGGTGAAGAAGGAGACGCTCTTGGGGCGGTATCTGGTACGACGAATCCTCCAGTTCATCCCGGTGTTCTTCGTTGCCACCGCCATCATCTTCCTCTTCGTGTACCTGATGCCGGGAGACCCCATCCGGGCACTGGCTGGTGACCGGCAGATGTCGCCGTCGACGCGCCAGGCGCTGCGGGACCGCTACGACCTCGACGACCCATTTCACGTTCAGTACGTCAAGTACATGGGCCGGCTCTTCACCGGGGATCTCGGTGAGGATTTCCGCGGCCAACAGGTGACCGAGAAGCTGGCCGCCAAGCTGCCCGTGACCGTGCGGCTCGCTCTCATGGCTTTCGCCTTCGAGGTGGTGATAGGGATCCTCGCCGGGATCCTTGCCGGCGTCCGCAAGAACGGCTTCATGGACAACCTGGTCTTAGCAAGCACGCTGGTGGTGATTGCGATCCCGATCTTCGTGCTGGGCTTCATAGCCCAGTACATGCTGGGGGTGAGGTTGGGAGTCATGCCGATCTCCTACAACCCCAGTCGTCCGACCTTCAGTCTCCTCATGCCTGCGCTGGTACTGGGCTCGGTGTCGCTGGCCTACATCGCCCGCCTCACACGAACCAGCCTGGTGGAGAACCTGCGTGCCGACTACGTGCGCACCGCCACCGCCAAGGGCCTGTCGCGGCGGCGTGTGGTGGGCATACACACCCTGCGCAATTCGATGATCCCGGTGGTCACCTACCTCGCCATCGATCTCGGCGCCCTGATGGGAGGCGCCATCATCACCGAGACCATCTTCAACGTGCCCGGCATCGGCAGAGAGGTGTACAACGCGGTGCGGAGCCAGGAGAACGCCGTCGTGGTGGGCATCGTCACCTTCCTCGTCGTCGTGTACATGGTCGCCAATCTGGTCGTGGACGTGCTCTACGCCGTGCTCGATCCGAGGATCCGCTATGACTGAACCGATGACCAGCGGCGCACTGGTGGGGGCGGAGGCGATCGAGGAGATCCCGATTGGGCCGGAAGGAAGCTTGTGGTCGGACGCGTGGCGCCTGCTACGGCGGCGTCCCATCTTCATCATCTCGTCACTGCTGGTGATTCTCATGGTTCTCATCGCTCTCTTCCCAGGCCTCTTCAACTTCCCCGGCTACGACCCGCGCGATTGCCCGTTGCAGGATGCGCGGCTGCGGCCGAGCGCCGAGCACTGGTTCGGTACGGATCTGCTTGGCTGCGATTACTACGCCCGTGTCCTCTACGGGACACGGGTGTCGATCGCCATCGGAATCATCGTCGCCACCGTTGCCACCGTTGTTGCCCTCATCTTCGGATCAATCGCCGGCTACTACGGAGGTCTCGTCGACTCGCTCATCGCTCGCGCCACCGACGTGGTGTTCGCCATCCCCCTCATCCTGGGCGGCATCCTCATCCTCAGCCTCGTCGGGCAGCGTGGGATCATGCAGGTGAGCGCGGTACTCATCCTCTTGGGATGGCCGACGATGCTCCGCCTGGCGCGTTCGTCGGTCCTGGCGGTCAAGGAGAACGACTACGTCGATGCGGCTCGTGCTCTGGGGGCGAGCAGCTTCCGGATCATCCGCCGTCACATCCTCCCCAATGCGCTGGCTCCGGTGATCGTCTACGCCACCATCACCGTGGGAACGATCATCGCGGCGGAAGCGGCGCTCTCGTTCCTCGGTGTCGGCCTCCAGCTCCCCGCCATCTCCTGGGGCCTCATGATCAGCGTTGCCCAAAACCGGCTACGCACCGATCCCCACCTGCTGTTCTTCCCCGGGCTCTTCCTCTCCATCACGGTGTTCGCCTTCATCTTGATGGGTGACGCCCTGCGCGACGCTCTCGATCCGAAGCTCCGCTGATGACAGCCGTGGATACCTTCAAGAAGAACACGATCGGTGATCGAGCGCTCGATCCCTCGGCGCCGCTGCTCACCGTTGATGATCTCCACGTCGAGTTCCGCATGGACATGGGCACGGTGAAGGCGGTCAATGGCCTCACCTACAGCCTGGACCGGCATGAGACGCTGGCCATCCTCGGTGAGTCCGGAAGCGGAAAGAGCGTGAATGCCCAGGCGGTGATGGGCATCATCGACACCCCTCCCGGCTACGTCACTCAAGGGAGCGTGAAGTTCCGCGGCGCCGAGCTCCTCGACCTGCCGGAGTCACAGCGACGCACGGTGCGCGGAGAGCGCATCGCGATGATCTTCCAAGACGCCCTCACCGCCCTCAACCCGGTCTTCTCTGTCGGATGGCAGATCGCCGAGATGTTCCGCGTCCATCGGGGCTCGACTAAGAAAGAGGGCTTCGAGAGGGCGATCGGGTTGATGGACCGAGCCGAGATCCCCATGGCCCGAGAGCGGGTGAACTCCTACCCGCACGAGTTCTCCGGGGGGATGCGTCAGCGGGTGATGATCGCCATGGCGCTGGCGCTCGACCCTGACATCCTCATCGCCGACGAGCCGACGACGGCCCTCGACGTGACCGTGCAGGCCCAGATCATGCAGCTGCTCGCCGATCTCCAGCAAGAGACCGGCATGGGCCTCATCCTCATCACCCACGACCTCGGCGTCGTCGCCGAAGTGGCCGACAACGTCGTCGTGATGTATGCCGGGCGGGAGGTCGAGACGGGGGAGATCAACCAGGTGTACCACGATCCGACCCATCCCTACACGCTCGGGCTCATGCAGTCGATTCCACGGCCTGACGTGCACACCGATCGCCTCAACCCCATCAAGGGATCTCCTCCCGACCTCATGCACATCCCGTCGGGGTGCCCGTTCCATCCCCGCTGCCCCTATGCCAGGGAGAAGTGCGTCATCGAGGAGCCGCCCCTGCATGAGGTCGCTCCGGGGCGAGTGAGCGCTTGCCACTTCTGGAAGGAGGTCCGTGGTGACCGCGCCTGATCAGACCCCGACCTCGAACGAGGTGGTGCTGAAGGTCGAAAACCTCGTCAAGTATTTCGCCATCAAACGGGGGATCCTCTTCCAGCACCAGATCGGCACGGTCAAGGCCGTCGATGACATCAGCTTCGACTTGCGCCGAGGCGAGACACTCGGCCTGGTGGGAGAGTCGGGCTGCGGCAAGACCACGACGGCGCGCACCATCCTGCGCCTGGAGAATCCGACCAGCGGCCACGCCTTCTACATGGGCCGCGACATCTTCGAGCTGTCCCGATCGGAGATGCGGGAACTGCGACGGAGAATCCAGGTGATCTTCCAGGACCCCTACGCCTCACTCAACCCGCGGATGACGGTCGGCGACATCATCACCGAGGGGTGGAGGGTCCACAAGGGCGTCGTCGCCAAGCCGAAACAGCGGGCCCGAGTCCATGAGCTGCTGGAGTTGGTGGGCCTCAACCCGGATCACATCAATCGCTATCCGCATCAGTTCTCCGGCGGGCAGCGCCAGCGCATCGGCGTGGCCCGTGCCTTGGCGCTCGAGCCGAGCATCATCATTTGTGACGAGCCGGTTTCGGCGCTCGACGTGTCGGTGCAGGCGCAGGTGGTGAACCTGCTGGAGGACATCCAGGACGAGCTTGGCCTGTCGTACTTGTTCATCGCCCACGACCTGTCGGTCGTGCGCCACATCTGCGACCGCATCGCCGTGATGTACCTGGGGAAGATCGCCGAGATCGGCAACGAGTACGACGTGTACGACAACACCGCCCACCCCTACACGGAAGCGCTGCTGTCGGCCGTCCCGATCCCCGATCCGGCTCTCAGGGACAAGGGGCGGAGGATCTTGCTGGAGGGCGACGTGCCGAGCCCGGCCGACCCGCCGAGTGGCTGTCGATTCCGGACGCGCTGCTGGAAGGCCCAGGACGTCTGCGCCGTCGACCCACCCGAGCTGGTGGATCGGGGCCAGGGGCACCCGGTGGCCTGCTACTTCCCCCAGGTGGAGTTCGCCGAGCGGAAGTGAACGACAAGGGCACGCAAGCGGTCAAGTGACCGTGTAGCCGCGTCGCCCTCTCCCCGCCGAGCGCCCTTTCCTCTGCGATGCGTCTATGGCTCGTCTCAGCCACCATTGACACACGGACCCGCGGTGGGCTGCTCGTCTCCTCTCCCGGGGTGCCCCGGGTTTTGTTCTCGCGTTGCTGCTGGTGATGGCACTGGCGGCGCTGCCGGGAGCGTCGAGGGAGTGAGGCGCGTCAGACCCTCGCGACGATGACGTCTCGGGCGTGGCTCGCAAGCGAGACGAGATCGTCAGGATCCGACGTGAGCACCGAACCGCCCGGTTCGGCCATGGCGACCACGAGAGCGTCCACCGCGGATCCCGCACCTGCTCGGGTTCGTAGAGAGGCGGCACGGCGGGCCAGTGCCGAAGGGATGTCCTCGACAACGTCGCAGGCCTTGAGGAGCCGATTCGCCGAGGCGTCCTTGGCCGCATCTCCCTGGAGCGACTCGATCACGACCGGCGTCGGGACGATAGGTGGCCACAGCTCCTCCGCCTGCAGCGCTGCAATGAGCGCTGCAGCCGTTCGGGATCGTTCCGAAAGGCTCGATACCCCTCCCGAGTCGAGAATCAGCGCCATCTAGCCGGCAACTCGATCGGCGCGCCGGCTCAAGCGGCGGGCCAGCGCTTCGGCTCGAGCCGACTGCCCGAAATCGGGCCGCCCTACCTCGGCGACGAGTTCGGTGAGGTACTCGTCGGCGGCTTCCTGCAGCTGCCTGCGGCGCAGCTCGACCCGAACGGCTTCCTGAAGAAGCTCGGATGCAGCCAGGCCACGATCTTTGACCGCTTGGTAGAGATCGTCGGGAAGATAGACCTGCATCCTCGGCATACGCCTAACTATACACACCTTGACACCACATACCCCTGGTCGTCCAGACCACGACACTGGGGCATCACGCACCCATCGTCGCATTCACATGCGACACACTCGCCGACGAATCCGCCAACCGCTAACGACTGCCGATGCGAAGCTGGTGGGCTACGAGCATCGCCATCTCCATCGATTGCTCGTAGTTGAGGCGGGGATCGAGCGTCGACCGGTACTCCCGTCTGAGGTCGGCGTCGGAGAGCCCCCTGGCGCCACCGGTGCACTCGGTCACGTTGTCACCAGTCAGCTCGAAGTGGATGCCTCCCAACTCGGATCCCATCTCATGATGGATTCGGAAGGTCGCCTCGACCTCCTCGAGGATCGTCTCGAAGCGCCTCGTCTTGATGCCGTCGGCGGTGGTCTCGGTGTTGCCGTGCATCGGGTCGACGGTCCAGTTGACCGTCTTGCCAGTGGCGCGGACCGCCTCGATCGCCATCGGCAGCGCCTCGTCGACGTGGGCGGCCCCGAAGCGGCAGATGAAGGTCATGCGCCCCGGTTCGTCAACGGGGTGGAGGACGTCGAGCAGCCGGGTGATGTGCTCGGGGGTCGTCGCCGGCCCGAGTTTCACCCCGATGGGGTTGCGGATGCCCCGGAAGTACTCGACGTGGGCACCGTCGGGATCGGCCGTCCGCATCCCGATCCAGGGGAAGTGGGTGGAGAGGTTGTAGTAGCCGTCGCTGCGGGGGACTCGTTGGGTCTGCGCCTGCTCGTAGAGGAGGGCGAGACCCTCGTGGCTGGTGAAGAACTCAGCCCGGGTGGTGCTCGGGGACCGGGCGTCGAGCACGTTCTCCATGAACTCCATCGAGTCGCGGATCGAGTCGATGATGCGCTCGTAGTCTTTGCGCATCGGCGCGCGGGTGACGAAGTCGAGGTCCCAGTACTCGGGGTGGTGCAGGTCGGTGAACCCGCCGTCGACGAGGGCCCGGATGAAGTTGATGGTGAGGCCAGCCCGCTCGTAGCCCCGCAGCAGGAGCTCCGGATCGGGGGTCCGATCCTCGCGGGTGAATGGGGTGCGATTGAGGAGGTCCCCCCGGTACGACGGGAGCGCCACGTCGCCTCGCAGCTCCTGGTCGTCGGAGCGCGGCTTGGCATACTGGCCGGCGATGCGTCCCACCCGCACCACCTTGCGGCGGGTGCCGTGGACGAGCACCAGGCTCATCTGCAACAGGATCTTCAGCTTGGAGGTGATCTCGTCGGCGTTGCAGGAGTCGAAGGTCTCGGCGCAGTCACCTCCCTGGAGCAGAAACGCCTCTCCACGGGCGCATGCGGCGAGCTGCGCTTTCAGCGATTCGATCTCCATCGACGTCACCAGTGGAGGCAGTGCGGTGAGCTGGGCGACGACCTCGTCGACCTTCGCCACATCGGGATACACCGGCTGCTGCAAGGCGATCTTGGTTTGCCACGAATCTGGAGACCAGTCGGTCATGGAGGCCCTCTGCCGAGCTGGGGGCGAGCATACTGCGCACTCGGGATGATCAAAGCCGCCGGAGCACGAGGCGGCCGGCGCCGTCGACGCTTCGCCTAATGTCACCCGCGCTGGATGCTCGTTTGCGGGAGGGGCCTGCCCTCGCTCGGTGACAGGAGGAGAGCCGCATGCCGCCCGAGCAGAGACCCACCATCGAGAACGACGATGCTCGCTGGAGAACCCTCTACCGGGTCGGAGCGATCGCTCCCCTCGTCACGCTGGCGGTCTACCTGGCCGAGATGGTCACCATCATCATCGGAGACGCCGCCGGAGAGACATATCCGGAGACCACGAGCGACTGGTTCTCCTTCCTGGGGCAGCACAATCGGATCATCGGCCTTCTCTATCTCAATGCCTTCGACGTCTTCTCGATCGCGATTCTGGGAATCATGTTCCTCGCGCTCTATGTAGCCCTCAGGCGAGCCAGTGAGTCATGCATGGCCATCGCCTCGCTTTTCTCCTTCCTCGGGATCGCGGCATTCGTGGCAGTGCGCGCCGACATGGGGCTCACCATGCTGTCGCTCAGCGATCGATATGCGGCTGCGACGACGGGGGCGGAGATGGATCGGCTCCTGGCGGCGGGCGAGGCGATCATCACTCCGATCGCTGCCACACCCGAGACCGTCGGGTTCTTCCTCGTGGCCGTCGCCGGCCTGATCATCTCCGTCGTCATGCTGCGGAGCGGACCCTTCGGCACCGCCATCGCCTCTGTGGGCATCGTGGCAGCCGTCGCCACGTTCGCCAATCGTGTCACCCTGTATGTCGCCCCGTCGATCGCGGATGCGATCATGCCCCTCAGCGGCCTGCTCTGGATGGTGTGGTGGCTGCTGGTGAGCCGGGGGCTCTTCCGGCTCGCCAGGAGTGCACCGCGGCCCGAAGGCGTCGACTGAACCTGACCCTGACC
>Ga0315543_1000926_pt1 | contig 33626 bp, 35 predicted proteins | sample SalMarSW160210MG_2_FD_203098 | JGI IMG/M metagenome (GOLD analysis project Ga0315543, IMG submission 203098) | Salt marsh sediment microbial communities from the Plum Island Ecosystem LTER, Massachusetts, United States - Salt Marsh Sediment SW1601-210 ...
GCCCATTTAAAGTGCACATGGTTGCCCCAATCCTGGCAATAGTCTTCAGTGCTGCCCTTGCTGTTGGTCTAACATACTATATTGGTACGCAGGTAGCTTTAGAGATGGGAGTTTCTCTGTTTATGGGTGAGGTAATTTCAGTAGCCCTAGGCGTGCTATTCGCAATAATCGGGCTAGCCCTTTACTTCGCCACTAGAAAAAAGATGGAGGCTCCTCCTCCTTTCGAAGAATTCAGGGGAAAGATAATGAAAGTGGACGACGATGAAACAATACCTGAGGAGGAGTGGACTGAACTAAGGGCGCCAATGAGAGCGACTGGAGTAGCACTGAAGAAGATTAACCGACAGTATCGCATAATGCTAGCAGTTTGTCTGTCTCTTATCGCCCTCACTGCGGCGTTCACAGCTTATCTCTATTTCACTTAATATAAAGGCTGATAGATGCCGAAAGGCGTAGTTGGTTTTGCCTGGTCTACCTTAGACCCTCCAGGTTATAAAGCACGCCTCTGCCACTCATTTCCACGTTTATTGACCAGGAGCCAGGGCAATTCGTACATCTACGCTCTGATCTAGTTCAGATAGATGGGTGACACATGAGTAAGGATAGGGGGCCCTATTTATGAAGAATGTATTCATAACCGGTGTTTCAGGTTATTTTGGCTCCAAGCTTGTCTCTCTGTTTGACCAAAAGGATGAGGTGAAAAGCATTGCAGGAATTGATGTAAAGCCACCTGCATATACCTCGAAAAAACTGGAGTTTATAAAACATGATGTCAGGGCCGATATGTCCCCAATACTCTTAATAAGGGGCATAGATTGTGCTATCCATACTGCGTTTATTGTAACGCCGATACATAAGAAGAAGCTAATGGAGGACATTAATATCAAAGGGACAAAGAACTTTCTGGATTCATGCGCCAGGGCTGGCGTGAACCAGCTTTTATGTTGTTCTTCTACTACCGCGTACGGGTTCCATAAAGATAACCCGCCTATTTTGACAGAGGACTCTCCCCTGAGGGGAAATGACGATTTCACGTACTCCAAAAACAAAAAGGAGCTGGAGTTTATCTATAAAGAATTCAAGGAAGCCCACCCTGATGTATGCCTGACTATTATAAGACCATCTTTCGTAGTGGGTCCTAGATGGGATAACCCGCTTGCGTGGCATCTAAAAAAGAAGGTGACGATGTTGCCACAAGATACTGCACCGTTTCAGTTCATACATGAAGATGACCTTGTAGAGATTATCTATCAACTCCTGTCGAATAGGAAAGAAGGGGCATACAATTTGGCTGCTGATGGCACCATGACCTTTGACGAGATGCTGCGCATCCTCGGCAACCGGCCTTTAAAGTTACCGGCATCCGTGCTGTATCCGTTCAACAGTATAATGTGGTTTTTGCGTATCAAATTTTTAACGGGGAATCCAACCGCGGCAATAAACATAACGCGCTATCCCTGGATTGCCAGTAATGAAAAGCTGAAGAAAGAACTAAATTATAAATTTAAGTATACTACAAAAGAGGCCTTTGAGGATTTCGCCAGACATGTCAAGGGCAGAAGTTAATCCCCTGAGATTGTAATCTTCTTGCAATCCATCCCCAGCTTTGTCCCAAGCATTTAGTTTCCCCTCAGTTGGTATTTGTTATGCGCTAAATCCAGCCAGCCTTCCCATCAGGATATGCTCACTGGAAAGCGGACTTTGACACTCACGGGAGCAGCAGCTTGGAGCTTGGGCGGGAGCTTGTCACCATGCTCCCGGTAGGACTCAATGAGCTTACGAGCCACATCCTGGGCAATCTCCACGGTTTCTGTGGCAGTCCGTCCTTGAGCTACCAGACCGGGCAATTCATCGCTAGTAGCCAAAAATCCCCCCTCAGGTAGGGGTTCTAGGTGAATCTCCAGAAATATTTCTTTCATAACATCATCCACAAGCTACTGACAGTATACCATATAGCTTGGTATTGCACCTCTCACCACACGCAGTTACATTTAATCTTCTTATAGTCCATCCCCAGCTTTGCCCCAAGCATTTAGTTTTCCCTCTTTTGTGGCACAAGCGTCTTGACGAAGTCAGTATGACCGTGTTATATTGGTAGTAGCGGGTAAGTCCTGCGTTAAGTGTGTTACCGGAAGGTAGCATAAACTAGCTGTAAGCTAGTCGCTCGCAGGGGCCGCTTTTTATTTGCCAAAAAACAGTCTCCTATCGCTTCTCACTTTATCTTGTATGATATTAAACAGAGCATAGTTGTTTGAGTTATATTTTCTGAAGATGCCGTTACAAATAACATCTATTCCTTGGATAGCGTAAGCTGCGTGTGAATCTAGGTGGTTTATCTCTAAGTCGACGTCTTGTCTTTCTTTTTCATACCAGATTTTATATTTTAGATATTCATTGAACCTGGAACCAGAAGTTATGGAAGTGATTCTCCTATCTACATCTACAATCACCTTTGCGCCCGCTGGTTCCTGTAAAATCCGCTCAACCAATGACAAGCCAACCATGTAATTGTACAGAATATTTGTGTCTCTCCGTAATTTAAGTTCTACATTTTTCTTCTTTACAGTTATAGCATGCACCTCTATGTCTAGTTTCAGAAACTTGTTGAGTAAATCTTTCTTAATAACTGCCCTAGTAGTGTTTCCTTTGAGTTCCTCATTCTTGGGAATATCATACTTCCTCTTTACTTGCTTAACACACCTTCTGAAAGGAATAGGGTCTTCCATAACAACAAAAGCGATTGTGAAATATCTGGTGCCTCCTTCTCCAAACCCTAGGTCTCCTGACTCATCTAAGTAAACATACACTGCGTTTCTCATGTAGAGAATTTTTTATTTCACAGCCTCTTGCCAGAGTTGGTGGAGGAGGTGCTGGCGAAGTCTAGGGTCGAGGATGGAGCCGAGGTAATCCTCAAAGATTTCGCCTGTCTTTTGCTTCAAGCTCTCTAATTCAGGGACAATTTCCTTGAGGTAGTTTTCATCTTTGGGCATCTTGACGCTCTCTTGTCCGGCTTCCAACCAGACTTTGAGATAACGGGCTTCTGTTTCTGAAGCACAATCTATGCGTTCCCTGCCGGAGGAAAGCCTCCAGCCAAAAAGCTCTTGTTGTAACCTAATTTTATCTGAAACCTTAGGTAGCCCCTTAGCACGCAAGGGCTTATGGGTCAAAATCTTCTCTCGGTAGAACTTTCCCAGGGTATCATCGCCGAGCTTGTCCATTACCGTCTTCACCAGAAGGTCAATATCTATTCCTTCCTTGGTCTTTCGTTTCTTACCGAAGCTCTTAGCCTTCTCAATTCGGGACTTCACCAAATCCACCACAGCCCGATAGACTTGAAGCTGCTCCTCGTCAGTTAAACCAAGAATTTCGCCCATTACAATTTTATCTAGCTCCCTTCGGTCAGGCTTAACCTTGTCTAAGGAGACTTCTTCGGGAGAGTTAGTGCCAAGTTCAGAGAAAAGAGAACTGTGAGCAAACTCTCCATGCTTATTCGTCCAAGCTTGCAAGGCGTCAACTTGCCGCTTATTTAGAGTAGAAGGCGTAACGGTTAAAAGCCTCTCAATGTCTATCCCTTCTGTTTTCAGTGCTCCTTCTCCCAAATTCACCCTTCCACCCAGCTCCTTAATAAAAGGAGCTAGGCTTGAAGTAAAAAATAAGGAAATGGGCATAAGAAAATTCCTCCTCTTCGGCTGTATCTCAAAGAGGTTATGATCAACATAGACGCTACTCTGATTTAATCCTATCAGTTGGCGGTCGTTATGGATCATAGGATGCAAGAAGCCATAAGGTTTTCTTTCCCCCAAGTCATACCACCTTTCCCTTGAAGCGCAAGTGGGACGAAGGTGGTAGCCTTTGCTCTCACCTTCCCGAATGTATTTGAGAACCTCAGTGCCTTTCAAATCCTTTTTATCCTTGTGAATCATCAAGGCTCGGTATTTCAAATCTTTTGGCTTGACCACGATGGATTTACATTCTCTAGGGCTCTTGATGACATAGTTCGGCACCCAATTTCCCTTCTCATTCTGGTGCATCCAGAATTCCCTCTCAATCCCTCTCCTCTTTATCTCCTCCTCATTCAGATAGAAGAACTCGTTGACACCAGTAGTGAAGCCACGCCTTACCTCAGCGATTTCCTTCAGTGGTACTAGCTTTCCTTTCCCCTTCTCTAAAATCTTGAAGAAAATTTCCGGCGCCCTCAGGTATTTGCCCCATTTGGCACCGACGTATTTGCCCGATTCCTTATCAAAACCCTCGTCCCAAAGTTCTGCCTGAGACTTTGGGGAAATGCGTAGCTCCTCGTTCTGGTAAAACTCGGAATGAGCCATAATGGTCTTTATCAGCTTGTCGATTTCTTCTAGTCGCTCGATTTGCTCTTGCCACATTTCCTGAGCAGGTGGTATGAAGTAGCTCAAGGGCTGGAAGAGATAGACAAATCGAACCAAGTTCTCATCCTGCTCTTTCTTATTGTTGCATCTCTCCAAGATGACGATGCAGGTATTGACATCGGCTTGCTCAAATCATCTCTCGACCTTAGACTCGATGATGGCGACGATTTTGTAATTTTTAAGGAAAAATTCCTGGAGTCCCTTGCCGTAATCAACATCCAGCCAGGAATTAGAGACAATGAAGCCGAAGTGGCCACGATTTTGGAGAAATTTTGTCCCGTGGACAAAGAAGTAAGCGTGAATACCAGCCCTCTTTGGGATTTCAGCAATTTTCTTTCCTTTAATATCCTTAAGAGCTTTGTCTATGAGTCCTTCTTTATATTCCTTGATGTCAAGGGCAATTTCTGGCATTTCCTCCTGTCGGGTGTAAGGGGGATTCCCAACCACACAGTCAAACCAGCGGGGATAAGTAACTTCTCTCTCCTTTACACCTAGAGTCTTTGCTCTAGCTTTTCGCCATTTCTCAGGTAACTCAAAGCCACCTTCAGTGCTCAGGAGATTAAAGAAGTCCCCCTGAAGGATGTTGGGATAGTTCTTATCCACACCTAAATCTCGGATAGCCAAGTTTATAGTGGAGAGGTGGGCAGGAAACTTTGCAATATCATTGCCCCACAAGGTATCGAGGATATCTTCGTGGTTTAAACGCTGATTTCGCAGCTTTTTATGCTGATAAGCTCTCACTAGAAATGTCCCGGCACCACAAGCAGGGTCAAGAATCTTGTCATCGTCTTGTTTTAGGCAAAAACGGAGGATAATATCGACTACATCGGGGTTGGTGAAATACTGTCCTAAGTTATGCCGCTCATCTTTGGGAATAAGCCTTTCGAAGATTGGACCGATGATATCGCCTAGCTTGGAAAAGTCATATTGATCGAGCACATTCACTAAATCTTTTATTTCCTTGGTTACCTCTTTCTCATCGAGAAAGGCGATGGCGTCAATGAAATCCGCGGTGTAGATTGTCTCGTAATCTATCTTTAGTACTTCATCGAAGAAACTCTGCAATATCTTTTGAAGCTGTGCTCCCTTGAATAAACCCTGAGGGATTTGAAGCGGCGCAAGGTCATGAGGACGCTTGGCCTGGAGCACATTGTAGAACAGGATTTTATTTACTAGGAGATAGGCGGTCTGCCTTGCTGCTTTATCGAAGTCTTGAGATTGCCAGGCAAAAAAACTCCATCCCTGAGATGCGAACCACTTGCCAAGTTCTTTAGCAAAGGCCTTATCCTTGTGGTAACGGTTATAAATTATCTCGGTGTAATATTTTGATAGCCGTTTTATCTTACTGTGCAGTCTATAAATGAGGAATTCGTCAGTTGGTAATTTAGGCTCAGCTTCTTTACCAGAGTGAACGGCGTAGAGCCTAGCAAGGAAAATCTCCAGCTGCTTTACGATGGCCTCTTTATATCTTGTCTCCTCAATAAGGTCTAAATTTTCTATCTCTGAAAGGGGATACTTATGAACAACTTGTTCCTCTTCATTTCTTTGCTCATTGACTTTTTGAGTATTAAACCAGATTAGCTCTTTAAAGTTTGTAGTGGCGAAGTATTTAGCCCTCCTAGCATTTGCCTTTTCCCAAGCGGGCTTTCTGAGGTTTTCATAGTCAAAGACGTCGAAATAGGGATGTTTAGCTTCTATAACACAGAGGACATTCTGGCTACGGCGAGACTCGCAGATTATGATGTCGGGTGATTTTCTATCTGTGCCAGAGGTATCCACATCTGGGAGGCCTAAATCAAGCCTCTTTTGCTCAATAATTTCCCGCATCCAGTGCATAAGCACTGCTACTGCGCTGCGCTCTGTCTTCCAGCTAGTAGCATCATAAGGGCTAGGGATTCTAGTTAGCCTGCCACCAAACTCAGTCTTCTTCATGCTCTTTTAATACCGCGTTCACAATGCGCCGGGCGATTTCAAAAGCGGCGGCGATGCGGATGATTTTAACATCAGCGATGCCCTTTATATCCAACAGCTTCTCCAAAGGTTGATTTGCCATTCCTTTGAAGCCGCCGAACTTCTGTAGGATTTCCTTGGCAATTTCCTCCGCTGGTTTGCCTTCAATGCCCGGGGCGATGAGTATGGAGAGGAGCTCAGCGTCGGTTAAGGTCTCGGCGCCAAGCTCCCTGAGCTTGCCGCCGGGGTGCTGCCATTTTTGTGGGTTATTGTTCATCTCTGAACTAAGTTTATTATACCTCAATTTTGCTTAACATTTGGCAATCTACAGAGTGTAGCGATGAGATTGCTTCGCTCCGCTCGCAATGACAATAAGAAAGGCTCGCAATGACAGAAGAGGGTGTTCGCAATGACGATATTGAGTTGACCTTGTCACGTTTGCGTGTCACTGGGGAGCAAAAGCGAAGGGCTCCCTTATTATGCCTTTCTCGGTGATGATGGCGGTTATGTATTTGTGGGGGGTTATATCGAAGGCGGGGTTGGCTGCATTTACGCCCTCCGGGGCGATAGGTATTCCCTGGATACGGGTTACCTCTTCGGGGCTTCGCTCCTCAATAGGGATTTCTGCTCCTGAAGATAGGGATGGGTCGATGGTGCTGGTCGGGGCAGCAACATAAAAGGGAATGTTATTTTCCTTAGCCAGCACCGCCAGGGTATAGGTGCCGATCTTGTTAGCGATATCGCCATTGGCGGCGATTCTATCGGCGCCGACGATAACGCAGTTTATTTTGCCCTGACCCATAAAATAGCCCGCCATGGAGTCGGTGATTAAGGTTACCGGAATGTTTTCTTGCTTTAACTCCCAGGCGGTGAGCCTTGCTCCCTGCAGCAGAGGACGAGTTTCGGTGGCGATTACGCTTATTCTCTTTCCCTGCTCATTAGCCGCTTTGATTACCCCGAGGGCGGTGCCATAACCTGCGGTGGCTAAAGAGCCAGCATTGCAGTGGGTGAGGATGGTAAAGCCGTCTTTGATGAGCTCGGCTCCCAGTTGGCTAAGGTGCGTGGTTGCCTCTATTTCCTCATGGTGAATTTCTTTTGCTTCATCGATGAGCGCCCTTTTTATTTCAGAAACATCGTTGCTGCGGGCAGCCTTTTTCATCCTGTCAATAGCACGAAAGAGATTGACCGCGGTGGGTCTGGAGGTAGCGAAGGCATCCAGGATTTTGCCAAACTCGTCAAAGAAGCGGGTTCTATTTTCCGCCTCTATCTTCTGTGCGCCTAAGGCGATTCCATAAGCAGCAGCGACACCGATGGCGGGTGCGCCACGAATTTGCATCGTTTTAATAGCTAAAACGACATCCTGATAATCGGACAGGTCAATGAAGACTTGCTGGTGAGGGAGTTTGCTCTGGTCCAGAATCCTTACCTTATTATCGAGCCACTCAATAGCTTTTGCGGTCATCGGTCTGGTAAATACTATAACGCTGAAGAGGTAGATGCAATGAGATTGCTTCGCGGGGTTTATCCTGAGCGAGATTCTTCGGTCGCTTCTCTCCCTCAGAATGACAGAAGGCAAGGGGTTCAGAATGACAGAGGAGGCGGCTTGTCGTTGCAACTTTTCTGGTGTCATTGCGAGCCGAAGGCGCGGCAATCCCGAAAAACGAAATTCTAAATACTAAATCCGAAATACTAAACAATATGAAAAGCAGTCAGTATGAGGCTGAAGGCTAATGGCTGAAGGCTGATAGCTACTAAATTGGCATTTGACATGAAGGGCAGGGGGTTGTAAAATTGAGCGGTTTGGGGGTGATGGGTCGGAAAATAGAGCGTTCTTGGGAAATAGGCTATGGTAAGGTCTTTTGAGGAATAAATTCAACAAGGAGGGTTACAGATGGACTTTAAGCTTTCGGAGGAAGAGGAGAAGAGGAGGAAGGAATTTTTTGATGGCTGCAAGGAGCTAAGCAAGGAAAGGCCCAAGGATTTCATAGCGGGGATAGAAGCCGATTTTGAGAAGGAGAACCAGCCTTACGTAACGCGTTGCCGTAAGGAATTCGCCAAGCGGGGATGGCTTCGGCTCGGCTGGCCTCCTGAGTATGGAGGGGTAGGAAGTCATATGGACCGCGTCTTCTTTGGTGAGGCCAGAGGATATTACGGTCTGCCTGGCGTTGATATCTTTGGAATAGAAATGCTTGGCCCTACGCTTCTCGCTATGGGAAACAAGGAAGTGAAAGATAGATTTCTACCCGGGATTGGGAATGGCGATACGTTATGGTGTGAGCTATATAGTGAGCCTAATGCTGGCTCAGATTTGGCAGCTCTTACCACTACTGCGATAAGGAAGGGCGATGAGTATGTGATAAATGGGCAGAAGACCTGGAGCACGAACGCTCACAACGCTGACTGGGCCTTTGGCTTATTCAGAACCGACCCCCAGGGTCGTAAACGTCGTAACATTTCGTTCTTACTAATGGATATGAAGACACCAGGAATCAGTATAAATCCTCTTGAATATCTGAATAGAGCGCATTTGTATAATGAGGTCTTCTTTGATGATGTGCATATCCCTGCGGACCAGATTATTGGCGAGGAAAATCAAGGGTGGACAGTCAGTCAGACACTGGTTAATTTTGAAAGGTCTAATGTGCTGGCTGTCTCAGCGGTACAGCGGATGCTGGAAACGTTAGTAGGGTATTGCAATGAGACAAAAGTGGGCGGCAGGCCTCTGTCGCAAGACCCAGTTATTCGCAATAAGCTTGCTGAGATGGCTACCGAAATCGAGGCATCTCGTACTCTGGCGTATTACATAGCGGATCAACAAAATAGAAATAAGGTGGCGGCGCTATTTGAATCATCAGCAATGAAGGTGTTCGTAGGCGAGTTATTTGAGCGTCTGGGCGCTCTCGGAACTGATATATTAGGCACCTATGGTCAGGTTAGCGCTTCCAGGTGGGCACGTGAGAGCGGTGTCTGGGAGAACCTATATCAAACAGCTTTTGTACTGACCATCTCCATGGGGACCAATGAGATACAAAAGAACATCATTGCCTGGTATGGTTTAAACATGCCCAGGCCACTTTCGCCAGTATCTATAGAGAAGGCTCTAGCTACAGCTCAAGTAGCAAAGTAAGGAGGAATTATGAATACTACTTTCACAGAAGAACAAACCATGCTGAGGAAATCGACAGCCGATTTCCTTATGGAGAAATATCCCGAGGCAAAGGTAAGGGAAATAGAGGAGTCGGATACGGGGCATGATCCTGAAATTTGGAGGGGAATGGCTGAGTTAGGCTGGATGGGTTTGGTTATTCCCGAGGAATATGAAGGCATGGGAATGACGTTTCAGGACCTGACCATTGTCCTGGAGGAAATGGGAAGAAATATCGCTCCTGGCCCTTTCTTTTGCACTGTGCTTGAGGGTGCTTGCCCTATTATTGATGCTGGAAGTGAGGAGCAGAAAAAGGAGTTCCTACCGAAGATAGCCAATGGGGAATTGATTTTTACCCTGGCTTTGCTTGAAGCTGACGGCATATATGACGCCTCCGATGTCGCTGTCAAAGCGGCGGCTAAGGGAGACGACTTTGTAATAAACGGCACCAAGCTCTTTGTAGAGCAAGCTATCAATGCTGACTATATGATAGTTGTTACCAGAACCAGGGAAGGTGCTTCTCCTGAAGATGGCATTACCCTGTTCATAGTGGATGCCAAGAGTCCGGGAATTCACTGCGAAGTAATACCGACCATAGGCATGGAAAAGCTGTGCGAGGTGAGCTTTAAAGATGTTGCTGTACCCAAGAAAAACATGCTAGGCGAGCTGGATAAAGGATGGCCTATTGTCAGTAAGGTTATGGAAAGGGCAGCTATTGCCAAAGCCAGCGAGTCCCTTGGCGCTATGGATGGAATTGTTCCTATGACCACGGATTACTTAAAGGATAGAGTTCAATATGACGAGCCTCTTGCCCGGTTCCAGGCACTTCAACATATAATGGCTGATATGTTCATCAGCCTGACTACCAGTAAATATCTCGTCTACGAGGCAGTGTGGATGGAATCAGAGGGTCTCCCCTGCGCCAAAGAAGTTGCTATGGCTAAATCATATGTAAACCAGAATTATAAAGAGCTTAGCAGATTGATGGTAAGATTGTATGCTGGCAACGGCACTCACAGGGAGTTCAAGCCCGGGCTTTACTACAGGAGGGCTAAAGCGGCAAGCATTGCCTTTGGCGACACCGAGTTACAAAGGGAAAGAATAGCTCGCGCCATAGGGCTTGTTTCTTAGTAATTCTCAGGTTGTGCCACGGGAGGTGTGGCTGAAGTGAAGCAGCGGATAGAAGAGCTGCGCTCGCTGATTAATTATCATAATCACCGCTATTATGTCCTTGATAGTCCCGAAATTAGCGATGAAGAATATGACGAGCTTATGCGGGAACTCAGCCAGCTTGAGGCTGAACATCCTGAACTTATTAGCCCCGATTCGCCCACTCAAAGGATTGGTGCTCCTCCTGCCGAGGAATTTGGCGTCGTAGAACATCCTGAGCCGTTACTCAGTCTGGCCAACGCTTTTTCTTATGAAGATTTGGCTGCCTGGCAAAGGCGGGCAAGCAACCTTTTGGGTGGCAGCGATTTTGACCTTGTTTGCGAGCCTAAAATTGACGGACTGGCGGTGGCATTAACCTATATTGATGGTCTGCTCGTCACCGGAGCAACTCGGGGCGATGGTTACCGGGGGGAGAATATCACTCAGAATTTGAGGACTATAGGAAGCATTCCACTCTCTGTGCCAGGGGAAGAAGCACCGCCAAGGTTTGAAGTTAGAGGCGAAGTCTATATTCCCAGGGAAGGATTCAAGAAGCTTAATGACGAGAGAGCAAGGGAAGGACTTCCTCTTTTTGCCAATCCTAGAAACGCCGCTGCTGGTTCGGTGAGGCAGCTTGATTCCAACATCACTGCTAAACGCCCCCTGGACATATTTGTTTACGGACTGGGGCCTGTGGAGGGGAAGGTGATGCCCAACACACACTGGGAGATTATGCAATATCTCAAGTCATTGGGATTCAAGGTAAATCCCGACATAGCTTTATGCCACACTATTGATGAGGCGGAGGAATATCATCAGAAATGGGTGGAGGGTCGAGAAAGCTGGCCTTATGGAGCTGATGGCATGGTGGTGAAGGTTAACTCCATTGTCTTTCAGAGAGAGCTGGGCACGGTGGCCCGTGAGCCCAGGTGGGCGATTGCTTATAAGTTTCCTGCTGTTCAAGGCACCACGCGTCTCATTGACATCGGTATAAATGTGGGCAGGACGGGAAGTCTTAACCCTTATGCCATTTTGGAGCCAGTTCATGTAGGCGGCGTGGTTATTAGCTCAGCGGCACTGCACAATGAGGAAGATATTCACCGCAAAGATATCAGGATTGGGGATACCGTTATCGTGCAGCGGGCTGGGGAGGTCATACCGGAGATTGTTAGCCCTGTGGTCAGCAAACGCACCGGGAAAGAAAAGGTTTTTCATATGCCCACTCATTGTCCCGTATGCGGGGCTGAAGTGATAAAGCCTGAGGATGAAGCAATGCACCGCTGTACCAACGCTGCCTGCCCCGCCCAGGCTCTGGAGCAAATTAAGCACTTCGTCGCCCGTAATGCTATGGATATAGATGGTGTGGGGGAAAAGCTGTGTCAGGCTTTGTTTGAAAAGGGATTGGTCAAGGATGTGGCTGACTTGTACTATCTTACCCCGCAACAGCTTCTCGGGTTGGAAAAGATGGCTGATAAGAGTGTCTCTAATGCGCTTGAATCTATTGATGCGAGTAAGGACAGACCTTTAGCACGAGTCATCTTCGCTTTGGGGATTTTACATGTTGGCGAGGAGTATGCTGAGTTACTGGCGGATAAGTTTTCCAGTATTGACGAGCTGGCTAAGGCTGGCCGGGAGGAGCTTCTATCCCTCCCCTCCATTGGCCCCAAGATAGCTGATAGCATTGTTGCCTTCTTCAGGCAGAAGGGGAATAAAAATATTATTAAAAAATTAAGGAAAGCCGGAGTGAAGCTGGAAAAAGAGAAGGTTGAGGAAGCAAAGCCTGAAGAATTACCTCTAACTGGGCTGGAGTTTGTCATCACCGGAAAGCTGGAGGCATTTGCTCGTTCGGAAGCAGAGGCAAAAGTAAAGGAACTTGGGGGTAAAGCTGGCTCAGATGTAACTAAAAAGACGAATTATGTCGTGGTTGGTGCTGACCCCGGTTCTAAATTGGCTAAGGCTCAAAAATTAGGAATAAAGACACTTAGCGAAGCTGAATTCTTAGAATTGCTAAGTCAGAATGTTTCCTGATTTTGAATCTCTTCAATGACATCTTTGAGAAGGGAACTGTAATAATCAGGTAATTCAGGTATATCAAAGAATCTAGCATCCTCTACCTCGCTTCCAGGAGCTAGCTTTTCGTCTTTTACCTTAACTAGATATGCTACTATCAACATATCCCCATATATTTCCTTGTCGTCTATTCTGATTACGCCGACTAATTTTGCTATCCTGCCAGATGCCCCGGTTTCCTCCTTTAACTCCCTTAAGCAAGCTTCTTCCGGTGTTTCTCCGATCTCAATAAAACCTGAAGCAAACCCCCACATACCCTTTTTGGGTGGTAATCCTCTTTTAATGAGTAGAAACTTTTTATCTTTTACCGCCACAGCCAATGCTACTGGCAGGGGATTCTTATAATCAACGAAATCGCATTTAGGGCAGTATTTCCTCGTTCTTCCGTCAATCATTCCTATTTGTAGCGGTGTGGCACAAATGGGGCAATAGTTATATTCTTTCATGTATTCTCTCGTAAAGATAAAAAGCCCAGTCTTTGGTCTATAATATAGCACAGGTTTCGATGAAACTCATTGTTGGCTTGGGCAATCCGGGTAAGGCTTATGCTCATAATCGGCATAATGTTGGCTTTCGCTGCCTGAATTATTTCGCCAGGCGTCATTCCATTCCGTTTGATAGGAGGCAGTGCCGAGCCAGGATAAGTGTTGGTGAAGTAGCTGGCAGTAAATTGCTGCTGGCCAAGCCACAGATATTCGTCAACATTAGTGGTGAGGTGGTGGGTTGCCTGGTGGGGAAATATGACGTTCCGTTGAGCAATCTCTTGGTAATCTATGACGACCTTGACTTGCCCCTGGGCAAAGTTCGGATTCGTCAAAGTGGCGGCTCAGGGGGACATAAGGGAATGAAGTCAATCATTTCCACTCTGGGGAGTGAGGATTTCCCCCGAATCAGGGTAGGCATTGGACGTCCTGCTCAGGATGACGAGGATGCCATAGTAAGTTATGTGCTTGGCGATCTTACTGCGCAAGAAGAGGAAGTAATCAGGTCAGCTATCACCACCGTGGCTGAGGCAATCGATTGTTTCCTTACCCAGGGCATTCAGGCAGCAATGGGGAAGTTCAATTAGCCCGGGAGGGAAACTTGAGATTGCTTCGCCTTTGGCTCGCAATGACAGTAAGGGTGGCTGGCAATGACGATAGGCCTTGTGTTGAATTATACCTGCAGAGATTTTATTTTAAGGCTTTAGCTGATATTATTGCATATGATTAACGCCAGGATGGTCATTGCTGTTATTGGAGCTTCCTCCTGTGCAGCGGAGGAAGCTAAATTAGCTGAAGCCGTTGGTGAAGGTTTAGCCCAACAAGGTGCCACTATAGTATGCGGTGGGTTAGGAGGCGTTATGGAGGCGGTTTGTCGTGGAGCCAGGTCAAAAGGCGGTGTGACTGTTGGCGTTTTGCCCGGTGAGGATATCAGCATGGCTAACCAATGGGTGGACATCCCTATAGCTACCGGGGTAGGCTATGCCAGAAATATGGCGGTGGTCAAGTCAGCCCAGGCAGTTATCGCTATTGGGGGCAACTATGGAACGCTCAGCGAGATTGCCTATGCCTTGAAGAGTGGCATACCGGTTATTGGATTGAATACCTGGTTACTATCTCGGAATGGTAAAGAGGTCGATGCCATAATCAGGATTGGTAATGCTGGAGAGGCGGTGGAGAAGGCTGTCTCTCTCGCCAGGAAGCGTAAAGGTCATGGGATTGCTTCGCGGAGCCTGTCCTGAGCGCTATGAGATTCTTCGCGGAGTTTACCCTGAGCGGTATGAGATTCTTCGCTTCGCTCAGAATGACAGAAGTGAAGGGCTCAGAATGACAGAAAGCGAAGGGCTCAGAATGACAGAAGTGAAGGGCTCAGAATGACAGAAAGCGAAGGGCTCGCAATGACACAATGGGGGCTCGCAATGACACAATGGGGCTGGCAGCGACATGATGGAGCTGGCAATGACGCGGGCTAGCTGAGTTCAAAATACATCTGGAAATGGCAAGTATCGAGAGCGTTGCAGCCAGGGAGATTCTCGATTCTCGGGGCAACCCCACTATCGAGGTACAGGTAACATTAATTGATGGTGTTCTTGGTGTGGCTTCTGTTCCCTCAGGGGCGAGCACAGGCAAGTACGAGGCTGTTGAGCTTCGTGATGGTGATAACAGCAGGTATAACGGGCTGGGCGTTTTAGAGGCTGTAGCCCATGTCAATAATGAGATTGCCCCTGAGATAACTGGCATGTCTGCATTGGAACAAACAGCCATAGACCAGAAGCTAATTGAGCTTGATGGCACGGCTAACAAATCTCGGCTTGGCGCTAACGCCATACTGGGGGTATCTCTGGCAATAGCTAAGGCAGCCGCCAATTTCCTGGGGCTGCCATTGTATCGTTATTTAAGTGGGGCAAAAACCTCCCTATTGCCTGTTCCGATGCTGAATATCTTGAATGGTGGCAAACATGCCCTGGGCTCCACCGATTTTCAGGAGTTTATGATCGTGCCTGTCGGTGCTGCTAATTTTGGCAAAGCTATGCAAATGAGCAGCGAAGTGTATCACTCCTTAGGCAAAGTCCTCAAAGATAAGGGTTTGAACACCAACATAGGCGACGAAGGTGGTTTTGCCCCACAGCTTTCTTCCAGTAAAGAGGCGCTAGAAGTGATATTAGCTGCTATTGACCTGGCGGGCTACAAGGCTGGGGGGGATTTGTTTCTTGCCCTTGACCCTGCGGCGAGCAGCTTCTACCAGAATGGCAGGTATGTTTTGTCCCGTGAAGAGATTACTCTTACTTCGATTGAGATGGTAGATTATTATGCCAAATTAGTATCTGATTATCCTGTTATTAGCATTGAAGATGGTTTGGGGGAGGATGACTGGGCAGGGTGGTTGTTGCTTATGGCTAAATTAGGTAAAGAGATTCAGCTTGTTGGCGACGACCTTTATGTCACCAATATGGAACGTCTTGAAAGAGGAATTGCTGAGAAAGCCTCTAACTCAATCCTTATCAAGCCGAATCAGATAGGGACGCTCAGCGAGGCTCTTGCTGTTATTGAAAGGGCACAAAAAGCGGGATGGACAACTGTAGTTAGCCACCGTTCCGGTGAGACTGAGGATACCACCATAGCTGATTTGGCGGTAGCCACTCAGGCGGGATTCATTAAATCCGGTGCTCCTTGCCGCGGCGAGAGACTGGCTAAGTATAATCGTCTCCTCAAGATAGAAGAAGAGCTTGGAGAAGGTGCTCGCTACCCGGGTAAGCAAGCCTTTTACAACCTGGAGAAAATGAAATCGTGGAAATAGTTGCCGGTGTTCATCAACTGAAAATCCCCTTCCCTAAGGGCATACCGGGGGATACCAATGTATATGTTGTTGAGGGCAATGAGGGCAGCATATTAGTCGACACTGGTTGGGATAGTCCTGAAGGTTTATCCGCTTTTATCAGGGGGCTGGAGTGGGACAGGCTTAAGTTGAGGGATATTCAGCAAATAGTTGTCACGCATATTCACCCAGACCACTATGGGCTGGCAGGCAAGGTGAAAGAACTTTGTGGAGCTAAGATAGCTATGCATAAGATTGAGGGGGAGCTTATCAATCTAAGATATGTGAACTTTGAGGAACTTCTTAGGAAAGTAGAATTGGAGCTTTTTAGCTATGGTGTTCCCATAGGAGAGGTATCTGGCTTCGCAAAAGCTTCACTGTGGCTGCGAGAGTTTGTTTCTCCTGAAGCGCCTGAAGTTGTTCTGGATGAAGGCGATGAGATTTCCAATGGCGCATTCGATCTTGAGGTGCTGCATACCCCAGGGCACTCGCCAGGACATATTTGTCTTCGTGAGCCAAAGAAGGGCTGGCTATTTTCCGGAGACCTCGTCTTGTATGATAGTTTCCCTCATGTAGGTCTTCATGCTCAATCGGGTGATAATCCGCTAGGTGATTATCTTGATTCCCTGAAAAAGGTGCAAAACCGCAGCGTAAATTTTGTTTTTCCAGGACATGGGTCAGTGTTCAATGGTCTAAAGCTCAGGATAGATGATATAGTTCGCCATCGAGAACAAAGGAACATGGACATCATAAAGGCTTTGAACGGCAATTTAAAGACAATTTATCAAATAGCTACAGAGATTCCCTGGAAGGTTGAGTCCGGGGGAGTTGCCTTTGAGGATTTAGCAGTTTGGGACAAGAGACTTGCTGTGAGGGAAACTGCTGCCCATATCAGGTTACTGGCCTTGCAGGACAAGATTGGGAAGATTGACAAAGACGGTGTTTCTTTGTTTTTAGTTAAGGACTAATGAGAAGGAGGCAGGAATGAGCATAAAAATTGGTATCAATGGTTTTGGACGTATTGGCAGATTAACTCTGAAGGCGATTATGGAGCGGTGTGGCGGTGAATTGGAGGTGGTGGCAGTCAATGACCTTACCGATGCTAAAACTAACGCACACCTTTTTAAGTATGATAGCAATTACGGCGTTTATCCCGGCAAGGTGGAGGCTCAGGAGGGGTCTATTATAATTGATGGCAGGAAGATAAAAGTGATAGCTGAACGAGACCCTGCTCAAATTCCGTGGCGCGATTTTGGGGTGGATATTGTGATTGAATCAACGGGGCTTTTCACCGAGGCTGGTAAAGCGGCAAGCCACTTTCAAGGCGGAGCAAAGAAGGTGATTATCTCAGCGCCAGCCCACGGCGAGGACATAAGCATCGTCCTCGGCGTCAATGAAGGGCAATATGACCCGGATAAGCATCGCATCATCTCCAATGGTTCCTGCACCACTAACTGCATTGCCCCGGTGGTCAAGGTTCTGCATCAAAGTTTCGGGATTACGCACGGACTGATGACCACTATTCATTCTTACACCAATGACCAGAAAATCCTGGATGTGTTTCATCGCGATTTGCGTCGTGCCAGGGCTGCCGCTGTTAATATCATACCTACCACTACCGGTGCAGCTCGCATGGTAACCGTGGTTATTCCTGAGCTTAAAGGGAAACTACATGGCATCTCCATAAGAGTGCCTACGGCAACTGTGTCTGTCGTTGACTTCGTTGCTGATTTGGATAGGGAAGCGACCGTTGAACAGGTCAACGATGCCTTCAGGAAAGTTGCTGAAGGGGAACTTAAAGGCATTGTGGAATACTGCGATGCGCCCCTGGTAAGCTCAGACTTTAAGGGTAATCCAGCCAGTGCTATTTTTGATGCCTTGAGTACTATGGTTATCGATGGCAATCTGGTGAAGGTGTTGGCCTGGTATGATAATGAGTGGGCTTATAGTTGTCGTCTCGCTGATCTGGCTAGCTATATTGCCAATAAAGGGTTATAATCTTGAAAGTTTGTTATAAAACTATTGACAATAGCACAGGTCATATTATATGTTATTTGTAACAAGAATATAATGAAGGGTAAAAACAAAAAGGAGGTACGGAAATGAAAAGGGTTTTTGGTGTGATGGTTATTTTGTTGCTGACAGTAAGCTTTCTGGCGGCGTGTGGGGAACCGCCGGCGACTGCCGAGTTTACGCTTTCCAGCGTGACTGTTTCGCCGTCAGCGCCGGTTGTTAATGACACGGTTACCATCTCTGCTACTGTCACCAATGTAGGGGAAGAATCTGGCGACTGTGATGTTAGCTTAACCGTCGATGGCTATCCTGGTAGCGAGTCTGTCTCATTAGCAGGTGGTGCAAGCACATCCGTCAGCTTTAGTTACGACGCAACAACTGCAGGCGACTACACTGCGGAGCTCTCCACCCCTGATGACAGCAAGAGTAAGAGCTTTACCGTAAGTGAAGAGGGAGCCCCACCAGTCGAAGGGGTGCCAACCTGGTCTGTTGGTGACTACTGGGTACTGGACTGCTCGTACGCAAATCCAGGGGGCAAGACCGAACAAGATACTTGTCAATTAACGGTCACCGTGACAGGTGAAGAAGCGGTTGGAGACGAAGCTTGTTACACGTCTCATGGTGAATTCACTCCTGCGGCGACCCGTGATGCCGCCGATATGCCGCTAACGTTACACCTCGAGACGGCTGATATATGGACCAGCAAAGCCCATCTGGTGTACCTGAAACAGAGTTCAGCAATCGCAGAGCTTCCCGGGTTGCCATCCACCGTCACCTGGACTCTTACTGGAGGTTATGGCTATCCCTTTGCCGAGGGGAACACCTGGAGTGGTTCAGTGCGTGTTGTAGCTGGTGTCCTGGATGAAATTACTGATTTAGAGTTTAAGATACTTGGTGTGGAGACCATTACCGTGCCCGCGGGAACATTCGGCTGCTATCATATGGTGGCATACGAGCCCACAAGCCCGGGCACTTATGTCAACGAGTACTGGATCAACACAACTGAGGTGAAATCAGTTGTAAAGGAGATAGAGCGCTCCCTCTGGGCCGGCGTGGAGACCAGAGAGCTTTCATCCTACGAAGTTAGCTAACTCACTAGTTAGCGCGTTTTAACAGGACAGCGGTAGCCGTTTGGAACGGCTACCGCTGCTTTATTTCTGCCATCAGGTTAATTGAACTTTTCTATTTCCCGTCATAACCGGGAATCAAGCCAATAATAGACAAAATCTCTTTAGGAATTTTATTGTGGGGAGTATAATAAGAGATATCATATGGGGTTTGAAGTTTTCTATCGTAAGTGGCGACCGCAGAGTTTTGCTGAAGTAGTGGGGCAGGAGCCGATAACAAGGACTTTGCGCCGCGCTGTGGAGAGCGGGGAAGTAGCCCATGCTTATCTTTTCTGCGGTCCTCGCGGCACTGGCAAAACGAGTACCGGGCGTATCCTGGCCAAGGCGGTTAATTGTCCAAATCAGCAAGGGGGCGAACCATGCAACAATTGTGATATTTGCCGCTCCATTACCGAAGGAAGCTCTCTGGATATAATGGAGATAGATGCTGCCAGCAACCGCGGCATTGACGAGATTCGCAATCTCAGGGAAAGGGTGGGTTATAGCGCCAGCATCACGCGCTACAAGGTATACATCATAGATGAAGTCCACATGCTTACTGAAGCAGCTTCCAATGCACTGTTGAAAACTCTGGAGGAGCCACCACCTCATGTAATTTTCGTCTTAGCTACTACTGAGCCACATAAGGTGATATCCACAGTAGTGTCGAGATGCCAGAGGTTTAACTTCTGCCGTTTGGGACAATCAGCGATAGTGGATAAACTGAAAATGATATGTCAAAAAGAAGATATCCAGATTGAGCCTGAATCTCTGAGGGCTATCGCTCGAGCGGCTACGGGGAGTCTTCGTGACGCAGAAAATTTGGTCCAGCAATTGGTAGGCTATTACGGTCGCAAGATTGATTTTGGACAGGTTCAGGTAACTCTGGGGTTAACCAGCGATTTAAGGGTGAAGCAATTGGCAAAGCATGTCCTCAACAGGGATATCTCCGCTGGTCTTCAGGTTATCAACAGTGTCAACAGCGATGGCATTGACCTTCGCTTATTTAATCGAGAACTTGTGGAGTATTTTCGGGGTTTATTGTTAGCCAAATCCAATTGCGAAGAGGCGATAGATGTTACCAATGAAGACTTGAATGAAATGAAGGAAACTGTAGCCAGTGTTGAGCTGGATTACTTATTAAAAGCGATCAAATCTCTTGCCGGAATAGATTTTCGCGGTGATAGTTATTCTGTTTTACCTTTGGAGATGGCTTTAGTGGATTGTGTTTTGTCCTTTGCCGATGGGCAGCAGGTTACCATCGATAGACCTTCGGAAATTGCAGAGGCTAGCTTGCCGCAAGATTCTGAGAGATTTGGTGAAGAATCTACCTTATTGACGGAAAAAGTTGAGGAGAGCGAGGGCATCAGGTATGTGCAGGCTCGGTGGAAAGAGTTTATCAATTCTTTGAAAGGCGAAGGTTCAAACGGTAATCTGGATGCCTTTTTACGTAGTGCTTGTGAGCCAGTGGCAGTGGAGGATGATACCCTGGTGTTGGGTTTTTACTATTCGTTCCATAAAGAAAAGATCGAAGACCCCAAGTATCAGCATCTGGTAGAAAGGAAACTTGAAGAGTTTTTCCAGCAGCCCAGCAAGATAAGGTGCATATTAGTTGAGCGGAAGGGAAGGGCGCCTGGTTCATCAAAGAGGGAAGATCCGATAATCAAGGCTGCTATAGAAATGGGTGGCAGAGTTGTGGATCAATAAATTGGGAAGATGAAAATAGATAAATCGATATTGCGTCAGGCACAGCAATTTCAACAGAAATTAGCTAAGGGGCAGGAGGAATTAGGGAACATTACCGTTGAGGCTACCAGCGGCGGTAGCGCGGTCAAAGTGGTAATTGATGGACACCAGAGAATTCGCTCGGTGGAAATATCACCGGAGGTGGTGGATGCTGAAGACACTGAAATGCTTCAGGACTTGGTCATGGCAGCGGTTAATGAAGCCATTACTAAATCACAGGAACTTGCCAGAAAACATCTCAGTAGCTTGACCGGCGGGCTTGATTTACCAGGAATTCTTTGAGAGATGGCATTTGTTGCTGAGCCCATAGCAAATTTGATTGGGGAATTTAGCAAATTGCCCGGCATCGGCCCCAAAAGTGCTCAAAGATTAGTTTATTATTTGCTACGCAATTCGGACGAAGAAGCTAAAGCCCTGGCCGAGGCTATTTCGGAGCTTAAGGGGAAGATAAGACTCTGTTCAATCTGTTTTAATATCACCGATTGTGACCCTTGCCCTATTTGTCAAGATAAACAGCGAGACCATTCTAAAATCTGTGTCGTGGAAAAACCATCGGATATCCTGCCTTTAGAGCGCACTGGGAAGTATCAGGGTGTATATCATGTGCTTCACGGAACGATTAACCCGTCGCAAGGAATAGCCCCCGAACAGTTGAAGATAAATGAATTATTATCTCGGCTTCAAGATGGTTCGGTTAATGAGGTGATTCTGGCGACCAATCCTAATCTGGAAGGCGAAACAACGGCGTTATACTTGCACCGAGTCCTTGCACCTCAGGGTGTTCGCATTAGCCGCCTGGCCCGCGGGTTACCATTCGGTGGCGAGTTAGAGTATGCTGATGATGTGACGCTTGCCCAGGCACTGGAGAGCAGACAAGAATTCTAATAGGCTGTCAATGACTTCACCCCATACCTATCAGGCTCAAGGTATTGCCATTAAGCAGACCAAGTTTGGTGAGGCTGATAAAATTGTTACTGTTTATACTCTGGAGTTTGGGAAACTAAAGGCGGTGGCTAAGGGGGCATGCCGTCCTGGAAGTAAACTGGGTGGTAATGTGGAACCTCCAAATTACAGCTTGTTAATGCTGGCTAAGGGACGTAACCTGGATATTATCACTCAAAGCCAGACTATCGATGGATTCTCGGGATTGAAAGGCAACCTGTGGTGCCTCTCTTGTGGTTCTTATATCTTAGAACTCATTGATGTTTTTACTACCGAGGGTAGCCCCAACCAGCCATTGTTTGATTTACTGCTTGATACCTTGAAGAATCTATCACCGAGCAATGGGGACGAAACTCTACTACGGTATTTCGAACTTCATCTTCTCAATCACCTTGGGTATCGCCCTCAGTTGCGTAGATGTGTTGTTTGCAATGCAGCTCTCAAGCGAGGGGCTAATTTTTTTAGTCCCAGCGAAGGAGGAGTGTTGTGTCCCGGATGTAATCGCGTGGAATTCACGTCTCGCGCTATTTCAATTGACGCATTAAAAGTTCTTCGGCTGTGGCAGGATTGCAATTATCCTACCGCCAGCCGGGTAAAAATGTCTTCAAAGCTATCTTCAGAGTTGAGGCAGTTAGTGCAGGAGTATATAACGTATCTTTTGCAGAGGGAGGTTAAATCGATGGCATGGCTAGAACAGCTAAGGAGAGGGATTACTGTTGACAGTAATTGTGGGGTAAACTAAAATCGCCGAGCAGTAAGATAACCATCGATATATGGTAGGGCTTTATTTTGGATACTGATTGGCGACCTAAACTGGGAGACAAGGTTATACGCCGTCCCCGAGCCAAAGCTCACCCGTTAAGGCGCGTCCTGGGGTCATTTGGTTTATTCAGCGCTGGCTACGGTAATGTTGGCTCATCCATTTACTATGCTTTAGGGCTTGTAGCTTTAATTGCTTTGGGGGCAACCCCTGTAGTTTTACTTATTGCCGGCATTTTTTTCATCTTTACCGCTCTCTCTTATGCTGAAGGCACAGCTATGATACCCGAGGCTGGTGGTTCAGCCAGTTTTGCTCGCCGTGGCTTTAATGATTTATTCGCCTCCATAACTGGTTGGGCACTGGCATTTAACTATATCGTAACTATGGCCATTTCCGCTTATACTGCCCCGGCTTACCTGGGATATTTTTGGCAACCACTTACAGAACCAGTAACCGGCACGATTGCTGCTATGGGAATCATTTTTTTCTTGATGTGTCTCAATATCATTGGCGTTAAACAGTCATCAATTTTTAATACTGCCTTTGCTATACTGGATGTGCTTACCCAAATACTTATTATAGCTCTAGCGATATTGTTCATTTTCGCTCCTCACCCTGAAATCTTTTCTCATAACGTTATCGGTAACTGGCCTTCAACGCATAATCTAATTCTGGGCATTGCTATAGCCACGGTGGCTTATACCGGGGTGGCGACGGTATCACAGCTTTCTGAAGAGGCAAGGCATCCTGCGATAACTGCCCCCAGAGCGTTAATCTTGATGATAGCCGTGGTGATGATTTTATTCACTGGCATATCGGTAGCGGCTTTCTCCGCTATGACACCGATTGAGATGGCTTCAGAATGGGCAAGAGACCCTATAGCTGGCATCGCACAAGGGCTTTCTACAGCTATAGTGCCTGAGGAGATAGCTGCAGGATTGTCGTCGAACCCAGCAGGGATTATCGTCATTACCGCCTTTTTCGGAGGGATTCTGAAACTCCTGCCCATATTAGTAGCTGTGTTAGCAACAACCATTTTGATTATCGCTACTAATGCCGGGCTTATGGGGATTTCCAGGTTAACTTTTTCTCTGGGAAAGTTTCAGCTTATACCATTGCTATTCTCAAGAGTTCATCATAAATTTAAGACGCCTCATAGAGCAATAATCTTTTTTTCCTTATTTGCTCTGTTGCTGCTCATTCCAGGATTCTTTGCTCCTGATACTTTTATCATATTGGGTGGTCTGTATGTTTTTGGTTCCCTCCTCACTTTTACTTTAGCTCATGCCTCCATACTCAGGTTGCGGGTAAGGCATCCCGAGCTTCCCCGTCCTTTTAGGCTCCGGGGGAATATCAAGTTTAAGGGATGTGAATTGCCCGTAACAGCTATTCTCGGACTAGTGTTTTCCAGTGCTATTTGGCTCACGGTAGTTATGACACAGCCTTATGCCCGCTGGGTTGGATTCGGATGGATGCTCCTTGGGCTTATTTTTTACCTCATATTTCGCCATCGAAAGAAATTACCTTTGATTCGGGTAGCTCCAGAAGCTAAGCTTCCTGTTGACTAAAAAAGGATAGCAGGTTAATATCTCCAGTTGATGATGGAGATAAAGAACATTTTAGTGCCCACAAATGGCAGTGGTGCCGATGAGGAGGTCATAAAGCTAGCTTGCAGTTTAGCCAGGAAATCTAAAGCAAAAGTTTACGCTGTTCACATTATTGAGGTAGAGCGAAGCCTCCCTCTGGATACTCAGGTCGATTCAGAGACTGATGAAGCGGAGAAAATACTTACCCACGCTGAAGATATTGCTGCTGACGCGGATTATGAAGTAGAGACCGATCTGCTCCAGGCTCGTGATGCTGGACCAGCTATCGTTAATGAGGCTGTGGAAAGAGAGGTAGATTTAATAATAATGGCGACTACTTATAAGAAAGCACCTGGTATACCCGATTTGGGCAAGGCTGTCTATCATGTGTTGAAAGAAGCTTCTTGCCGAGTCTTATTATATCGAGACTCCATTTCTTGAAGTTGAACGGTGAATGTAATTATTATGGGCTGTGGACGTATAGGGGCTGAATTGGCTCATTTACTTGATGCTGAGGGGCATAAGCTAACCATTATTGATGTAGATAATGCTAGTTTTGACAAATTACCGCCTGATTTCAGTGGCATGGCCTTTTCGGGAGATGCCACTGATGAGGAAGTACTTAGGAAAGCAGGTATGGAGCAAGCTGATGCCTTTGTAGCAGTGACCCGCGATGATGAACGGAATGCTATGGCAGCTCAAATCGCCAGGCAGATATTCGATGTTCCCAAGGTATTATGCCGAATCTATGACCCGTTGCGAGAGGACTTTTACAGCGGCCTAGGTCTTGAAGCTATTAGCCCCACAAGGGTATTTGTTCGCCTGCTAAAAGAAAGGATGGAGGGGTAACTGGGGGAGATGTACATTATAGTCGTTGGTGGTGGGGACGTGGGGCATTATCTGTGTAAACAGTTGCTTGATGAGGGGCATGAAGTATTGGTGATCGAGAAAGATGCCAGGAAGTGTGAGCACATAGAGGAGGAACTTGGTGACATATGCCTGTGTGGTGAGGCCTCTGAGATGGCCATTTTGGAGAAGGGAGGGATAAGTAGAGCAGACATGGTTATCGCCGTTACTGGTGAGGATGAGGATAACTTGGCAGCATGTCAGATAGCTAAGGAAAAGTTTAATGTTCCTCGAGTTATCGCTAGAATTAACGTTCCCAGGAATGAGAAGATATTTGCTAAATTAGGAATAGAGTCCGTTGTGGATACTGTGTACCTGGTTTCAGAGCATATCAAAGCGGAAACCATGCTCTTTCCTTTGACTCGCTTATTTAGCATTAGAGACAGGGGATTGGAAGTTGTGCTTGTGAGGGTGGGAAAGAATTCACCAGCAGCGGGAAAGCCAATTAAGGAGCTACCATTGCCATTGGGCTTTGTTGTATCCTCGGTCATTTCCCATGGAGAGGAATCTCAGATACCAACTGTGAACACTGTTTTAAGGGAGGGTGATCAACTCATCTGCTTGATTCCCACTGAGAATATAAGCTTGATTCAAGCTATATTTAGGGAAAGTTAATCACGATGCCTGAGGTCGCATTTCAAGGGGAAAGAGGCGCTTTTAGCGAAGACGCCGTGGTAAAGTTCTTCGGGGAGGATACTGCTCTTTTACCCTGTGCTCGACTTAGGAATGTTTTCCAGGCAGTGTTGGAAGATAGGGCTAATTTTGGGGTAGTACCAGTGGAAAATTCGCAAGCAGGCAGCATCAATGAAACGTATGACTTGCTTCTAGAATACCCCCTCAATATATTTGCCGAAATTATCCTCAGGATAAGCCACTGTTTAATGGCTTTACCTGGTGAAAGTCTAAGCAGCATAAACACGATTTATTCGCATCCTCAAGCCCTGGCTCAGTGTGAACAATTCTTAAGAAAACTGGGGCTCAACATAATACCTAGCTACGACACTGCGGGCAGTGCCAAGATGATAAAAGAAAGTGCATTAAAGGGGTGTGCTGCTGTGGCTAGCGAAAGAGCTGCTGATATTTATGGTTTACAGATTTTGGCTCCTGGAATAGAGGATAACAGGGATAACTATACTAAATTTTTCGCCATTTCCAAGCAAGAAGCCAGACTAGGACAAAAAAACAAGACCTCTCTGGTCTTCGGTACCAAGAACGCGGCTGGTGCACTCTATTCTGCGTTGGGGATCCTTGCTACCAGGAATATAAACCTGACGAAATTAGAATCAAGGCCAAGCAAAAACAAGCCCTGGGAATACATATTCTACGTCGATCTTGAAAGCGAACTGGGTAGTAAGGTTTATCAGGAAGCGATGGGGGAACTAACCCGGGAAGCCACTTTTGTTAAGATACTGGGTTCTTATCCTCAATGGGAACAACAATCAGGTTAATCTTGCCTTTAGCTTACGATAAGTATCGGCCAACGCCTCTGAGATAACCCTGGTGTCACTCAATACCGGCATAAAATTAACATCGCCTTCCCACCGAGGTACTATATGGGTATGGAGATGCCCTTCAATGCCAGCTCCAGCAACCCTACCCAGATTTAACCCAATATTGAAACCCATGGGCTTCATTATCTCCGTTAAAAGCTCAATGCTTTTCTTGATAATGATGAAGTGCTCCTTTGCTTCCTCGTCGGTCAAATCTTGAAGGTTTGCCACATGTCGGTAAGGTGCTACCATAACATGCCCCGGGTTATAGGGAAAGGCATTTAGCATTATGAAATTGGTTTGCCCACGATAGAGGATGAAATTCGCTTCATCATTACTCTCTTTGGGTTTTTGGCAAAGAATGCAGCCTTCCTCTTTAGCCTTTTGTATGTATCCTATCCTCCAGGGTGCCCAAATTTGTTCCATTGCTTTAAAGGGATATTACCCTGCCAGCAAGTGAATTGCAATATTGCCGCAAAAATATAGTATCCCTCATAACTTCGTATAAAAATCCCTCTAAATCCCCCTTTAGAAAAGGGGGAGTAAGGGGGATTTGGCATTTGAAAACAATGAGAGGGCATTGTATAACTTAAATATGTGTAGTATAGAACTTGTTCCTTCACTTTCTCACTGCGTCGAGACTGTGACCAAAGAAACATACTGGAATCTGGTAAATAAGTATATGGAGGGTGAACCAGAGGATAAAGAGCTTACCGGGCAAATTGAGCTTCTTAAAGCATTTTTGGAAACGATGGATTTTAGAAAACTTCGCAGCGAAAGCGAGATGCATTTGGTTGAAGGGAGAAGGGTCAAATTTGTAGTTTATTGGCAGGATAATAAACCCAGTTACGACATGGTGATAAGCTAACTTTCCCCGCGGATTAAAGCAATAGATTGGGCAGCTATTCCTTCCTCTCTCCCGATGAACCCCAAACCATTGGTGGTGGTGGCTTTTACTGTTATCTGTGATGGTTTGATGTTCAGTGAATGGCTAATTTGTTTCCTCATTTCGGAGGTGAAAGGGGATAGTTTGGGATGTTGAGCAATGATGGTAACGTCAATGTTGACTATCTTGAATTCCTTTTTACTTATTTGTTCAGCGATTTTGCTCAATAGAGTTAAGCTGGAGATATTTTCGTACTCTGGATTTTCTGGGGGAAATTGGGTGCCGATGTCGCCTAAATCAGCAGCACCGCACAAAGCATCAATTATGGCATGAGCTACCACATCGGCGTCACTATGTCCAGATAAGCCTTTATCAAAAGGAATGTAAACTCCTCCCAGGATCAGTTTGCGCCCTGGAGCAAGGGGGTGGCAATCATAGCCAATGCCCACTCTCAACATCGCTAATAATGACCTCCGCTAAAGCTAGATCGGTAGGGGTAGTTATCTTTATATTATTGTAATCGCCCATGTAAAGTTTTACTTTATAGCCAAGGCGCTCTACGGCAGCATCATCATCAGTCACTTCCACCGTGAGTTCTTCATAGGCTTTTGTTATTATCTCAAATTTGAACATCTGTGGGGTTTGTGCTATCCATAGATTGCTGCGTTGCAGGTTTTTTTCAACTATTTCAGCGTCATTGGCAAGTTTAATCGTTTCGTTAACCGGCACCGCAGCTATGGCTGCTCCAGTTTCCCTCACTGCCTCCAATCCCTTTTGGATTAGATTCAGAGTCAGGAAAGGACGTGCTCCATCGTGGATCATGACCCAGTCACAGCTTATTAATTTGTGCAGGCCTCGCTTTACGGAATCTTGACGTAATAGACCACCAGGGTATATATCAGTGACCTTAGTCCATTCTCTTTCTCTGGCCAATTCTTGTCCTAACTCCAGATCATCGCTTCTCAGCGCAATAACTATCTGGTCAATCAAGTGGCAATTTTGGCAGGTATCCACCGACCAGGCTAACAAAGGTTTGTTTCCCAAGGTGGCAAAGATTTTATTGAGGTTACCCATTCTCTGGCTGTCACCTGCAGCGGCTATGATGGCTCCTAGCTTGGGGGCTTTATTCACCATTGATTGTTTCCCTGTTGATTTTCCTGGTAAGCCCTAATCGGAGGGCTTGGCCTAGAGAGTTAACTTCGAGCAGCTGAATATCGGCGTGGTTAAGCATGGGCTTTTGGGAGGGTTTAGGGAGGAGGCAAGTTTTGAAACCTAGTCTGGCTGCTTCAGCGATTCGTCTTTCTACTTGTGGCACAGTTCTGAGTTCTCCACTTAGCCCTATTTCGCCGAGCACGATTGAGCCTGAAATTGGGACACGGTCGCTGAAGCTAGAAGCAATAGCTAAGGCAATTCCAAGGTCAATCGCTGGCTCATTGAGCCTTAATCCACCGGTGACGTTGACGATAACATCCTGGTTAAAAAGTCTTAGTCCAGCACGTTTAGTGAGCACAGCGATAATTAGAAGCAGGCGGTTAAAGTCAACGCCGTTGGCGATACGTCTTGGCGGACCAAAATTATTTGGTGTAGTTAAAGCTTGTAGCTCCACGAGCAAGGGGCGGCTTCCTTCAAGGGTGGGCACTACTACTGAGCCGACCGTGGCATCGGTGTGCCTGGATAACAAAGCTTGAGACGGGTTATCTACTTCCACTAACCCACTGTTGCCCATTTCGAAAAGTCCAACCTCATTAGTGGAGCCGAAGCGATTCTTAATACCTCGCAGCATACGGTAGCTGCTGAAAGGCTCACCTTCGAAATAAAGCACTACATCGACTATATGTTCCAACGTTCCAGGACCAGCGATAGAACCATCCTTGGTCACATGACCAGTAAGCAATACAGGCACATTATTTTCCTTTGCCCACCTCATTATCCGCGATGCGCATTCACGCACCTGGGAGATACTACCAGGCATCCCCGAGATATCTTCCAGATACATAGTTTGGATGGAGTCAATGACCACCAGCTTGGGTGAAATTTCATCCAAGTGCTCCATGATAATAGCCATGTCGGCTTCAGACAGAAAGAAAAGCCCTTCACCATCTATGTTTAACCGCTCAGCCCTGAGTTTAACTTGATTAACAGATTCCTCCCCGGAGATATAACATGTCGGCCTTTTGTCCTTAGCTATCATTGCTGAAGCTTGAAGTAATAGTGTTGACTTGCCTACTCCTGGTTCTCCGGCGATGAGCACTACAGAGCCAGGCACTAAGCCGTCTCCCAGAACACGGTTTATCTCAGAGAAACCGACGCTGAGGCGGGAAAGCGTGCTCCTCTCCACTGTGGAGAGTTCCTGGGGTTTATTCGCCTTAAGCGCAGGCCTACTGTAAGCGGCACGATATGGGCTGACTGTTGTTTCTACAAAGCTATTCCATGCGCCACAATCGGGACAGCGGCCTAACCATTTAGGGCTTTCCTTGCCACATTGCTGGCAGACGAAAACAGTCTTGGATTTTAATTTGCCACGATTACTAGATTTCAAGTTAACTGGTTAATATGCTATGACTAATATATCTCCTTTATCATCTCAGAAAGTCCAAGCTGTTGCAATTTTTCCTTTGTTGGCTTACCCGTCGCTACATCCCATCCCCGCTCTTTGTAGTGTCCGCGCATTAGAGTTTCCATATCTGGCTCTTTGCCCTGTGATGTTCCTTCTGACAGCGGTGTGATGGCTATCTTTGGGAGCTTGTCATCCTCCTTGGCGATACCAAGCTTGATATTAATCATACGTTTTACATTGAAGCCTCGCTCTCCTACCATCATAAGGGAATCAGGATTGAAATCCCCGCCGGTAACTGCGTTTAATAATCCTGCTATATGTTCAGGCGATACTATGGCTGACAAAATACACAAGGGAAGCGAGTTGAACAGGTCCCTCAAATTCTGGTATCTGGCAACCATGGCGCCTTTGCCATCAGAGGACTCAAATCTGTCTCCGGGTATAATGTCGGCATCAAGGACCCCCCGCCCCATATCAACCATATAGTAATCTCCCTTCGTGTGACATGCGCCGCGAGGTGAGGTGGCGTAATCCACAGCATCTCCGAAAAAGGCTCTGGGGTCATGCATTGGAATTTCTAACCCCTTTACGTGCGCTGCCTCATCTTGTGAGACACCGAATTTCTCCGCTATTCTCTTCACCCCTTCAGCTAAGATATCTCCCGCTCCTTCTCTTCTAGCGATTTTTTCAACAAGGCTAACAATAGCTTTACTATCTCCCCACTTTATTTCCATCCCGGTCTTATCTTTCGTGAGCACACCTTTCTCATATAGATACATTGCGAATGCTATTGAGACCCCTGTTGATATTGTATCAATTCCATAGTCATTGCATAGATGACTTGCGTAGATAATGGAGTCTAAGTCGAGGTTCATGCAGCATGGGCCGAGGGCAACAGCGCTTTCATACTCAGGGCCATCCACCTTATCTATTCCGTGCTTGCCGTATTCTGTCAATCTCCCACAACCTATGGGGCAGCCATAGCAGGCAACTGATTTTACATAATAATTCTGCTTTAATGCCTTCCCGTCTATCTCCTCGACAGGAAAGACGGATTTAGAAAAATACTTCGCAGGGGCATCTGATAGATACATCGCCATGTCGAGATATCCTATCGTCCCGAACTCTCGGAGCATTTCTCTGGTAGATAAGGCGGTCAGTTCTGTTACCGGGACAACCAAAGCCCCTTTTATATTCTCCTTAAGTTTGCCTGAATTTGCCACGCTTGGTGTTCTATCTCCATATACCACAATTGCCTTTAGCTTCTTAGCCCCCATGACAGCTCCTAATCCGCATCTTCCTGCTGCCCTTCCATCGTCATTCATTATACTTGCGTATCTAACGAGGTTTTCGCCACCTTGCCCAATGGCAGTAATTCTGGCCTTTTTCTCCCCCACTTCTTTCATCAAGATGTCCTTTGTTTGATAAAATCCCTTTCCCCACAAATGGGAGGCATCTTTTATTTCCGCAGTCCCATCGTGCATCAGGAGGTAAACAGGCTTATCGGAACGCCCTACTATCATGACGCCATCGTAACCCGTGGATTTCAGTGCAACTCCGAAGAACCCCCCGGCGCTCGATTCTCCCCATATATTGGTAAGTGGCGATTTGGCACAAATGGTATGTCGGCCTGTGGATGGAACTGCTGTCCCCGTGAACGGTCCTGTAAGGAAAAGGAGGGGATTTTCAGGCCCCAATGGGTCAAGGTTTTTGCTCATCGTCGGGTATAGCAGTTTCGCTGCAAGCCCGGCTCCACCTATGAATTTCCTCAGATCCTCTTCTTTTAGCGCTATATCCTTTGTCTGTCGAGTGCTTAAATCAACCTGCAAGATCTTTCCATGATAGCCGTACATTTCAATCCCTCCTTTCAAAAGTCGATATTTTTCCCTTCATAGGCATACTCAAGCATTTTCCTAATGTCAATGATGGAGGTAGGTCTTGGGCTTGCCGGTGTACATGCGTCTTCCGAGGCATACTTGGCGACAGCGTCAAGGTTTTTCTGCCATCTCTCCTTGGTAATTCCGTGCTCCTTTAAGGCATAGGGCACCTTAAAGCTCGAAAGAAATTGCTTGAACCTGTCAACGAGTTTTTGAAGGCATTCCGCATCATCTTTTGCCTCAATCCCAATTTTCCTGGCTAATTGCACATACTTATTGCTTGCTCTGGAATAATATTGTATTGAATAAGGTATGAAAATACTCACTGCTATTCCATGGTGGATGCCAAATACCTTTCCTACTGCATGCCCCAGGCTATGCGTCAGTGCCGCTTGGCTATTTCCAAATGCAAGTCCAGCTATCGTTGCTGCCAGTTGCATGCGGTATCTTGCCTCCATATCGTCGGGTGTTTTATATGCTCGAGGCAAGAACTTGAATATTAATTCTATAGATTTTATTGCCAGGGCATCGCAGATATCAGTATCATAACAGGTCAAGAAGCTATCAACTGAATGTGCTAAAGCATCTAGGCCTGTACCTGCGGTTATTCTGGGTGGCATTCCAACGGTGAATTCTGGAACTAGAACTGCGAAGTCTGGAACTATTTCCGCTGAGGTAACCTCGATCTTTACAGGCGGGCTCACGGAATCATCTGTCAACACGGAAGCCCAGGTGACTTCCGAACCGGTACCACTCGTTGTTGGATATGCTGCCAGTAGTGCCTTTTTCCTTAATCCCATGGGAATCGTAGGGTTTACCGCCCTCAAGTCGTAACCTGGTAACTCGTAGAGTATCCATGCGGCTTTGGCCAGGTCCATTGTGGAGCCACCCCCCACCGCAACGATGAGGTCAGGTTCGAATTTTGTCATCGCATCGGCACACTTTTCCACCAGGGTTACCGGGGGTTCTGGAGCAGCCTCGTTCCAAATTGTTGTCTGAAAGCTGGCTTCTTGGAAATCTTTAGCGACACTTCTGGCGTGTCTTTCCACGACAGTGTCGGTTAAAATGAACGCCTTTCTCCTTTCACGCATAAAGGCGACAAGCATTGATAATGCCGTTGCTCCCATTCTCCCGGTAAAAATCGCCCTCGGTGCAAACCAGTGTCCATAGACTTCCTTAATAGCTTCACCCCCCATTGTAGGCAGCATCGTCTGCCATACCGGTTCTACATACCACATTTTAGTAGCCATTTTTCTCCTCCTTCCTTAGCTGATTTTCACTGGTACTCGATGATAGCTATCAGTTGGCTTGTTTTAACTACTTGATTGGGGGAAACCCCTACCTCTGTAATAGACCCTTTCACAGGAACTGATTTTTATTGGTACTCAATGATAGCTATCAGTTGGCCTGTCTTGACCACTTGATTGGGTGAAACCCCCACCTCTGTAATAGACCCTTTCACAGGAACTGATTTTCATTCGTACTCAATGATAGCTATCAGTTGGCCTGTTTTAACTACTTGATTGGGTGAAACCCCCACCTCTACGACTGACCCTTTCACGGGGGCTAATATTGGGTTTTCCATCTTCATCGCTTCTATAACGCAAATTGTATCGCCTTCATTCACTGAATTACCTTGAGTAACGTCGACGCTTAGAATTTTACCTGGTATTGGTGCTTCAATTATCTCTTGGGGCACTGTTATGTGCCTTCCTTGACCAGCGCACGTATCACGATTCTCTCATCTTCACGATCTACCAC
>Ga0315543_1000928_pt1 | contig 33560 bp, 28 predicted proteins | sample SalMarSW160210MG_2_FD_203098 | JGI IMG/M metagenome (GOLD analysis project Ga0315543, IMG submission 203098) | Salt marsh sediment microbial communities from the Plum Island Ecosystem LTER, Massachusetts, United States - Salt Marsh Sediment SW1601-210 ...
AAGTAATAATCGTATTCATGCCAACCTCCTTGTCTTATCTTTATTTCCAATAAAGACATCGGAAGGTTGGTATGTTTGTATTGATAAATCATTAAAACCAGCCGCCTAAAAAGTGCGAAAGTTGACTCTTAAGAGATATGAAGTAAAAAAATTTTTCAGTTTAGCCGTTTTTAGTGCGCAGCTATCAGCACTTTTGATTGAAATGATTGACAGAATCCCGCTCAACCGAAGCGGAGCTTCCACACCTTGGGAGCTGTTGAAGCCGGCAGATTTTCTAAAATCTCTACACTCTTTTCAGGACTTATTGGCAGCATATCGCAGTCGTTGCCGGCCTGTGCCAAATAGTCGGAGACAAGCGGCCCCAATTGGCTGCACAGCAGCTCCGATCTTGGCCCCTGCACCAGCGAGCGCATGCATTCGCAGATCGTTGCCAGGTCCTGTTGCATAACGTTTCCAAGCGACAAATTCACCAGCGGACATGGCTGCACATCTCCAGACGCGCTGATATACAATCTTTCCGCACCTGCTATACAGCCGAACTTATCGGGTGTTTCCAGATAAGCCACCGAGTTGACGGCGGGGTAGTCAGCAAAACTTTCGTCGGTATTGAAAACTTTAAAAATCCGTTGATTTAATCCATATTGACAAAGTTCAGAGTGGCTGCATTGAATAATAGCCCTTCCCGCTGGCCGAATCGGAATTATCTCTACGAAGCCGGCACCAAGTTCCTTGCCCATCTGCACAATATCCTGGACCCTGTCCCAGGTTATGTTTGCCTCCGGCATAGCAGCCGATATCACCGGGAAAATATCCGCACGCCTGAAAATCTGTATCGCCTCTGCTGCTATTTTGAAAGCGCCGCGATAGCCGACAAAATCGTCGTATTCATCCGGTTTGTGACTATGAATGGAGACTCGTCCGCCGAACAAACCTGCTTGCTTATAGCGCTTTGCCTTTTCATCATCAAGGCCAAAACCGGTCGTATTAAGCCAGGTTTCGGATCGCTCGTCAGCGGCTTGCACTACTGCCAGAGCCCTTTCAAAATCAACGCCCGGCTCGCCTCCACCGATATTGAGCCAACTGCCGCCCATCTCTTGAAGCTCACGAACGACTTCGACCAGTCGTGACAACGGCATCGGTTTGCTTTGAGCTCTTGCGTTGGAACAATGTCGACATTTATAAGGACAGCGGTCCGTGATTGACAATGTTACTTGCTCCGGCCATACGTGGTCTGTACGCATAGCCCTTCTTGCCCGTGTTTCTATGGCCCTGCTAGGCCAACGGGGAACATATACAGTCGATTTCCAGCATTTGCCATTTCCGTTTGAACCAAACTGCATTATCTTTGCGTGCTCAGAAACCATAAGTGTCGCCCTGCACAGTCTGTCAAAACGGCGCAATGTTTTGAACATGTCGACCGGTCTTTGACCGAGCTCACTAGTAAGAACCTTAACTGCCCAAAGAATCATAGACCGCACCAAAGGCAGTTTATCTTTTGCATTAAGTGCAGAGATTTGCTTCATTGACGTCTGTTCCTTTTGAATGTTTCACCCAAACAGCTATTGGTTGCGTGGCAAAAAGTTGGTGTCTTCTTTCTGTAGAAGTTGAATGATTTCCGCCTTTGTCGGCATAGCCTCGATAGAGCCGAACTTCGTACACGCCAGCGCTCCTGCCGCGGAGGCAAATTGTGCGGCTTTCCTTATATCGTCACCGACCGTACAGGCCGCTGCAAGCGCACCTGCGAACGCATCGCCTGTGCCTGTCTGATCGACAAGCTCTACCTCAAATGCGGCAATATGATCTGCTCGTTTTCTGTCAACAATCATACATCCGCGTCTGCCCATCGTTATTACCGCATATTTTGCCCCACGAGCTACCAAATCTGAGCCGATCAGCTTGGCTGTACGAATGCTCACCGTCGATTGGTCTGTGATATCGGCGGCTTCTTCGAGATTCGGAATCAAAACATCAGCCGAGAAGTACTCCATAGGAAGGTCGATATCATGGCGATTACGCTGCTCCATGGGTCTCGCTGGATTGAGAATTACCTTAACACCGTGCAGCTTGGCGCATCGAACCGCAGCTACAATAGCCTCTTGCGGCAATCCACCGTGAATTAGACAAACATCAGACTCGGAAATAACCTGTTCCGCTGCTTTGACATCCCTGCTTTGCAGAGCAATGTTGGCTCCCGCGTAATAGCAGATGGCATTTTCACCCTCGGCGTTAACCATTGTAACCACAACCCCCGTGTTCGTGGCAGCAGCAGTATAGAGAAAATCCGTCTTGACGTTGAATTCAGTCAGACTCTTGCGGACCATCTCAGCGAACGGATCACTGCCGACCTTGCTGACGAGGTGCACTTGGCATCCGCAAAGAGCCGCTTGCGCAGCTTGATTGGGACCGGGACCGGTCGCTGTGTATGAAAGTGCTGCCCCGCTTACGCTCTGACCGGCAGAAGGAACCTGGCCGCACTTAATCGCCATATCCACATAAGTACTGCCGACGACAACTAATTTGGGCATCCGTTCTGGCATCCTCGTAAATCCTTCTGCTGGCAAAGTATAACCATCAGTGCATAATCTGCAAAGTATTTTTGGCCGCAGGGAACCTACCTTTTACCCTATTTAGCCCCGCAGTTTACTGCGGGGTTTTCCACGCGTTATGCAGGGCTATAACCCCCAGGATAAACCCTTCGACCCTTCGGCTGCGCTCAGGGCAAGCTTTTTTCGCTCAGGGCAGGCCTGGGGGCTAAACGTAGCTACAATTGTCTTTCACAAACAGTAAAATTGATATGAAAAAGCCCATTTTATTGGTGTTTACCACATATTTCAAAAAATTTGTCAAAAATCTTACAAAATAGTTGACAATGTTTTCTTTATAGTTAATATTGCTTTTATGTTAGATAGATACTTAATAAACAGATTCATCCAAATGTTACTATGCAGATTAATCTGTTTGTCAATAAGGAAACTTCACATCGAGGATTGGATACCTTACTTCACCGTAGGCTACGCCGGAGGCGAGAGTCCGCAGGTTCTGAACCTATGAAGAGAATCGACTCCATCATAGCCCAGGATGATCTCAAACTAAAGACTGCCCACCGTGATGAAGTAGAGCTTTTGCGAAGCAGACTCTACTGGCTTAACGGCGATGACAGGCTGTTGATGTCGATGTATTTAGAGGCTGGCAGCAGCTATCGTCAACTCGCTCGCCTTACCGGCCTGGCCGACACACAGATAGCCAGAAAGATTCGCAACCTGGCGCAACGCCTTACAGACCAGCGCTATGTAACCTGCCTGCGGAACCGTCAGAGATTCACCAACGACGAGCTGGCGATCGCGAAGAATTATTTTACCAGAGGTCTGCCTATACACAAAATCGCCCAGCAGCGTAATCTCACATACTACCAGGTTCGTCAAATGCTAAAAAAGATTCAGCGCACAGTTACTAAAATTCATAGATATTCCGGATAATAATAATCATGTATAACACAAAATCAAAAGACTTCGGGTTAGCCCCCAAATTTATTTGGGGGTTAAAACCCCCAGGATAAGCCTGGGGGCTAAAAGACTCCACATGCCGACGTATTGCGTGGAAAAATCGTTTCGCTTCACCGGCCGAATTACCGACCGCGTCGCGCAGGTCTGTCGAATGTTCGGCCTGACCGCAGATAGACTCACCGAAAGAACCGTCACTCACAGTTGTCAGCTTACCGTCGAGCCTGGCCAAATCGTTTACATCACAGGACCATCAGGAGCGGGAAAGAGCGTTCTGCTGCGCGAGTTTGAGGATGCGGTCCCAACAGCGGAGAGAATCAATCTGAACCAAACACAGTTGTCCGACCACTGCACCGTCATCGACTGCTTCGACGGCGATTTGCTAACGAGCTTACGTATGCTCAGCGTCGCAGGACTTAACGACGTATTTTGTATTTTGAATCAGCCAAAGAATCTAAGCGAAGGTCAGAAATGGCGTTTTCGACTGGCAAAGGCTTTGGCTGCGAAGAAAAAGTTTGTATTTGCCGATGAGTTCTGTTCAGAGCTGGACAGAATCACAGCGGCTGCGATCTGTTACAACATACACAAGTTTGCCAAACGGACCGGCACAAATTTTTTTCTCGCATCGAGTCACGACGATATTCTTCTTGACCTTCAGCCCGATGTTTTGGTCGTCAAGGAGCTGTCCGGCCCAACGCAGGTAATATATAAATATTTAGCCCCGCAATTCATTGCGGGGTCATAACCCCCAGATAAACCCTTCGACTTCGCTCAGGGCAGGTCTGGGGGCTAAATAGAGGATTTTTCATGCGAAGCTGTTCGGTTTGCAAACAATTACAGATCGTCTCCGGCAGTTCGGATGATTACGACCGGTTGGCCTGTTATCACTACCGCGACGGACATCCTGGTCCTGCGGTTGCGACTTTTGCGCTGAAGCCGTGTGAACCTGCGGTGAAACCGCAGGTTAAATATTTAGCCCCGCGTTTCACGCGGGGTTCTGCGGTTATGCCGCAGACGGTTGGCGTTATCGTTTACACGATGCCGACCGCTGGAACGGAGCTGCGCAATGTCGCGACGGGCGATATATTCAGAGGCTTCGACAGAAAAACTCGCCTTGCGCTTATCAACAAGACCATTCGCAGAATTGCGCGTGTGATAATTGAGCCGAGGTTTCGCGGCCTTGGTCTGGCGAGCAGACTCGTACGAGAGACGATGCCGAAGCTGAACGTCCCCATCATCGAGGCCCTTGCGGTCATGGGCGCGGTCAATCCGTTTTTTGAAAAGGCGTCAATGACAGCCTATACCGCTCCGCTGCCGGAAAGATGTGCTGAACTTGCCGAGGCGTTGAGTCTGGTTGGAATCGAAGAAAAAGAGCTTATCGATCCGCAGGCGGTTCAGCGAAAGCTCGACGCCCTTTTCGCATCTCAGAGACAATTCGCAGAATCGCAGATAAATCGCTTTCTGCAGACCTACGGCAAAACGCACAAGGTCTGGCCATCGTCGCTGCAGCGAACGAGTTTCGTTCTCAGCAAGCTCACGCATCGCCCGATTTATTACATCTGGTTCAATCCGAATGTGTCGTTTAGCCTGCAATCAAATAAAACAAAATCCCCATAAAACTTGGGACTAAATAGCCTATGGCAAATGTAATGACTTCACGAAGGTGGAATTTAGATGTGCCGCTACGGCTCGATACCGATCAAAACCAGTGGAACCGCCGGCACACCTCGTCCCTGACGCACGACGTTATAAAATTCACCCTCATAATAAGGTACTCCGGAACTCATTTGAGCCTGGAGAGATTTCATTGGCAGAATCTCCACTCCAACGTCAATTTGATCACTGACAAAAAAGGCAAGGTGCTTGACAAACAGATCGTACGCAACAAAAGCATATTTGCCAAACTGAACCTCGACAGCGATCCGCTCTTTTACAAAATCAGTCTGATTGTAGCTGTAGATGGGGGTTTCTCCAGCAGCCAGTATCTGCTTCTTCTGTTCTTCCGGAGACATCGACAGCGTCTTACGTATGAGTTTCTCGTCCTTTGTTACCCAGTAGCTTACGCGACTTTCATTCCAGCCGCTGTTTCTAAGAAGATCACCAAATCTTGCGTTCATATCCACGGGACTGTACAGGAGCTTGCCTCGCATCGTCTTTTCTTTAGAGACCTTTGTCTTGCACTTTTTCGCGTGGACATTCGAGATCACGTGTTGGATTTCTCTCCATAGTGCCCGTCTATGAACAAGTAGAAACTCCAGTCCGTTGAGGTGAGAATATGTCTCGCAGATTTTCATACGATTACGTGCCGTTTTCCAGAATGCTTACCGTCAAACAACGGCATACTGTCCGCGTTTTGGATGTTGGTCCAGGGGCCGACAGCTCGATTACTATCATCCTTTTTGGGCTCATAGATAGCTCGATTCATCGGCCTGGTACGCAATGTTCCGGAGAGCTCCTGCCTGATCCTGTTATGAGCGATCTGCACATATTTGCCAACCTTTTCTGCACCTACAGCCTTGCGCCCGTGCCTGATTGCTGCTATGACCGAGGTGCCGGTGCCCAGAAATGGGTCCAGGACCCAATCGTTTTCATTTGTCATCGAAAGCACGAGTCTCTCGACCAGCTCCACCGGAAATTGGCAGGGATGCTCGGTTTTTTCGACGTGATTACTTTTAACATTTGGAATCAGCCAGACATCGCCTGGATTTTTACCAAGCGGATTGCAGGAATATTGGCCGGCCTTGGGTCCCTTAAAGTGCTTCTTTGCCGGGTACTTCTGCGGCACTCTGACCGGATCAAGATTGAATATGTAATCATCAGATTTTGTGAACCATATTATGGTCTCGTACCGTCCGGAGAACCGCTTACTGCAGTGCAAACCGTGCTCAAAATGCCAGATGATACGATTGCGCATCCGAAGGCCAAGGCTGCTAAAAACGGGGTAAAGTATCGAATCGAGGGGAACCACAGAACCATTGTCCACGTAATTGCCGACCTGCCAGCAGATGCTGCCACGGGGCGAGAGAACCCGAACACACTCGCAAACAACTTGTTTCTGCTGCCCAATATAACTGTCCAGACTGAGCTTTTTTTCATAGGCCTTGCCAATATTGTAAGGCGGCGATGTCACAACCAGATGCATCGACTCATCGCGTATCTGGGTCAGCAAATCAAGGCAGTCACCCTGATATACGACTATGTGCTCGCTCTGGTCGAATCTGTCGGAAATGCGGTATTTCTCAAACATCCTTGCCGTACCAATCCTGATGTAATTCGGGATTACCATTTAACCAATTACCCCCGAAATGTCAAGTCCCGATGTACCTCGGGATCAGGACCAAAAGAATGACAGCAGGAATAAAACAAATCGAGTTGACTAGACTTATCGCTCATCCGGACAATCCGAACCGGATGAGTAAGGCAAACTTTTCAAAGCTCGTTCGCAACATCGAGCGAACCGGCCGATATGAGCCTCTAATCGTCCGGCCACATCCGCGAAAGAAAGATTTTTTTCAGATCATCAACGGCCATCATCGATTGCTTGCGTTGCGCAAGCTCGGCTACGAAACCGCAGACGCAATCGTCTGGGACATTGACGATGAGCAGACAGATATTTTACTTGCGACGCTGAATCGCCTGACCGGCTCGGATGTGCTGGAGAAGAAACTGGCTCTTATAAAGAAGCTGACTGAAAATATGCCGACTTCCGAGCTCGGCAAATTCCTTCCGCAGACCGCAAAACAACTTGAGCGTCTGAAGGATTTCAAGCTGCCCAGCGCACCGGCAAAAGCCGATGCAAAGGCCTTCGCGGTGCCGCTGGTCTTTTTCGTCACCGCGGACCAGCAGAAGATAATCGAAGATGCGTTGTCGATTGTTGATGTTGCTGGCCCGACCAAAGCCGCTCGGCGGGCACAGGCGCTTACCGAAATTGCGCAATCGTTTTCTGTTTGTCACTCCCGCGTAGGCGGGAGACCAAAAAATCCACAAAAGAATGGATTCCCGCTTCCGCGGGAATGACAGTGGTGATTACGCGGTAGTGTCAGTGGGGATTAAATATGAGTCGCAGACGAAGAAAAGTAGATTTTGTTAGTCTTCAAAGCAGCGCCTTTCTTATGGACCAGGACTTTATCAAGATGAACGCAGCCGAGCGCGGCGTTTACTGCACGCTCATATTCTATTTGTACTGCAACAACGGCCGATGCAATCTTGATATGCCGACTCTGGCAAGACTGTGCAACTGTAGAAACTTCACCTCGCTGTGGGAAAACATTAAACACAAATTTCAAGTTCGAGCCGGCACATTAAGACATAAACGTGTCAGTGAAGAACTCAAAAAGGCTAAAGAGAAGATGCAAATCCGCTCCAAAGCAGGAGTTGTCGGCGCAACAAAAAGATGGCAAACGCATAGCAAAGCTAATGGCAATGCTGTAGCTAACGAGAAACGAAACGTAAACGAGAAGGATAAAGTTAATAAATCGAATTCGAGATTGCAATCTGAACTTGCCTCGATTTCGGCTCGACTCGAATCCGGTTCTAATGCTCGGACTAGCGCTCTTAGATTCCATGAGAATCTGCTCAGGCTGATTCGCCCCAGAAACCAGTCAGATCGCACGTGTTTTCGCAACATCACTAACTGGCTGATTGCCGGCCGAGACGCAGGCAAATTTAACGATGATATTTTCGAGTGTGTCTTGGATTACGCCCGCGAGGCGACGCTCGGCCGAAAGCCCGCAGCGGTGTTTATGTCGCTTCTGAAAAAGGAACTCGGATACAAACCAAATAAAATCGGCACGACGCTATTACAAATTGCAACGGAGTCAAGAAATGGAACACAAGCATAGAATCATTCCGGTCTCAAAAGGTCTTTTTACCGTCGTCGATGAGCAGGATTATGATGAGCTGGCCAAATACAGATGGTTCGCGCACAGAAACGGTGAGAATTATTATGCTTGTCGGTCCGAGGCCGGCAAAACAATTTCGATGCATCGCCAGATTCTCAACGTGCCCGCAGGACTGATGTGCGATCACAAGAACCACGATGGCCTGGACAATCGCCGATGCAATCTGCGCATCTGCACAGCTTCGCAGAATCAGCAGAACCGTCTGCCGCGAAGCGCAGGAACATCGCATTACAAAGGCGTTCACTGGGACGCTTACAATCGCAAATGGCGTGCGGAAATCCAGCACAACGGCAGACGCATTCACATCGGCTATTACGGCTATCAAGCTGACGCTGCGATTGCTTATGATGATATGGCGATAGAATTATTTGGCGAGTTTGCGTGTCTGAATTACCAATATCGTCCGGAGATAGAGCTTTGGCTGCACCAGACGTATCTGTGGTTAGCCCCCAGGTTTATCCTGGGGGTTTTAACCCCCAAATAAATTTGGGGGCTAAACATAGAAAGAGGATAAAAATGTTCAATTGAGAATTTACAACAATGGCCAGGAAAAACTATTTGAGCACGAAGCAGCTTGCGGTGATTGAGGATTTGTTCAGCGGCGAATTGGACGAATCCGTCATTCTGCAAAAGCACAAGATAAGCAGAAATCTCCTCAATAGGTGGCTCGCCGATGAGGCGTTCAAAAAGCAGTTCGACGAACGTGTTGAAAGTGCGCATCGGCAGAGCGAGTTGATTATAGCTCGTTACGCGCCGCTCGCTGCGGCCAAGCTTGTTCAGTTGACCGAGTCGGACAAGGAAGAGACTGCTCGCAAGGCTTGTCTTGACATCATTTCCTTACGTCGGCCTGCCGAGCGTTTAGCCGTCGCCGAGACGGCGACGGACAAGGACTCCGAATCGCAGAGTGTCGAAACACAGCTATCCGATGAAACCGCCGCAAGATTGTTAGCCGCCCTGGCAGCACAGAAACAGTAGATGCGTAGATGAGTAAATACATCAACGCATTTACGCATCAACGCATTTTACGCATTAACTTTACTGTTCGCTGAACGCTGACCCCTGAAGGCGAGTTTTTCCTTGACTTGCGATAATCTTTTTCTAAAATATAAGTAATACTTTGGAGGTAAGCGATTATGGAAAGGCGCTTTTTTATTTTAGCGGTTGTAATGTCATTTCTTTGCTCGACCGGCCTACAGGCAGATATCATCTACGAAGTCATCGACCTGGGCACACTCGGAGGCGATTATAGTGAGGCCCTCTCCATCAACGACGCCGGCCGGATCGTAGGATACGCTGAAAACAGCCAGGGCTGGGATCGTGCCACTTTATTTGACCCAACAGGAGCAGGCAACAATATCAACCTGGGAACACTGGGAGGCAATGCAAGTTGGGCCTGCTCCATCAACGACGCCGACCAGATCGTAGGATGGTCTTACTACGGGCCGGTACCGGGGTTTTACCATGCCACTTTATTTGATCCCACAGGAGCAGGCAATAATATTGACCTGGGCACACTGGGAGGAGATAAAAGTGGGACCAAGTCCATCAACGAAGCTGGCCAGATCGTGGGAATTGCGCAAAACAGCCAGAACTATTCTCGCGCCACTTTATTTGATGCGACCGGTGCCGGTAACAATCTCGATCTGGGCACACTCGGAGGCGGTTGGGGTCATGCCTACTCCATCAACGATGCTGGCCAGATCGTAGGACAAGCTTCAAACAGCCATGGCGAAGATCATGCCACCTTATTTGACCCAACTGGAGCCAGCAACATCGATCTGGGCACACTCGGAGGGGATGGTAGTAGAGCCCTGTCCATCAACGAGCGCGGCCAAGTCGTAGGACAGGCGCGAGACAGCAAGGGCTGGGCACGTGCCACTTTATATGACCCGACAGGGGCAGGCAACAATATCGACCTGGGTACACTTGGAGGCGATTGGAGTGAGGCCTTCTCCATCAACGACGCCGGCCAGATCGTAGGAAGGGCGGAAAACAGCAACGGCATTGACTTTGCTACTATATTTGACTCAACAGGGTCAGGCAACAACATCGACCTCAATACTCTCATAGACCCTGCCAGCGGCTGGTTCTTGTGGTATGCATACGATATAAATGCTTCCGACTGGATAGTAGGACACGGAATCAATCCGCAAGGCGAATCGCACGCGTTTCTTTTGGTCCCAAAGCAGCCATGCCTTTACACACTTGCAGGCGACTTGAACGACGATTGCAAGGTGGATTTTGGCGACTTTGCAGTGATGGCGACGAACTGGCTCGTGGACTGCGGGGTGGAGCCGACGGACCCGGCCTGTGTCTCGAAATAACCTGGTCGAAACCGCCGACAGACTCTTAGCCGTCCTAGCAGAAAAGTAAAAGTGACGTGAGTCAGCAGATTAAATATTGGTGAGTTGTTGCATAACCTCAGTAAAGGATTCCGGCAGCGGCGCTTCGATTGTTAATTGCTCATCGGGGGGCATCTGAAAGCTGATCTTCGCAGCGTGCAGCATAAGGCGTGGAAATTGGCTCTGGAATTCTCGATCGCCGTAGTACGGATCGCCGACAATCGGATGGCCAATGCTATAAAAATGAACACGAATCTGATGCAGCCGACCGGTCATCGGATGAACCTGGCAGAGCGTGTACGAATCGAATCGCTCGACGACCTGAAACTCGGTGAGGCATTCTTTACCGTGCTCGTCGTCGATCGCGACTCGGCCGGAGCCGTATTTACGCAGCCGTTTATCAATAACGCCTCGGTCGTCGTCGAGCACGCCGTGCACAAGTGCCAGATAAAACTTCTGGACGGTCCGCTCGGCAAACTGCCTGGTAATAAAGCGATGCGTTCGAGGATTCTTTGCAAAGATGATTACGCCGCTGGTATGTTTGTCCAGACGATGTACGATTCGCAGCTTTTGCTCATACATTTCTGACAGCATTATGCGTAAGGATGGTCTTTCTTTTCGGCGTTCGGGTATCGAGGCCAGGCCTTCGGGCTTATTGACCACGACGATGTCGTCGTTCTCAAACAAAATTGGCAGCATTTCGCTCATCTGATGCAGTATTATATATTTGGGCCGAAAAGTATAATAAAATCTCTGCGATTAAACAAAAGTATAATATGACACAAAGTCCGTATTTTCAGGAGTTTAAGTTTGTAGTTGGTAGGGTAGGGCTTGCCCCACCTCGCCGATTCTGATAGTCAACTCAGATGCAAAAATTACAAAAATATAAAAATATATTTGCTTTTTATTTGAACATATTGTACAATTTGGACGAAAAGTAATTAACGTACAAATTATACAATAACCTCTAATCTTGAAGGCAATAAAAAATGATAAAGATTCCTATAAGCGATTTTCGCAAAAGTATTTCTGACCTGGGTAATCGTGTAGCATACACAGGCGAGCATATTTGCGTGGAACGTAACGACAAGCCTCTTTTTGCGGCAGTACCTGTTGATGATGCCCAGTTACTCGAATCCCTCGAAGATAAAATTGATCTGGAAGCTGCGAAAAAGGCGCTGAAGAGAAATGAATTTATGTCCTGGGAAAAGGCAAAGAAGGAGCTTGGCCTATAGCCCGTGAAATACACCGTCAAAATTGACAAACAGGCGCTCAAGGCCCTTGGCAAACTGCCCGCGCGTCAGAAACGGCAGATAGCCAGAAAGATCGATTCCCTTGCAGAGGATCCCCACCCCAGCGACGCAACACTAATCAAAGGCCAAGAAGATATCTGGATGATCAGACAGGGCAGCTATCGTATCGCGTACAAGGTCATGAAAAATGTGCTTCTAATCCTCGTCGTACATATTGGCCATCGCAAGGACTTCTATAGATACTTCAGTCGCTAATGCGCGAAAGTGCATGGCTTCGCATAACTTTTTTGGCGAATTGTTCATCAAACAATATTAACACTGACAAAAGATGCTACGAATGAACCGTTTTTTTGTACCCGTTCAGAGTATTCAACTCGACCAGGTGCGGCTTAGCGGTCAGCAGGCGCATCAGATTCTCAATGTGCTGCGGCTAAAAGTTGGCGATAATATCATCGTGCTGGATAACACCGGCTACGAATACGAGGTGACTCTGACGAAAGTTACAAAGGACGAGACCGTCGGCAAAATTCTGCAAAAGCGTCCTGCAACCGGCGAGCCGAGAACGCAGATTACGCTGTATCAGGCGCTGCTGACCCGTGAAAAGTTCGAGCACGTCCTGCAAAAATGCACCGAGTTGGGTGTCAGCGAGTTTGTGCCGATTATCACCGAGCGAACAATTGTTCGCGATGCTGAGAAAATCGATCGGCGAAGACTCGCCCGTTGGCAGCGAATCATCACCGAGGCAGCCGAGCAGTCAGGTCGTGGCAGAATCTCACAACTGCAACCGGCTCATAGGTTCAATAACATCGTATCAAACCTCGGCGAGTTTGATCACTGTTTGATTGCTTCGCCGAACGGCCAATCGCTGCGTCAAATTTTTCGAGAAGGTGACACTAAGCCGGTACGGATTGGTTTATTCATCGGTCCGGAGGGCGGCTTCACCGAAGCTGAGCTTAAGGCCTGCTGCGAAGCCGGTGCTAAGAGGGTCGGTCTTGGCGGACGCATCCTTCGAACCGAGACCGCAGCAGTTGTGGCATCGGCTTTAATCCTTTATGAGTTGGACGAACTTGAGCCTTGAAACTACTGAAAAAGTTTTGTATGATTCGCTGCCACAGATTGATAACTATACTGTAGAATGAAAGAGAATCTATGGAGAATCATCGCAAGAGTAAAATCAAAAAGGTTCGCAAGGGCGGCTTTCGAGCGCGTATGCGCACCAAAAATGGCCGAAAAATCCTCGCCAAGAGACGCAAAGGCATGTATTGCAAGTGACAGGTGCATCATACAGTGATATACACATGATAGCGCAACAATGTATTTAGCCCCGCGTTAAACGCGGGGTTTTCCTGCGAAACCGAGGTGACACAAAATGCTTTACCTCGTAGCCACACCCATCGGCAACTTATCCGACATTACGCTGCGTGCTCTGGATACGTTGCGTCAAGTCGATTACGTTGCCAGCGAAGATACACGAAAAACGGGCCTGTTGCTCAAGCACTTCGAGATTAAAAAACCGCAGATTTCCTTTCACGAGCACAACGAACGGCAAGCCGGCAAGAGAATCATCGCTTTGCTCAAGCAGGATAAATCCGTAGCTCTGGTTACTAACGCAGGTACGCCCGGCATCTGTGATCCTGGTTTTACTTTGGTGTGGGAGGCGATAAAAGCAGGCCTGGATGTCTCTATGCTGCCGGGCCCGACTGCTTTTGTGATGGCGCTGGTGTTGTCGGGCCTGCCGAGTCATAGCTTTACGTTTCGCGGCTTTGCACCACGCACAAGCAATAAACGAAAGAAATTTTTCGCGGTGGATAAAGATTCGCCGCACACTTTGATTTACTATGAAAGCCCATACCGACTTCGCAAGTTCCTCGAAGACGCGCTGGAGGTCTTCGACAATCGTTTCGCTGCTATCGCCAAAGAGTTGACGAAGATGTTCGAGTCGGTTAAGCGAGGAAGAATCTCAGAGCTGCTCGACGGCCTCGCCGAAAAACCCAAGGGCGAATACGTCATCATCATCGAAGGTATTTAGCCCCGCGTTTCACGTGGGGTTTTCATGAAGGTTTTTAAACGATTTTTACACTAAAAGTGTTGACAGACGCACGCCGTCAGCTATAATAAACCGCGGAATATGAGGCGAGAATTATGAAGCGCATCATTACAATATCGGCTGCGATCATGTGCCTTTGCGTGGCGAGCTACGCTCAGACTCCACCGCAGGCCGACCCAAACGATCCACAGCAGATGGAGCAAAAAGCCCGCCGGTTAGCCGAGGAGCTTCTGACCGGTAAGAGCATCATAGTTCGGCTTTACAGAGACGGCCTCTCTGATCCGTGCTCATTCGAATCGACAAGCGTTCCGTTAAGCGGATTGCTGATTGAATTGAGCTCGATAGAATCGGCATTCGGCCGGTTGTCTGATTCAGCCATTATCGTAGTTCTCGGCACGGATCAAAAAGACAAGGCCGTTTCAAAACTGCTGCAAGACTTCGTTTATGCGAAGGCTTACAAGCCGACACGATGGCAACAGATTGATATTTTCTATCCGATTCTCAAAGACCTGAGCCATAAATGGTGGACGTTCCTCGATGCGGTGGGTAATCCAATCCCTAAAGCCGAGATTGAAATGAAAATCGGTTTCGGCTACGGCGAGAATGCCGAGATATGGCTTGGCAAAGCAGCTCTTGATGAGAAAGGCCGACTCAAGCGAATTAAGCGCGGCTGTTCGGAATCAAGATTTATCTTTACCGTCTCTGCTGCCAACTACGGAACAGCAACAGCTATAGCCGCGGGTTCCCCACGACCGTATAATGACCCTGCCACGATCTTTGTTGTACCGCTTGTTTCGGTCGATTCGGAAGCCGCCAGCCGGTCGGTGAGCGGAACCGTCAGGGACCAAGACGGAAATCCGATACAAGATGTAGAAGTCTCCTGCGAATACCTAAATGCGCCTGGCGATGTAAGTATACAAAGTTACATTGGTACACTCGGTTCATCAATTACCAACAAGGACGGCTGGTTCAATCTGTATGCACCTGTCTGTAAGGATAGTCAATTCACAGAGCTGTCGCGTAAGCTGATGCCGGTTGGCTCTGTTTACGAGATCATGATTAAGCCGCCAAAAGAGCTGAACCTGCGGCAGTATAACTGCCAGACCGGCGCGGGAGCCAAGCTCAACGTAACTTTGACTGCCATGGACCCAAATGAGTATTTTCACGTCTTTGTGTTTGAATACAGCAATAAGCCGATCACCGACATCGAGCTGCTCAAAAAAACCACCATTACTCTAAACAGGGATGGCAGGGAATGGCTCAGTCTCGAATATGATGATTGGAAAAATGGCAGCTACCTGCCGCTAGGAACACTGTGGGCACGAACGGTTCGTTGGGGTGACCGTTTTCATTTTAAGCCGATAGAACTGACTGCGGATAGCCCTGAAAAACTCATTTTCAAAACGGGACGGGAAATTCTATACCGGGGCAGCGTCGTCGATGAAGCCACCGGAGAGCCGATGCCGGGCGTGCTGGTCCTGGCAGACCACCATCTCGACAGTAAAGACCCATGCACATTAAAACCGGAGCAGTGGGACCGTCTTTACAAAGAGGCCTCTGAGCAAAGCGAGGCGACTTCTGAAAAGGCGCTGTATAAACATAGAGACAGAATAGCAATCACCGATGCGAATGGCTGTTTTGAGATAGGGTTTAAGCCAGGCCTCAATAACGCGCTATACCATTTTTCCGCTCTGGAAAAAGGCTTCAAAGCCCGGCCTATAGACAGCAGCTATGCTACTCACAAAATTTATGCCGAAGGTGTCGTTGAGCTTCCATCGATAGTAATGTCACTTCCGCAGCCAGAAAGGGAAAAGTATTTTCCGACACTAATCTTCGAAGATGAGTTCGGACCTGTAACCGATCCCAATATGCTGGAGCGAGTTCGGCTGGAAGTCGTAGAACCTAATGGACCAACGCATGGATATGCTTCTTACAAATACTGGCTGGAGCGCAGGGACTTCATACCCGGAACATACTACGCAAAAGCTGATTGGAACGAAAAAGAGTACGTATTTGAGCCGGTTGAGATAACCACTGAAAGTCCCGAAACGGTGTTTTTCAAAATTCAAAAGATAAGAGATGCTGAGATTGTATATCGTGGACAAGTTATAAACGGAATAACCAGTGCGCCTATTGCAGGAGCATTTGTCATGGACTTTCTACCATTTCATGACACCGACCTTTCCGATCTTGCAGCCGAGCAGGCCGAAGCGATAAGTTCGCTTGAATCTGAGGCCGATCCCAACAACCCGGCGCTGGGCGTTCTGAAAGGAATGTTCAACGGAACGATAATGACCCGGACCGATTCAGAAGGTTGGTTCCAGATAGCTCTGAAACGCAAAATGGTAGAGAGTCGTGACAGCCTTTTGGCCGTCTACAAAGATTATCTCGGCGCAGAACAGCAATTAAAGTATATAGTTGTCGATCCGAACAACAGCGGCGATCCTTATCGAAGGTTTATATATAAAGAATTCCCACAGGACGAAGATGGCTGCGTGACACTGCCGCCGATGAAGTTGTTTCCAGCCGGCACCATAATTGTTGAGCCACATATTCCTACTCAAGCCGAGCATAAAGATATCAGTATCTGGTGGTATACACGCGAAGGTGACACAACGCCTTGGCTTAAAGACCTCTGGGCCACACCAAGAGACAATCAAGGCGGTAGCGTTGAACGAAAATGCGAACTCAGGCCAAACCAAATTCAGAGTGTATACGTTGCTGCGAATGTAGAATTAAATATTCGGGTCGTGTTGACGCAAGAAGATAGATGGGCGCCTGTGGCCATTCCTGGTGTCAGGCTCCGTCAAGGCGAGGTCCTTGACCTCGGTCGTGTAGCTTTTAAGCCGGCTTTGAAAGTTGCTGTGAAAGTCGTAGATTCAAAAGGCGCTCCAATCGAGGGCGTGTCCGTGGTTACGCTTGACGGTAACGGTCAACATACGAATTGGGGCGTCAGGACTGACGAGTATGGTATCGCAATGATTTATGTGCCCTCACATTCGGTTGGCCAGCTTGTCGTGGAGCATTGGATTGATATTATGACCGATAGACGACTACGGGAAGGCATCCCTTACGAAGTGGCTGGCAAGCAGGACGCCGACAAAATCTTCACGCTGCAGCTTTCCGACGAAATGCTCGAGCACCTATTCGAGGAAAAATTTTAATTATGCGTATAAAAGGTCTATTGTTTTTGCATTTAACAATTGTGATGTTTTTCTCGGCTGTAGCTGCATTAGAAAAAACTGTTCCTGCATCAACGAATGGTTTTATTGATACGCAACCTGATCCACAGCAGATTAAGGTCAAAAAACAAGAGGATATCTGGGCCAAGTACAGACAGATCCGCAGCGAAGCAGAGAAACTTCTGAATGGAAGATTGGTTACTGTCCGGCTCTACGACGACTGGCAGAATGATCCCTGTGCATTTGAGCTTATTAGCGTACCTCTGAAAGGGCTTGAGCTGACCTTCAAATCCGTAAAATCTGTAATGCCTCGAATAGACGGCTCGACAATCCTGGCCGTTACTCCACAAGACCAGCAAGACGACGCCGTAGCTGCGGTCATCACCAATATTGTTTTTGCTGCTCCTTACAAGGAAAAAGAGAATTTTACCCTCTGGCCCATTTACGGCGGTCTCACGCGACAGAGGCTGCTAAAGTTTTGTGACGGCATAGGCAATCCACTCGCGGGTGCAAAAATTGACGTTTTTCTATACGATTATCCCACAAAAATTAAAATTTTCCTCGGCTCATTCATACTCGACGAACTGGGCCAATGGACCGCACCTGCTCCGTATTACAGCCTCAGGCAGTATTCTTTTATTCTGAGTCTCTCTGGGTATGGCGTTGTTGCCGTAAAGGAAATCTGGTCTGAGTGTGATACTGTTTATGTTCCATTTGTTCGCCTGGGTTCAGAGGCTTATCAACGTGCGCTACGTGGTACCATTGTGGACCCGGAAGGAAATCCTGTTGCCGGCTCATCAGTCGAGTGCGAAGAAGTACGAACACTCGGTGGGGGCCTTATCAGACGGCCATTGTACTGCCAGGGAGAAGTCATAAGTGACTCGTCAGGCCGGTTCTGCATATATGTACCCAACGATGAGTCCCTGCAGCCGCCCGAAGGCGAAGCTGAGCTTGTCCCTCCGAAATCGACGTACATATTCTCTATCGAAGCGCCGGCTGAGACAGGCCTTTTACCTTACAATGGCAGAATTACCAATGACGAATACACTGTTATCAGAATGGAACATGGCGCATATTTTCACACCTTCGTCTTTGAAGATGCAAACGGTCCTATAGTAGATACTGAAAAACTCAAGCAAATTTCTGTGTTGATTGAACGCAAGGACAAATCCCAGCTTAACCTTGAGTTCAGTGACTGGAAGGACGGTGCTGTGCTGCCTGTGGGCGGATATGATGCAGTCGGACTATGGCAGATTTCAGAAAAAGAATTTGAGCCGATAGACGTGACGCCAACGAGTCCGCAGGAGCTAATCTTTAGACCCAGAAAAGGTGTTCTCTACTATGGCCAAGTTATCCATGGCATTACCAGCAAGCCAATGCAGGGAGTATTTGTTATTGCGATGACTGGTAGCATTGCGAACTCTGGAGGTCTGTTTCAAATCACTCCACAACAATGGCAAGAGCTGCACTCGCTTGGTGAACACCCTGCCATTGATGACCAGGCCCTTGAGCCTGTGCGAAACCTGTATCGCTTCATCGGCGTGACCAGAACCGACAATCAGGGACGCTTTCAAATAGACGTCGCACCGGGACAAGAGCCATACGGATTTATATTCTTCGAGCAAGAGTACCTCGGCGTATTGTATCGCAAGTACGCTCTGGTGGTTGACAAGGATCAACTGGCTGAAATTCCGCCAATCAAGTTATTCCCCGCTGCAACGGTCACAGTTGAGCCTTGTGTCGAACAAGAGCGCATTACAATCACTCCCAAATGGATAATTGATGAGAATGATAATCCTGCTTGGACCCGAGAGCTTTTGGCAATACACAACAAACAAGTTAGCGAGTTTGAATACAACGAGACCCTGCTACCAAATCGAGCTCAGAGTTTTCAAATTCCAGCGGGACTGAAACTGCGCATCAGACTTGACACACCGACACATGATAGAAGATGGTGCCCAATCACAATCGATAAGATAATCAATCTGGCCCAGGGCCAGACACTCGACTTGGGTGAAATTACTCTTGAGCCGGCCGTTGAGATTTTCGTCAGAGTTGTCGATTCAACGGGAACAGCCGTAGAAGGCGTCCCTGTCGCAGTGTATGTTGAAGGTGAGGCTTGGGCCGTTACGATCAATACCGATAAAAATGGCTTGGCATCTTTCAACGTACCACCTTCTTCCGCCGGCGAGTTTTGGGTCACCTATCACGACGAAAAGCGTTGGCTGAAGGAAACCAAACCATATCAGATAAACGACAAGCAGGACGCCGGCACAGAATTTAATCTGCAGCTTTCCAACGAAATGCTCGAGTTTCTATTCGAGCAGAACCGAAACCTGCGGTAGAACCGCAGGCTAAATATTTATATGAATATTTAGCCCCACGTTTCACGTGGGGTTCCCTTAATTCACAACCATCGTTCAATCGGGGAAAAAACCATGTCACAAACAAATTTGTCCGAACATGGAACCGTAGAAGCAAGTGACATCCAAAAAGCAGCCAGTGTTTACGAAGCGCTTCGGCGAACCCGTCCTGCGAAAAGACAGGACCTGAAAAACTACGTCAAAGTCTTTCTCGGCATCGACATTCCCGACAAGCGCATCTGTCCCGACCACAACAGCCCAATGGACTATCTCTGGCACAGCTTCTCATACGACTTCACCAGAGCCGCGACCGTGAGGGAGCGGTCAAGTGCCGACTGCATCGTCTGGGCCAACCGCACCGGCGGCAAAACCGAATTAGCTGCGATCGCAACGCTTCTGGATTGTATATTTAAGCCGAGCTGTCAGGTCAGAATCCTGGCCGGCTCCGGCGAACAGGCCTCAAGAATGTATCAGTACCTAACCGGATTTCTGCGCAATGGTTTCGAGCAGTTCCTCGCTGGTGCGATTCGCAAAACAAAGTGCCGATTCGCAAACGGCTCTGCTGTCGAGGTTCTGACACAATCTGCGACAAGCGTTCGCGGCCAGCATGTGCAAAAACTTCGCTGTGACGAAGTTGAGCTTTTCGACGAGGACGTCTTCGCAGCATCCAAGTTCACTACGCATAGTACCCACAGTGTCTCCGCTGCGATGGAAATGATTAGCACAATGCACAGGCCTTACGGCCTTATGCAAAAAATAGTTACTTCTGCGCCGCAGTTCGGCACGCCGATTTTCAAATGGTGTATTTGGGAGGTGATTGAAAAATGCACCGACAGAAATTGTTCGCAATGTCCTCTTCTTGAGGACTGCCAGGGCAAGGCAAAACACGCCTGCGGTTATTTAAAGATCGACGATTGCATCACGCAGATGCGCCGTGCCAGCAGAGCAGGTTGGGAAGCGGAGATGCTCTGTAAGAGACCGTCGCTTGAGAACGTTGTTTTTGCCGAATTCGATCCTGCGGTTCACATCAAGCCTGTGGATTACAATCCGGATTTTCCCTTGTATCGGTCGTTTGATTTTGGCTTTGTCAATCCGTTTGTGTGTTTGTGGATTCAAGTCGATGACGAAGGGATGGTGCGAGTGATTGACGAATATGTTCGCAGTCGCGCGACGGTTGACGTGCACGCAGCAGAGATAAAGGCCCGCACGCCGTGCGACGAGGAGCAGGTCGCTGCGACGTTTTGTGATCCGGCTGGTGCGGGTGTGAACGATGTGACTGGCACAAGTATCGTTCGCGAGTTGCGTTCGCACGGCATCGTGACGCGCTTTAGGCGTAGTGGAATTCTTGAGGGCGTTGAGCATATCCGCCGGGCGATTCGTTCCGGCGACGGCGGGAGCCATTTTGTGATTTCGCCGCGATGTCCTCGGCTGATCGAGGCGTTGCAGTGCTATCATTATCCGGACTCCGCGGGCAGTGTCAGCCGGGAACTGCCGCTCAAGGACGGCCTTTACGACCATCCTATCGACGCTTTGCGATATTTTTTCGTCAACTACTGCCATAATCCCAAAACCACCGCCCGACGCTATTAGCTTGAAGGCGACCCACCATGATTAGTGAAAAAATCATAAAAAATTTCTGATTTCCAGAATAAATTGGCAACTTATTGCCGAATATTATTGTATAATATTCTATAGACTGGAAGGGGATCAAGTATGAAGATTGGACGAAAGCTGAAAATCGCACGAGAAGGCATTGGCTTTACCCTTAAGAGAGCATCGGAAGAAAGCGGTATAGGCGAGTCTTCCATCAGTGAGTTCGAAAACTCCAAGCGCGATCCGAAATTCTCCCACCTCAGCAAGCTGGCAGAAATCTACAGACGACCTGTCGAGTTCTTCCTGACCGACAAACCGATGTTGGCAGATTTGATGCTCTGGCGCGATCCACCATGCGTGGCAGAGGAAATGAAGCAGACAGAGGCAGAATTCCGTCAACTTTGTCAGTGGTATCACAGATTGGAAATGATTATGAACGTAGCAAGGCGGCTACGGCTTGCCCAACCGGATGTGGATAAGCCCGACGAGTTAAACTTCCAACAGGCCTGCTCGTTTGCAGGAAAAGTCCAGAAGCAACTGGGCCTTGGAGACATACCTAGTTCATCACTAAGACAAGTATTGGAAGAAAGGTTTTTTGTAAAAATCTTCCATCTGGAGTTTGCAGGCAGCGCCATCTCGATCGTATCTGAAGAATTCGGCCCAGCAATTCTTCTAAATAAGCGCAACAAACTGTGGCGGCGCAACTTCGACCTCGCCCACGAATTATTTCATCTGCTAACGTGGCAGATTTTTCGAAATGGTGATTTGCCTGTACAAGAACCTACAGAATCCGAGGAAAAGTTAGCCAATGCTTTTGCGAGCACACTCCTTTTGCCTGCGGATGGCGTAAAAGAAAAAATTGAGAGCACGCGGCTAAAAGGCAGAGTATCTCTGGAAAAACTGGACGAAATAGCGAGAGAATTTGGTGTTTCTTTTGATGCGCTACTCTGGCGGCTAATCTATCTTTACAACATGCCTGCAAGCAAAATCCAGGAATACATTGAACGATACAAACATAGTAATATAGAAGAATTACTCCGTCCTTCACGAGAGTCCGACACGCCAGACAAGTTGCCAGAGCGCTACTGTAGCCTGGCTATCAAGGCACTCAGAGAAGGAAAGCTCTCCGCAATGCAATTTGCCAAGTACATGGACCTGAGTCATAAAGAGGCTCAGAAGTATCTCATGGAGGAAGAGGAATTCACGGATGAAGAAGTTTCGATATCTGCTGCTTGATGCGGGACCTATAATCAAGCTGTTCAGTCTGCGTATCTGGGATGAGTTTATCAGACATTGTGATGTCACAATCGCGAGAATTATAGCAGATCACCAGGCTCTATACACGGAGGATGGCAGTACTCGAATAGACCTACGGCCATATGAAGTCAAAGGCCTCATCAAAGTCGTTGATCTCGACACATCCGTTGTAACGGATTTCCACAACATGTTTGACCCTTTGTATAAAGGGGAGATACACCCCGGTGAGAAAGAAACTCTGGCCTTTTTGTGTTCGCATTCAGAGAAGTATTACCTCTGTTCTGCAGATGGTGCCGTTTTCAGAGCACTTGGTGTATTAGCCAAAGGACGGTGGGGAATCTCCCTGGAAGAAATACTGGCTAATGTTGGCCTAACGCATCAGCTCGAATGGAAATTCAGCAAAAGATTCCGGGAACACTACACTCGGCAGGGACAGACGGATGCAATTCAAGGCAAAGGCTTGGTCCAATCCTGAAATACTGGTACGCTTCCTCAGTCCATGTCAAAATCCCTAGGCTCGTCAAACGGTTCTTTTCTTTGAATTGCTGCTGCCCGTGGGATAGAATCTATGTGCAAAAGGTATCCAGCCAGCAGAGTATGAACTGACTGATTGATAGAGAGCGCAAGTCCTTGACAAGGCCCCTTTTAATAATTACATACCTTGGATATGAAGCATAAGATACTTGTTGCTACAACGAATCCAGGTAAAATCGCCGAGATAAGAGCGATGCTGAATTTAGATGTGCAGTGGATGGGACTTTCTGATTTTCCGGATATCGAACAAGTCAAGGAGGATAGAGACACTTTTGCCGATAACGCTCGCAAAAAGGCCACGTATTACGCCAAAGCTACAAAGCTGTGGACGATAGCTGACGATTCGGGCTTGGTTGTCGATGCACTAAACGGAGCACCCGGCGTCAAATCTGCGAGATTCTCCGGCGACAAACTAAAGGGCGATGATAGAACGCTGATCGACCATCGAAATATATCAAAGGTTCTAAAGCTGCTTGAAGGCGTACAAAAAGAAAAAAGAACTGCACGGTTTGTTTGCTGCCTATGTTTAACGAGTCCGGAAGAAGTTCTTACTGAAACTCAAGGGATTTTGGAAGGATTAATAGCCGATAAGGAGATCGGAACGAATGGTTTCGGCTACGATCCGATTTTCTTCGTGCCACAGCTAAATAAGACGGTTGGTCAATTAACCGCCGAAGAAAAAAACGCCATTTCACATCGTGGAAATGCCATTCGCGAACTTAAACCGTTGCTCGACAAGCTCTTAGAAAAGGGCCAAAAAGCTTGAAAATCCCATTTTCACTTGACATATCTGATGGCCACCTGTATTTGTCCACTTCTTAATGTGACTGTGGAAATTGCCGATAAGGCTCTCAAATAATGTTGGTGGTACTGAGAATTTCAATCCTGGCTGAAACTCAGCGCTAAAAAAGAGACTTTTTTTATGGCAAAATCGGACTCACAAAAATCTTTGGTTATTGTCGAATCACCGGCCAAGGCCAAGACCATTAACAAATACCTCGGTTCAGAATTTGAGGTCAAGGCCTCAATGGGGCACGTGCGGGATCTGCCTTCCAGGGACCTGAATGTTGATATTAAAAACGATTTTGAACCGACCTACGAGGTTCTGCCGGGCAGAAAACGCACGGTAACATCCCTGAAAGAAGCAGCAAAGAAATGTGATAAGCTATATCTGGCGACCGACCTTGACCGTGAAGGTGAAGCGATCGCGTGGCACTTGGCGCAAATCCTCAACGTGCCGGAGGGAAAAGTTTATCGAGTGATCTTTAACGCTATAACCCAGGCGACTATAAGGAGCGCTTTTGCTGAGCCGGGAAAGATTGACATGGACAAGGTCATGGCACAGCAGGCCCGGCGAATTCTCGATAGAATAGTCGGCTATCAAATAAGTCCGCTGTTATGGAAGAAGGTCGCTCGTGGTCTTTCAGCCGGTCGAGTCCAGTCGGTCGCGGTCAAAATAATCGTCGAGAAAGAGCGGGACATCCGCAACTTCAAGTCGCAGGAGTATTGGCTTATCCCTGCGGTCTTTACTACCGATTTACGCCAGGACTACCGTCAGCAATGGCTGAATTTTATCGCCGGCAAGGGTGATAATGACAAAGGTCCGAGTGTCGCAGAACAAAGCAGATGGCTTATTGAACATAACGCCTTCAAAGCTGAGCTGCACAAAGTAGCTGGGGAAAAATTCAAGGCTTCCAACAAAGAGGAAGCTGAAAAAGTTTTCGCCGCATTGGAAAATGCTGAGTTCAAAGTCACAGGCATAGAGACCAAAGAATCCGTTTCGAGACCTGCTGCTCCTTTCATAACCTCAACGCTGCAACAGGCCGCTGCAAATAGGTTGGGTTTTACAGCAAAAAGAACAATGTTGGTCGCGCAGCAATTGTATGAGGGAATTGAAGTAGGCTCGATGGGCTCGCTTGGTTTAATCACTTATATGCGAACCGATAGTACTCATCTGTCAAGCGAAGCCGTCGGTGAGGCAAGAAATTACATCAGTGCACACATTGGATCAGATTATCTTCCCAAGATACTTAGGACTTACGCCTCTAAGAAAAGCGCTCAGCAGGCCCACGAGGCCATCCACCCAACGGATGTTGACCTGACACCCGAAGACATAAAAGCGTTTCTGACTGAGGGACAGTTCCGACTTTACGACCTGATATGGCGCCGCTTTGTTGCTTGTCAAATGGAATCAGCTAAATGGGATGTAACAAATCTGGATATCGCTGCGGAAACTTCTCTTGGTCCGTGCTTATATCGAGCTACGGGCCGCATTTTAGTTTTTGACGGCTTTACGAAGATTTGGCCGGTCTCATCGAGCGAACAGTTATTGCCGGCGATGGAGGTTGGCGGGAAAATTCGAGCTGTCGAGATTAGACCAGAGCAACACTTCACTAAGCCTCCGGCGCGATATACCGAAGCGTCCTTGGTAAAAGCCCTGGAAAAGGAAGGCATCGGCAGGCCAAGCACCTACGCTGCAATCATAAGTACCATTCAGGATCGGGGCTATGTCGAACAAAGAGACAAAAAGTTCATTGCTACGGACCTGGGCCAGATCGTCACCGATAAGCTTAGTGAATACTTTCCTAAGATAATGGATGTCACCTTTACACGCTACATGGAGGAGCAGCTTGACAAGATAGAAGAACAGCACATCGATTGGCTTGGTGTTTTGAAAGATTTCTATGGTCCTTTCAGGCGGAATCTTGAAACCGCACAGGAACAGATGAAGCACGCTAAAGCAGAGGCTATGCCCAGCGAGTATAAATGTCCGGATTGTGGCGAGCAACTGTTTTATCGATTCGGCAAAAATGGCAGGTTTCTGAGTTGTTCTGCTTATCCTAAGTGCAAGTTTGCCGCACCTTGTGACAGAGACGGCAAAATTATCGAAAACAAGACAGCCGATCATAAATGTCCTGCTTGTGGCAAACCGATGGTCTATAAAACTGGCCGATTTGGGCAGTTCATAGGATGTAGTGATTATCCCAAGTGCAAGACGACACTTAAGCTGGATGCCGACGGCAACGTTCTTCCGCCCAAGCCTGCCCCCGAATCTACCGGCATAAAGTGCTACAAGTGTAAGGACGGTGAGTTGGTAAAAAGGCAAAGTAAAAGAGGGCCGTTTCTTGGCTGTTCTCGATTCCCTAAGTGTAGGACAATCGTAAGCATCAAAGAGATCGACCGCCTCAAGGAGCTGCAATCGACTGGTCAATGGCCGCCTGAAACGCCTGAGCAAGCCGAGCAAATCCTTGGCAAAGCCAGGGCGAAAAAGACTGTGACAGGCAAAAAATAGTGCGGTTGAGCTCGAATAATTCAAACTGACCGGTATAGATTGTCATGCTGAGCCGTAAGGCGAAGCATCTGGGATCAGAAGGGTGAAAATACTTATTTCACAGGCCAGATTCTTCGCTTCACTCAGAATGATAATATGTCGTATGCTCTTGCTGATACAGAAATTATAACTATTATTATCGGTGAATCGGTCAGTTTGAGTAATAAAATTGCTTTGTTGAAAAGCCTCACCGTCATTTCGACCGAAGCGACGAGGAGCGTCGCGAAGTGGAGAAATCTACTCAAAAACAGATTTCTCGACTCGCCTTCGGCTCGCTCGAAATGACATTCTGAATTCTTTTCAACAGAGCATAATAAAATCAAAAAATCAAATATCAAAAACTTGTCCCTTCGGTAAGCTCAGGGCAGGCTCTGAGCGCAGTCGAAGGAATACATTGCAAAATGTAAAAGTTCTTTTTGGATTTTGATTTTTACACTATAATTTTTAATGTTCATGACTTTTGAGGCATGTCTTAGAATGGATAAAAACAATCAGACAGAATTGACGGCCCTTGAAACAATCGAGCCGGTAGGCAAACGCGTTCTCATTCGCAAGGACCAGGATAAGAAGGAGACGAAGGGCGGAATAAAACTGCCGGATAACATAGAAATTCCCACAATAACCGGCAGAATCGTAGCCGTTTCAGCAGAAGTTGAGAATTCGCCTGATACGCCTCTGCGAAAATACGACAAAGTTCTCTTCAATCCGAAAGGTGCGATACCCGTAGATTTCGAAGGCGACAATCGCCTGTTCGTTGTTGATGTTGAAAACGTCGTTGCAGTCTTCAGAAAAACGTGAAAAGCCGATAACGAGTCGCAGCTTATGGCCAATGATAGGACAAACACTTGGCTTGCCAAAGCCAAAAGAACATTCACCTCGGTACTGCCTGTTTCCAAAAACCGTAAAGGTCGGTGTGTCAATTGCGGGGCTTGCTGCAAGCTGCCTAAGGTTTGTCCGTTCTTAGGATACAGGTCCGATGGCAAATCTTACTGTTTAGTCTATGCGATTCGTCCTTTGAACTGCAGAAAGTACCCGCGGAACAATTCCGAGTTCATCACATCTGATACGTGTGGTTACAGATTCGAGTGACTTTTATTCTATTCGATTTATTGAAGCCGTATTTTGCTAACGAGCTGATGGGCAAGGCGGGTCGGCTCCGGTAAACGATATTTCGTGGTGGACTCAAGAGTAATCCTTATAGCGTCTTCGAGCAGACACTTATTGCCCACTGAGACAAAGACAGGCTCGACGTTTTTGCGCGTTCTGACTACCGCGCCGATGATTTCGTCATTCGTGGCTTGTGGCTCGTGACTCGTATTAACCGTCCGACTTTTTCTGTCTTTTAGTAAGCTGAATGCACCTTTTTCCGATGGAGGCTCCTCGAATCGGCCGGTTAGTCTGCTTTTCGCGCAGCCGATGGTTGGCTTGTCGAAAAACAGGCCCAGATGAGCCGCAAGGCCGAGCCTTCGAGGATGAGCGACACCTTGGCCGTCAATGATAAATACATCTGGGATTTTCTTTAGTTTTTCAACCGCCGCGATACAGACGGGAGCTTCGCGAAAAGAAAGCAAACCTGGAATATAAGGGAAGGTTACATCCTCTGATGCAGTGACTGTCTCGACGATCTCGAAGCCGGAAAGTTCCGGAGGTTCCCAGAGACCTTGCGTTTTGCCTGGTCGGCTTAATACGATCGCTGAGGCGATGATTTTTTTGCCATCTTTGCTAAAAGCGCAATCCAGTCCGGCAATTAGTTGCGGCTGCTGTTTTAGTGGCACAAACTGCACTTGGCTTGCGAGGCGTTTCTGCAGGCCTATGGCCTCGGAATACGACAAATTCCAGTTGTGTAGCTTTTTTATCTGCATGTAGTACTCAATCTAACTTGGATAGTTTTTCTTCAAGGTCACTTACGGGTGTAAAGTACCACGTTTTCCCTATTTTCCGACTAATTAGAAGTCCACGATCTTCCAAATCAAGCAAATCCATTCTGGCTGTTTGATAGACTACGTTGTGGCTTATCTGCTGCGACTTAATTGTATAACGATGGTGTGGATGCCGGAGAGCATGGCCAATCAGCGCACGCTGGCGATGATTGAGCACGATTATGCCTCGGAGTTGATTTTCAATCGCCTGGAGTCTCCTGGTTTTTCGTTCCAAATATTCATAGAAGGTTTTGATCGCCTGCCGGATGACTTCAAGATGATAAACAATAAAGTATGTTAAATCATTATCATCTGTCTCCGTGTAAAGGAAAGCTCGAGCATATTTGGCCGGTGCTTTGACAATAATCTGTGAGATTGAAACAAACTCAAAGAGCCAATATCTATGCCTGAGCATCAACCAATAGAATAGCGATCTGGCAGTTCTGCCGTTGCCGTCAACAAATGGATGGTCGTAGGCAAGCCAGAAGTGCAATATGATGGCCCTAATCACCGGATGAATAAAGTAAGCTGGCGTTTTACCGTTGGCAAAGTCACACATGGCTGCCATTCTTTGCTCAAGCTGATTTGCAGGCGGAGGATCATGGAAGACTTCATTGTATATATCTATAACACGTATACGTTCATCGGTGGTGCGGAATCGTCCTGCGGCTGATGAAGTGTCCAGTGTCTTTTCCGTAACGAGTTGATGAATATCAAAGACTAATTGTCTGGACAAAGGCTCGTCTTTAAGTGTGTTTATACGTTTCATAGCAGCAAAATTATTAAGAATCATCTGCTCACTCTTATCAGAAGGCAGACGCCCTGTTCGGATCATTTCCTTTGCCACTAAGCGAGTGGTAGCTGCACCTTCAAGCTGACTTGAAGTAAATGCCTCCTGGATCAAAGAGTTTACATAGTACCGGTTCTTTGTCTCTGTATTCTTAATCTGCTCAGGCATCCCACTGAATGTAGTCGTAGATTGATCAATCTTGTGCAGCGTTTCAGTAACAAAATCATTATTAAGATACCGAAAGGGCTTTTGGTTTTTATCAATCAACGGCAGTTGTCTAAAAAGGCTCTGTCGCAGCTTCTTTATGGCCAGCCACCATTGTTCATTGGAGAAGCCCTCGGGTGGGGTGTGATATTGCAACTTGTCCCAATGGAGATATTTGTCAATCCTCAAGCTTGGAATCATATCAAGAAACTTTGTGGCCTGTTCCGGATACTCCTTTATTTGTTGCCATATGAGGTCTAAATCAGGTGGAGATTTTGGTTTTCTCATTGTGTTATCACTCTTAATATCAAAGCTTTATACAATTACTATTTATGTACTAATTTTAATTTATTAGTATATACATGTATATCGGCCCTGTCAAATACTAAATTTAAAAATTTAGTATTAAATTAGTATAACGTGGATTAAATGGGGTTATACCGATAATATCAGCTGCACATCCGGAAGTGAGGATTTTCGCCCGATTTGAAAACGTTTCACCTTCTTGCATCGGTTTGTTACAATGCCTAGTTTGGATTGTTTCTAATTTTCTGTATTAAGACTGTTTGCTCAAGTGCGACGTAAGAATGGCACAACGTATAGAAAAAGCTATTGTGATTACCGGGGCAGCAGAGCATAACCTCAAGAATATCAACTTGAGCATTCCGCGGGATAAACTCGTGGTAATTACCGGCATAAGCGGCTCGGGAAAAAGTTCGCTTGCCTTCGATACGATTTACGCTGAAGGGCGCAGAAAATACGTTGAGTCACTAAGTGCGTATGCCAGGCAGTTTCTCGAACAAATGCAAAAACCCGCCGTGGGCGACATCACAGGTCTTCCGCCGACCATAGCGATTGAGCAGCGAAGCGCTAGTGGTAATCCTCGCTCAACGGTCGCTACGACCACTGAAATATATGACTACTTTAGGTTGCTTTTTGCCCGTGTGGGTCAGCCGTACTGCTGGGTTTGTGGCAAAGAAATAACAAGTCAACACTCCTCACAGATAGTTGAGTCGATAATGACTCGGCCTGTAGACACGAAGGTGCAAATCTGTGCCCCATTGGTCAGAGGTAAAAAGGGTGAGCACAAAGATATTCTAAGCGGAATTCAACGTGAAGGCTTCGTTCGTGTCCGCATAGATGGAACGATTTATGATGTCTCAGCCGCAGGGCGAATTCCTGCTCTTAACAAAAATAAAAAGCATGATATTGCTGCGGTCGTTGATAGATTGATAATCAAAGATTCCGTTCGGGTCCGGCTTGCCGATTCCGTAGAAACAGCGCTAAAACTGGCTGATGGAATATTGCTGGTGCTGGTGCAGGAACCCGAAGCAGATAATACAAATGGTGGTAACGGCCAATGGGAACAAGCGATATACAGTGAGAAATTTGCCTGTCCTGAGCATCCGCAGTCCAGTCTTGAGGAGCTATCACCACGCCTTTTTAGTTTTAATAGTCCTTACGGTGCATGCAAAAGCTGTGACGGCCTGGGGACTGTTCTTGAGTTTGATCCTGACTTGATTGTGCCCGACAAGAGCGTCTCACTGGAGAACGGTGCTATTGATGCCTGGCGCAAGGGCGGCAAAAGAATGAACATTTTCTATAACCGGCTCATCAAGAGGTTCTGCCGGGATGTGGGGTTTAGCAAATCGATGCCTTATGAGCGATTATCAAAGGAGAACCGCAGAATTTTGATGTACGGCACAACTACAGCAGACGAGCAAAAATACGGCATTTGGTTTGAGGGAGTTATCCCAAATCTCTCCCGGCGATGGGAAAACACCACTAGCGAGTACGTCAAAACCAGATTGCATGGGTATCTTTCGGAACAACCGTGCCAAAGCTGTGGTGGCGCGCGACTTCGGCCCGAAGCCATTGCTGTTATCGTTGGAGGCAAAAACATTTATCAACTGACCTCCATGAGCATCGAGTTGGCTCAGAGGTTTTTTAATAAGCTGCAATTGGACAAAGAGAAAACGATTATTGCTGCCCAGGTGTTGAAGGAGATAAAGGCAAGACTGAAGTTTATGGTCGATGTTGGACTTGGATATCTGACGCTGAACAGGATGAGCAGCACACTTGCCGGTGGTGAGGCTCAGCGGATTCGCCTGGCGACTCAGGTTGGCAGCGGCCTTGTTGGAGTCTGTTACGTTCTCGATGAACCGACGATTGGCTTGCACAAGCGTGACAACGACCGCTTGTTGGGAATTCTGCAGCGTCTAAGTCGGCTTGGTAACACTGTCATCGTGGTAGAACATGACGAGGACATTATTAAAAGTGCGGATCACATCATTGATATAGGCCCAGCGGCCGGCGCACACGGCGGAGAAGTGATAGTCCAGGGAAAGCTCGCAGATATAATAGAGTGTGACAGGTCGCTAACAGGACAGTACCTTAGCGGCAAAAAGAGTATAGCTTTACCTATAAAGAGAAGAAAATATAATCTCAAAAAGTGCGTCGAGCTAAAGGGGGCTTGTGAAAACAATCTTAAGCATATAGACGTGGCGTTTCCATTGGGAGTATTCACCTGTGTGACCGGCGTTTCCGGCTCCGGCAAGAGCACACTGGTTAGCCAGATTCTTCTAAGGGCCTTGAGGCGTCACCTATATCAGTCCCGTGAGAGGCCGGGGAAACACAAGAACGTCCTTGGCATTTCACAAATTGACAAAGTTATTGAGATAAGCCAATCGCCTATTGGTAAGACTCCGCGCAGTAACCCTGCCACCTATACAGGTGTTTTTGACTTGATAAGAAAACTCTACAGCATGACGCGCGAGGCAAAGATTCGCGGCTACAAACCCGGCAGATTCAGCTTCAACGTCAAAGGCGGACGCTGTGAAGCATGTCGCGGACAGGGCACAAAAAAGATCGAGATGCATTTTTTGCCTGATGTTTATGTTACCTGCCAGGCATGTCGCGGCAGTAGATTTAATCCTGAGACACTGCAAATCACATACAAGGGCAAGAACATCGCTGATGTACTGGATATGCGAATTGAAGAGGCCCTTGGTTTCTTCGCGAACTTCCCTGCTATAATGCGGATACTGCAGACGCTCAGTGACGTCGGTATGGGCTATATGCAGTTGGGCCAGTCCTCAACGACACTTTCCGGCGGCGAAGCCCAGCGTGTGAAACTCTCCGCCGAGCTGGGCAAGTCAGCCACAGGGCATACCTTTTATGTCCTTGATGAGCCAACCACAGGATTGCACTTCGCGGATATTCATAATCTGCTCAATGTATTGGGAAGGCTGTGTGATTTGGGTAATACCGTTGTTGTTATCGAACATAATCTTGATGTTGTAAAGATGGCAGACTACATAATAGACCTTGGTCCTGAGGGTGGTGACAGGGGTGGAACTGTTGTTGAAGCCGGTTCACCAGAGGACATCATAAAGAACAAGAAAAGCTACACAGCCAGCTATCTCAAAGCTAAACTGCAAGCCGAAGCCAATTTTTAGCGAAATCTACACGCGTGTAATTCATTATGGTTGTTCAGGCAGTCAAATGGATTGGTAATGTCGATGGGTATCTGGAGCTTGTGGACCAGCGCCGATTGCCTACCGAGTTTATCAAGCTTCACTGTCGCGACATCGAGCAGTTGTGTGAAGCGATAAAAACACTTAATATCCGCGGAGCACCGGCTATCGGCGTGGCTGTGGCTTATGGGCTTGTTCTTGCTGTGCAAAAGCTCTCAATCGGTGCCGGAAAGCAAGATGCACTTAAGACTATCACCCAGGCTTGTGATTATTTGTCGTCCTCTCGGCCAACTGCGGTGAATCTGTTCTGGGCGCTGGAGAGGGTCCGCAAAAAGGCTCATGAGATTGCCTCCAAGCCGAAAGTGGATTTGCAGGCATTGCGAGAAACCATTCTTGCTGAGGCAAATGCTATCTATGATGAAGACGTTGAAATGTGCCGGCGAATCGGTCAAAACGGCCGGAAATTCATAAAGAACGGATTTGGAATTTTGACTCATTGTAATGCCGGTGCGCTGGCAACTGCAGGACAAGGAACAGCTCTTTCGATAATTTTTGAGGCTCACAAAGAGGGCAAGAAATTCAGAGTTTATGCAGACGAAACCCGCCCACTATTGCAGGGTGCCAGACTAACGGCATGGGAGCTGCAGCAGGCGAACATAGAGGTCACCGTCATCTGTGACAACATGGCGGGTTGGCTGATGAAACAAGGCAAGATAGATATGGTGATAACCGGTGCCGACCGAATTGCAGCAAACGGCGATACAGCGAACAAAATTGGAACTTATAGTCTGAGTATTCTGGCCAGAGAGCATGGGATACCTTTTTATGTTGCTGCACCGTCAAGCACATTCGATCTGAGTACTGCGAC
>Ga0315543_1000930_pt1 | contig 33531 bp, 30 predicted proteins | sample SalMarSW160210MG_2_FD_203098 | JGI IMG/M metagenome (GOLD analysis project Ga0315543, IMG submission 203098) | Salt marsh sediment microbial communities from the Plum Island Ecosystem LTER, Massachusetts, United States - Salt Marsh Sediment SW1601-210 ...
TGCTATCCGCTTTGCCCCACCGGCGCACTTCCGTTACACCACGCCTTGGTCAAGGCGCAGTACTCCGCCTAAAGACTTGTATATAATAGGATAACCATCATCCTCGGCCCGTCACACAGAACGTCATTTTGTTAAATCAGTTAACAAAACAGGCTTTAGTTACCTCGACTATACGTTCCGCACTATTGACTGATTCTGGACCCAAACCGCGATTGCGAAAGAGTCTGATGCAAATAAGGGTGGGGCTAAACCTCCAATAAACAATATATCAGGAAGCCCAGGACGACAAACAGAATAAAGGGCAATCTGAAAAAGAGAAGGGCCCCCCTAAGGAGTCCCCCCTCTCTCTCTGAGACTAGCTATTCCGGTCAAGGCGGCAGAAGCCTAGCTTATCGTATTTATTCTTCGAACCAGCACGTGCCCGAATAGGTACCTGTTGACCCATTCGCATCAAACTCAGACTCTGAATGTGAGCCACCGCGCAGGTTGGCCAGTTCGCCCGTGCCGCTGATGATTGATTCATCAGTTGTGATCACACCAGCATCTCCCGATAGACTTGTAAACTGGCCAAAACCAACTGTAATGTAAACAAAGCTACCTGATTTTCCGTTCACCGTTCCGGTGAAGGTGCCTTGTCCTGCCAAGGTGAATGTTCCAGCATTGATGTAGATTACCATCGTATATTCGGCCACGGCTGTGCCTTCCAGAGTCCCGTGAATATCCCAATAATCAGTGTTTTTCTCTAAGGTCATTTGGCCATTTTCCGTCGTTGGGTTGGGGTCCAAGTCCTGTTGAGTCGTTTCCATGGTGCCGCTCGTCTCAAACTCTACAGGCGTTGTTGCTTCCTCGAACCAGCTCGTACCCGAATAGGTGCCTGTTGACCCATTCGCATCAAGCTCAGACTCTAAATGTGAGGTACCGCGCAGGTTGGCCAGTTCGCCGGTGCCGCTGATGGCTGTCGCTTCAGATGTAGCCACACCGGTATCTCCCGCTAGATTAGTGAACTGGCCACTACCAACAAAGTGGTAAACAAGGCTGCCTGATTTTCCGTTCAGCGTTCCGGTGAAGGTCCCTTGTCCTTCAAAGGTGAAGCTTCCACTGGCGAGGTCGACTACTAGAGTATATTCGTCCACGGCTGTGCCTTCCAGATCTCCATGTTTATCCCAATAATCAGTGTTTTTCTCTAAGGTCATTTGGCCATTTTCCGTCTTTGGGTTGGGGTCCAAGTCCTGTTGAGTCCGTTCCATAGTGCCACTCACCTCAAACTCTGAAGGTGGTTCGGCTACAGCCGGTGTTGTTGCTGCCTCAGCTGGTGTTGTTACTTCCTCAGCCGATGTTATTGTTTCCTCAGCCGGTGGTTTTGGGCAGCCTAACCCGGCCGGCACAATAACCGCCAGCAACACGGCTACGACCAATACTGTGATTATTTTTTTCATTTTTTACCTCCTTTTTTTATTAAAGCCGTTCCAAAATCCCTTTTTAGTCTATTTGCACCTCCCTACTGTTTTTTGGGGTTTTAATACCGGTAGAGGCCACCGAAATTAACTCAAGTCCCAGGTCGGACAGCCTGTCCAGCAGACCCCGCAATGCCGCCTGGTCACGGACGGAGCCGGCTAAGACCGTTTCACCCCCCTCGGTGTGGGTAATGGTTAGACCTCCGCACCAGTCCGACCAGTCCTGGTCAATCTGCCCCTTGATTCGAATCTCAATCTGCTGCATAAGTCTGCTTCCATCAACGCTGGTGTTTTCCTGCTGAACTTATGCTAGCAACAAAGGAGATTGAGTGTAATCAATCTAAGGATTGATTAGGGGGTTGATTTTCCATGGTGGGGGGCCAAAAACGTCCGGGGCTTAAAAGGAAGGTGTAACTATGGCTGGGGATGAGTTGCGGGCTAGAGCAGCTTGAGCTCTCTGCCCAGAGCAATTGCCTGAGTGCGGTTTTTAGCATTCAGCTTCTCAAGGATGTTGTGGACATGGGTCTTGGCGGTACTCAGGCTGACGATTAATTTTTGGGCAATCTGCCGGTTGGAGGAACCGGCTGCCAGGAGGTGTAAAACTTCAATTTCACGCTCGCTGAGAATTCCGGAGGTTTGAGGGGGGAGTGTTCCTTTCCTCCGCTTTTCAGCCTCGATGATGGTGAGCAGCTTGCCCGTATATTCCGGGGTAATGCCCTGAGACAAAGCCTTGCGGAGCAGAGGCGCCAGCAACCCGCCTTCATCGATGAAAATACGGATGTAGCCTTCGGGCTGCGCCAGTTTAAGCGCTTCGGCCAGGAAGGTGAGAGCCTCCTCGGGTGTGGGTGCTGACAGGGCCTGATAGATACGCGCGGTAATTAACCAGTATTGCCATTCAGAGGACAGGTATTCAGCCTGGACACTCTCATAGAAGGCCCGGATTTGTTCCGGCACGGCGGTTTTCTGTCCCTGGGCAATAAGAAGAGGCATCAGAAGGGGACGAGAATAGAAAGGCACGGCATTGCCATACTCCGAGACCCGGTTACCCCAGGGCACGGCCTGGGCCAAATCATTCTGTGCCAGAGCCAGCTGAAGATGGTAACCGGCCTGGCGCGCCCGGGCAACCGGCGAATTATCGGCCGTGACCAGCTGGTCTATCTTCTCCATCGCCTCCAGAGCCCCGGCCTCATCACCTTGAGCCAGTCGGGTACGCATCAGAATGAAACAGACGATTTCCTCCACCTCCGTGTTTCCCAGGAGCCGGTTCAATTCAAGCGCTTTCTCCAGGTGAAAGGCGGCTGCTTCCAGGTCGTTCCACTCGTACAAAATATCACTGAGAAAGAAATGAGGTACCGCCGCCGCTGGTGATTGCTCGGCTAACCCGATAGCCTGCTGGCAAAGCTCTGCCGCCTGGTGCAACCTACCGCGTATTTTAGTGATACCGCTCAAATAAGCCAGCGCTATTTGGGCAATCCAGTGATTCCCAATCTGCCGTCCTATCTCATAAGCTTCCCTGAACAGTGGTTCAGCTTCCTTGAAAAGACCCCTGTCCCATTGAATCTTTGCCAGATTCAAAATCAAGCTGCTGCGTATATCAAGATCAGCCGGGGACAGCAATTGCAGCGCCTTCTTAGATAGCTCTACAGTCCGCGGCATATCCCGGCGAAAACTGGCGATTATGGCCTGGCAGGCAGTGATTTTACCCAGCATAGCGGCATCCTCACTGGCCACTGGCTCCAGGTATTTCAAAACGGCTTCGGCGGCATCGAGTTGGTTGGTAAATAATAAAGCCACACCATAATTGAGATAGATTTGAGGGTGGTTTTTTAACACTTCTATGGGCACAACCTGCAGCCAGTTAAGCAGAGTGGCCATTTCCCCTGTCTTTTTTTGCCGCTCACTAACGTCGTAGATAAGGCTCATAGCTCTTTCCCAGTCCCGGGCGGCCAGTGCGTGATTTATGGCGTCATCCAGAAAGCCATTGTCCTGATACCACTGGCTGGCCTGCTGATGTAACCCCGTAACAGCTCTGGTTCCAGAGGCTATTTCCAGCTGGTGGCACAGTAGCTCGGCGAAGAGGTGTTCGTAGCGGTACCACTCCCTTGACTCATCCAGCGGGACTATGAACAGGTTAGCCCGCTCAAGGTTGAGCAGCATATCATGGCTATCCGTTCTTCCGTTCAGGGCATCACACAAAGGAGCGGTGAGCCTCCCCAGCACCGAGGTCTTTAACAGAAAATCCTGTACCTCTTTGGACTGTTGCTGCAGTACCTCTTCAATCAGGTAGTCCATAATATAGCGCTGGCTGCCGGTGAAGGCGGCAATAAACCCCGGGATATCCTGCTGCCGGCGCAGGGAAAGCGCCGCCATTTTCAGCCCAACCGCCCAGCCTTCCGTGCGCGCATTCAGGGCGCTGACATCCTCGGCAGAGAGTCCCGAGCCCTTCAACTCCTTGAGGAAACTAGCCGCTTCATCCAAGGTGAAGCGCAAATCATCAGCGCCTATCTCCAGCATAGTCCCCCGACCCCGGAAGTGCGCCAGAGGCAATGGTGGATCCGCCCGGGTAGCAATGACCAGGTGCATCCGCGGCGGCAGATGGTCAAGCAGAAAATTTATGCCAGCGTGTATGTAAGGAGTCTTGATAAAGTGATAGTCATCCAGGACAACGGTAAAATCTCCCGGAATGGCGGCTATGTCGTTGATTAAGGTCATCAGCACCGATTCAATGGGCGGCGGTTGGGGGGAGTGAACCAGGGCCAGAGCTCCATCACCGATGGCCGGCTGTAGTGTTTTTAGGGCCGCGACGAAGTAGTCCCAAAAGCGAACCGGGTCATTATCACCCTCATCAAGGGAAACCCAGGCCACACCTACCTGCGGCTGGCTACAGCGAGCCCACTCACCTAAGATTGTCGTCTTACCGAAGCCGGCCGGGGCGGAGACGAGTACCAGATTAAAACTCAGACCTGACTGCAACCGCTCAATCAGGCGCTGGCGCGGCACCAAACTTGGTCGGGCTGGAGGAACATTAAGTTTGGTTATCAATAATGACGTTTCCACTTCAGCCCCTGCCCTTTACCACCCAATTTACGTCAAGGGTCGAAGGATGAAGTTATTATAGCACAAAATTTGTTTCCAACATTGAATTGAATCAGATTACACAAATAGCCAAGATGTGCAATGCTCATTCAGTACAGTGGAATAGTTGATATAAAAAGGTCCGCCAATTCTCAAAGCTAAATCGTCAAAGCTGTAATTGAAGGGCAAAAAAGTAATGTTTATTACAGGATTATCTGGAAAAAGTGGTACTCAATAGTACACATGATCCACAGTCTGGTGTTCAGCATTACGCCGTATGAGTCTATCTTTGTTGATTTTTTTCCAGAATTAATTGTTTCCTGCATAAAAAAGAGTTTATTAGCATATCTGTTTGCCTGGAGACAGCATATTACCCCTAATAACAACCAATAGTTGGAGTTAGAGGTATTTATATTATGTAAACTTTAATCATACTATGATAGATTTGCTTTAATGAATAGCCTAAAAGGTCCTTTTTAGCACCCCGAAGAGTTCTCTAGGCCTTCTTATAGAAGCTATAAGGCTTTATTTCTTAAAGAAATTGCCTGATTGAGCAATTAAAATACTACTATTTTCTTCTTGAAAGAGCTTACCGGCTCAGATACTGGGACTGCGGCAATGGCTTATAGGATACTAAGCAAATATTAGCCTAGAAGGACATGGGTTAATCCCGTTTTAGGGCTAGAGCCATAAGGTGACTTTCTGACTACAGCTTTGCGTCCTTTCAGCGCCTCGAGGAAACCAAACACAGCGAAAATACCAACTCAAGGATTCTACCGATACTTTTAACCTTTCTTAGAGATTGGGCCCACAATGTCATAATTTTGTAACTTTTCCTCCTTCCATTTTATGACTTCGTTATTGCGCCCCCACTATTATTGTTGTGGCAACAAGCGTTCAACAGCAACAATAAGGAACGGTGCGCCAATGATTTTTCAGCGGATAAAGTCGGCAGGAATAGCCCATAACTCCTACTTCATCGGCTCCGGCAGCGAGGCGGCCGCAATCGACCCCCGGCGTGACTCTCAGGTCTATATTGACCTTGCCCAGCAGTACGGCTTGAAGATAAAGCGCATCTTCGAAACACACCGCAACGAAGACTACGTCATCGGCTCTATAGAGCTTAACAGTTCTACCAACGCTGCCATCTACCACGGCCCCGGCCTAGACTGGAAATACGGCCATACACTGAAAGACGGGCAGCTATTCCAGATCGGCGGCCTGAGATTAAAGGCCATCCATACCCCGGGACATACCGACGAAAGCATGTCATACGCCCTGACCGACCTTGCCTCCGGAGAAGCCACGGTGATGGTCTTTACCGGCGATGCACTCTTTGTGGGCGATGTTGGTCGAATCGACCTGTACGGCCCCAAAGAGGCACCAAGGCTGGCGGCCAACCTCTACGACAGCATTTTTAATAAGCTCCTCCCCCTGGGGGACGGCGTTATCCTGTGCCCGGCCCACGGCGGCGGTTCGGTTTGCGGCATCAACATTGCCAACCGGGACGAGAGCACTCTGGGCATAGAAAAGGCCCAAAACCCGCTTCTCCAGTTGACCAGGGACGCCTTCATAAAGCACAAGGTAGCCGAACTTCCAGAAAAGCCGTATTACTTTAGTCAGATGGAAAAATATAACCTGCAGGGCCCCCCGCTGCTGGGCTGTATGCCCCTGCCCTCCCCACTCACCACCACCGAGTTCAGAGAGGAAATGGCCAAGGGGGCGGTGGTGGTTGATACCAGCGAGCCGGCCGCCTTCGGCGGCGCCCATATCAAAGGGGCCTACAGTATCTGGCTAGAGGGACTGCCTATCTTTGCTGGCTGGGTGCTGGCCTATGACCGGCCGATACTGCTGGTGCTGGAAGACGAAGGTCACCTGGAGAAAGCGGTGCGCTACCTGATTCGGGCTGGCTATGACCGGATTACGGGCTACCTCAAGGGCGGCACCGAGGGCTGGTATAATGCCGGATTTCCCGTGGAAAGCCTGCCCCTGCTCTCGGTACATCATCTGAAAGATAAGCTAGACCGCGGTGAAGAGCTATTGGTGCTGGATACCAGAGGCCAGGATGAGTGGGACTCAGGGCATATAAAAGGGGCTTTGCACATCTATGTCGGCCATCTGGAGGCGAGACTGGCCGAGGTGCCCAGAGATAAACCGGTGGCCGTGATTTGTAACGTGGGTCACCGGGCGGGACTCGGTGCCAGCATCCTGTTACGAGCCGGGCTCTCGCCGGTCTACAATGTTCTGGGCAGTGTCAAGGCATGGGTTGCTGCCGGTTTTCCTACCACTACTGATTAGTCTCGGGCAAGGTTATCGGGAAGCTTCAACGAGGAGGTGCCTAATGGACAAAGAAGAGGAGAGGAGACAGAAAGCTATTTTGGACGAACTGCAACTATTGGAGAAGTTGAGAAGAGAACACGAATGGATTGTCGTTGGGCAGAAGGAGGCAGAAGAAGAGGAGAAGGCCGAGTTAAGATTGGATTTAGGGGCTTCTGGTTCAATACCGAAGAAGCCTGAAGGCGAGTAGCCCGCCAGACGGTCAAACGCAAATGGTGGATTCAAACGCTGCTTTCATTTTACGACTTGAAGGGTTTGCTATGTCAGAGGAATTGACTGACCTATTGGATACTGCGATATACGGAGAAATCGAATTTAAGGCAGCTCTCTGAGTTGAAGAAGAACCTAGTTGCCCCCTGAAAGGAGACTACCATGTCAGAAGCAAAGATACTCAATGAATATAGCACTGTAGCTATAGTTGGTATCTCGCCTAATCCAAGGCGGCCCAGTTGTAAAGTAGCTAGCTATCTTACTAGGCACGGTTACCACGTAATTCCGGTCAATCCGCGTGCCAAAGAAATATTGGGTAAGACTAGTTATCCTGCCCTTAGTTCCATACCTGAACCGGTGGAGGTAGTGGACATATTCCGCAGCTCGGAAGAATTAATGCCTATCGTTGATGAAGCTATCAAAATCGGGGCTAAGGCAGTGTGGATGCAAGAAGGGGTTATTAATGAAGAAGCAGCGTCAAAGGCTAGAGACGCCGGGTTGCTAGTAGTCATGGATAAGTGTATGCGCAAGGAGCACATTCGCCTTACTCGGGGGAGCTAGATTAAATTATTCCTAGTTTGCCACTTGTGCGCTATAATTCCTTAACATAAATTGGAGGTAATGTAATGGCAACACAGTTTACTCTCAACGAGATTTTGTAAAAGGCGATACAGAAGGAAATCGGGTCACGCCTCTTATACATTGACCTGAGCCAAAAAATGAAAGACCAAGTCGCCAAAGATGCCTTTCAAGAACTAGCCCAGCAAGAACAGGGGCATCAGAACCTGCTGGAAAAATATCTACGGGGTGAACTAAAGGGTGGAACGCTAAGCAGAGGACAGGTCATAGATTATAAGATTGCAGAGCGATTGGACCAATCAGAAATATCTCTTGATATGAAGCTCAAAGATGTTTTCCTGCTGGCTGCCAACCGCGAAAAGGCATCCCATGAGTTCTATCTTAGTCTTGCCCAAATCCACCCCGCTGGAGAGGTGAAAAGACTAATTGAAAGACTAGCGGCACAAGAACTGGAGCATAAGTAGAGAGTGGAGTTTCTATATACCGAGGTCGCTTTTCCTCAGACAAATGGTGGGTGAGATGACCAATATGCATGAAAATGGTTTTGAGCCCGCACAATTCCTGGTGCAGAACGTAGAACTCTTACCTAAAGGCCGAGTCCTAGATGTGGCTATGGGTAGCGGGCGGAACGCGATCTACTTAGCTGGGCTGGGTTTCGACGTAGAAGGCATTGATATGTCATCTGAAGCAATAAATATTGCTCTAGAATTGGCACGAAAAGCGGGTGTTACTATCAAGACACAGGTTGCTGATTTAGAGGGCGATTATCTTGTCAAAAAAGATGCCTATGAACTGATTATGTGCTTCAATTACTTGCAACGCTTGCTTATACCTCAGATTAAGGATGGACTGCGACGAGGAGGCATGGTGGTCTATGAAACCTTCATTATTGACCAGGCCGAGTTTGGAAAGCCAAAGAACCCTGACTACCTACTGAAGCATAATGAACTTCTTGATATATTTCGTGATTTTCGGTGTCTTCGCTACCGTGAGGGAGTCGTTAGAGGTCCCAAGGCTATTGCCAGTATAATAGCCCAAAAGGTGTAGCTAAGGGGCATTGTATGAAGAAAAAGAACCTGAAACAAGGAGGTGAGGAATGAAGACTTTCCGTGGTAAAGCACACTTACCCGATGCCGATAAAGAGTGGAATGTAGAGCTGGAGACAGATTGGGAGAAGAAGGAGATTAACATATGAAAAAGATCTTAGTTACATACTTCAGTTTGACCGGTACGACAGAAAAGATGGCTGAATACATTGCCGAAGGGATACGTATCAGCGGACAGGGGGTAGTGGTCAGAAAGACATCCGAGGTTAAGGCCCCGGATGATTTAGCCGGATATGATGGCTACATATTTGGCGCTCCCACCTATTCCCTTGACGTGCCTGAGCCGATGAAGAAAATTCTCCTTGCGGTAGAGAAGGTGGGCCTAGACGGAAAATTGGGGGGCAGCTTTGGTTCCTATTCCCACGAGGTTGCCTACAAACATGATGCTTATGCACCTGCCATCATATACAATACCCTGCAAACCACGTCAAAGATGGAACCATTTGAGCTGGGCCCTCTCAACCTGAGGGAAGACATGGTGGCAACCAGTGAGGGCACGAAGGCCTGCCAGGACTACGGGCGGGGCTTCGGGGAAAAATTAGGCTCTTGAAGTAGGTTAAGATGCCTAATCGTTTAGCCAAAGAAACAAGCCCCTACCTGCTGCAACATGCCGATAATCCGGTGGACTGGTATCCCTGGGGGGAAGAAGCGCTGAACCGCGCCCGAGCCGATGACAAGCCTATTTTACTGAGTATCGGTTACTCGGCATGCCACTGGTGCCATGTTATGGCACGCGAGTGCTTTGAGAACGTCGAGATTGCTCGCCTAATGAACGAAAACTTTGTCAATATCAAGGTTGACCGGGAGGAGCGCCCTGACCTTGATACCGTGTATATGGAGGCAGTGCAGGCGATTACCGGCAGTGGCGGCTGGCCGTTGACGGTATTCTTGACTCCGGAGGGCAAGCCCTTCTTCGGTGGTACCTACTTTCCACCTCAGGATAGGCACGGCATGCCCGGCTTACCGAAAGTCCTCAGGACGGTTACCGATGCCTACCAGAACCGTCGTAGTGAGATCGAAACCGCGGTCCAGCAAATAGTGGCAACATTGACTACAAAGGCCAATAGTCGTGCCATTAAAGAGCCGTTAGCAACAGATATTATTGGACAAGCCTACCGGGGTCTCAGACAGGACTTCGATAAAGACAACGGCGGCTTTGGAACAGCCCCGAAATTCCCCCAGCCAATGACACTTGAATTCTTGCTAAGATACTTCCACCGCAGCCAGGATAAGGATGCTCTGGAAATGGTTGACCTGACCCTGGAAAAGATGGCCGGGGGAGGCATATACGACCAGCTCGGCGGCGGTTTTCACCGCTACGCCACAGACAACTCCTGGCTGGTGCCCCATTTTGAGAAGATGCTATACGATAACGCCCTGCTCAGCCGGGTCTATCTGCATGCCTACCTGATTACCGGCAAGCAGTTATTTCGCTCCATAGCCGAAGAAACCCTGGACTATGTGCTCAGGGAGATGACTAGCTCACACGGTGGCTTCTATAGCACCCAGGACGCCGATAGCAAGGGCATTGAGGGCAAATACTATTTGTGGACGTATCAAGAAATCGACGAGGTACTGGACAAAAAGAGTAGTCAGATGGTCGGTGATTATTTAGGTGTAACCACTCAAGGTAATTTTGATGGCCGGAATATTCTCCATGTTGCTAGAGACCTTGAGCCAGAAGCATTGAGCATTATGAAGCAGGCAAAGGTTTCCTTGCTGAAAAGGCGCCAGCAGAGAATAAAACCCAATCGGGATGAAAAGATATTAGCTTCCTGGAACGGGCTGATGCTAGCCAGCCTGGCTGAAGCGGCCTGCGTCCTTGACCGTGAGGATTATCTGGCGGCCGCAGTAGCTAATGGCTCATTTCTGTTGAATTCGATGATTTCCAGCGGGTATCTCAAACACACTTACAAGGATGGTCAGGCTAAGACGGACGATGGTTATCTCCAGGACTACGCCTCAGTCATTGACGGGCTCATGAGCTTACATCAAGCTACTTTTTCCGGTAAATATCTCAGGCAGGCTTTAAGGCTGGGCGAAGCCATGGCTGAGCAGTTCTGGGATGAGGCTAGGCATACTTTTTACGACACCAGTGACAGGCACGAGGACTTGTTTGTCCGCCCAAGAAGCAGCTATGATGGAGCACTACCATCAGGTCCTTCGGCAGCTACTCTAGTCCTGCTCAAACTGGCCAGGCTGGCTGACAGAGAACAATTCGAACAAATGGCAGTGAGGTCGCTTGAATCAATGCAGGAATCGATGCGTCAGCACCCTCTCGGCTTTAGCAACTGGCTTTGTGGCTTAGACCTATACCTCTCTACTCCAAAAGAAGTTGCTATTATAGGCCATAGAGACCATCCAAATACTTCAGAGTTGTTACACATCTTGTGTACTGCTTGGCTGCCCAATAAAGTAGTCGCCGCATATGCTCCTGATGACCCAGCCCCGGTATCGGAGCTTAAGCTATTTGAGAATAGGAAAATGATTGACAATCAACCTACGGTTTATGTATGTGAGCACTATACTTGCCAAGCACCGGTTACTGACCCAGCTTCACTTCGTGCCCAGCTACAAGGAGACTAGTATCATTTTAAAAGTCGACCATTGATAGCTTACAAGACAAAGGATTAACTCTAGTTGATAATCGGCAACACCCTTTGGGCAACCTGCAATGGAAATAGGAAATCCTGTTCCCTTCCATGTAGCACCTCCGGCATTATTCTCCCTTGTGCTTTGACCTTCATCGCCCGTCGGTTTACTTCTTTTTCTGGGCTAGGTATTTCTCCGGGTTCTGGTCGAAAGCCTTCTTGCAGCCCACAGCACAGAAGTAGTATTTCTTTCCCTTGTACTCCGAGATAGCCGCTGCCTTCTTCTCATCAACTGTCATCTTGCAAACAGGGTCAATCGCCATCATGGCACCTCCTTTTCTGTTTTCAGACCTGCTGGTTTGAAACCTCTCAGGCGGAGTGAGTTAAGTACCACGGTGATAGAGCTGGCGGCCATGGCGGCCGCGGCCAGGATTGGATTCAGGAAACCATAATTGCCAAGGACAAAGTGGAGTCCCGAGGGAACACCGCTATTACCGAAGGCGAGGTATAAAATTCCGGCCGCCACCGGGATGAGGACGGTATTATAGGCAAACGCCCAGAAAAGGTTCTGCTTAATTGTCCTTATGGTACGCTTGCTTAAGGATATGGCGGTAACAATCCCACCCAGGTCACCGCTAATCAGGGTAATATCCCCGGTTTCCATGGCCACGTCGGTGCCAGTGCCGATGGCAATGCCCACATCGGCCTGAGCCAGGGCTGGGGCATCGTTTATCCCATCACCCACCATGGCTACTACCTTGCCTTCCTCCTGCAGCTTTTTAACCTCTCGAGCCTTATGCTCGGGGAGTACCTCGGCAAGTACCCGGTCAATGCCCACCTCCTGGGCAATAGCCTTGGCGGTGCGCAGATTATCGCCAGTGAGCATAACGGCCTTAATACCCATTTTGTGCAGCTCTTGCAGAGCCTCTCTGGCATCGGGCTTGAGTGTATCAGCCAGAGCAATGATTCCCACTACCTTGCCATCTACGCCTAAAAACATCACCGTCTTGCCTTTTTCCCAGAGGCGCTCCGCTTCCGTCTCCAGTCCATCCAGGGAAAGACCCCTGTCCTTTATTAATTTGAGGTTACCCAGCAGAAGCTTCTTATCTGAGACTGAAGCCTCAACGCCGTGTCCCGGGATGGCATTAAAGTCTGAAGCTGGAGATACCTCCAGCTTCCTCTCTGATGCCGCCCTGACTATAGCCTCACCCAGCGGGTGTTCTGAGCCTCGCTCAGCGGAGGCTGCCAGCCGAAGAACCTCGTCCTGCGATGAAGAGGGTGCAGCAATAATATCGGTTACCTTTGGTTCACCTTGGGTTAAGGTGCCGGTCTTATCCAGTAGTACAGTGCTTATCTGGTGAGACCTCTCTAGTGCCTCGGCGCTCCTGACGAGGACACCATGCTCAGCTCCTTTACCGGTGCCTACCATAATGGCCGTCGGAGTAGCCAGCCCCAGGGCGCAGGGACAGGCAATAATGAGCACGGCGACAAAGTTGAGCAGGGCAAAGGTCAGGGCTGGAGCTGGCCCAACAAAGTACCAGATTATAAAAGTAATAATGGCAATACCGATGACTATGGGCACAAAATAGCTGGCGATAACATCAGCCAGGCGCTGAATAGGAGCCTTGCTTCCCTGGGCCTCCTCCACTAACCTGATAATCCGGGCTAGGGTGGTGTCCTTGCCCACCTTGGTCGCCTGGAATTTAAAGCTACCGGTCTTATTAATGGTGGCACCGATAACCTCATCTCCTGCCTTTTTCTCCACAGGGATGCTCTCGCCACTAATCATAGACTCATCAACACTGGAATACCCCTGGTGAATAATGCCGTCAACGGGCACTCGCTCCCCCGGTCGCACCAGAATGAGGTCGCCAACCTGGACATCGTCAACAGGGATTTCTGTCTCCTTACCATCACGAACAACCAGAGCCGTTTTGGGCTGCATACCGATGAGCTTCTTTATTGCCTCTGAGGTTTGCCCTCTAGCTCTGGCCTCAAGAAAACGACCCAGTAGGATTAAAGCGATAATCATGGCCGCGGTGTCGAAATAGACGTCAGCGCCCCGCCCGGCAACAGCGAAAAGACCGGGGAAAAGAACAGCAACAACACTGTAGAAGTAGGCGGCTGAGGTACCGACGGCAATCAAGGTATTCATATCGGCGGTTCGGTGCCTGAGCGCCCCCCATGCCCCCCGATAGAACCTCAAGCCCGCCCAGAACTGCACCGGTGTGGCCAGAGCCCAGAGCAGATATAACCTCCCACTAAAAGAGGGACTCCAAGGGAGGCTAAGAGCGAGAATTGTTAAGCCGAGGACAGCGGCCAATATAAATCGGTTTCTTATCTTTCGAATCTCTCGCTGGGAGGCGGTGGTAACATCTTCCAGTGTTTCTGCTTCCGAGCCCAGCTCATAGCCGGCCTCTTTCACTGCCTGTCGCAGGCTAGCTGTTTCCGTCCCCTCGATATATTCCACGGTGGCTTTCTCTGATGACAGGTTGACATTGGCTGAAACTACCCCGGGCACACTTGATAGAGCCTGCTCGACACGGGCAACGCATGAGGCACAGGTCATCCCGCTTACCGGGAAAATGGATTTCTTGGTCGCTGTCCCGTAGCCCAGTTGAGAGATGGTATTCTTAATTTTAGAGAGGTCTACTCTGGAGGAGTCATATTCTATAGAAGCCTTCTCCGCGGCGAAGTTTACCTCGGCGCTCTTCACCCCAGGCATCTTAATCAGCCCCTTCTTGATGGTAGCGGCACAGGTGGTACAGGTCATCCCAGTTATGGGGATATGAGCCCTCTCCGATTTCTTAGTCTTCTCTGCCATATCTTTTCTTCTGCCCCGCCAACTTCTCTAAGACAAACCCTTCTTGAGCTGCTCTTGAGCTGCTCAGACTCTCCCTCAGGATATCTACCCCTATACAACAACCCCTGCCCGTTTAAGGATATAATTGATTACCTTTATCATCCTCAACAATGATGGCATCTTGCGGGCAGCTTTCCGCCGCCTACAATAGGACCTGCTCATTTACAGAGGTTGGGTCAAGAACCACTGCCTTGTTTTTGCCATCAAGCTCAAACACTGTAGGCGCGATAGCCACATAATTACTAATCCCGATACATAACTCTCTACCCACCCTTACCTTCAAAGGTCACCTCCTTCATGTCTAGCTAGCACTGGTGTGTTAGCGAAATTCATCGAGCAACCGCTCGACTTTTGCCAACTCAAGTTCCTGGCTGACCAGCGGCCCCTTCTTTAAAGCCGGAATCTGCTCCTCAAATGTAGGCCGTGTCACCCTATAGATAACACCAAGAGGTATCCTGTCTCCCCACTCCTGGGCTTTTTCCAAAGCGCCCGGCTGGTTGCCGGGGTCATAGTCCTCTCCCAGCTTATACACTCTCTCCCGATACCAGCTGTAGGTGTTCTTGTGGTTAAAGGAGACACAGGGCTGCAGAATGTCGATAAGGGCAAATCCCCGGTGTTGAATGCCACCCTTGATTAGCTCCGCCAGATGATCAATATCACCAGCAAAACCCCTAGCGATGAAGGTGGCACCGCCCGCTATGGCCAAGGCGATGGGGTTTATCGGCGGTGATGCCCCGTAGGGTGTCGTCTTAGTGACGAACCCCAGGTCACTGGTGGGAGATGTCTGCCCCTTGGTCAACCCGTAGACCTGGTTGTTATGCACCAGATAGGTGATGTCATGGTTACGGCGCATGGCATGGAGGAGGTGATTCCCCCCCTCACCGTAGGCGTCTCCATCACCGCTCACGGCAACAACCACGAGTTCGGGATTGGCTATCTTGGCACCAATGGCCGGAGGTACCGGCCTCCCGTGAAGAGAGTTGAATATGTTACCCCGGCTGTAGTGAGGCAGCTTGCCCGCCTGACCGATACCCGATACCAGCAACAGTTGATGCGGCTCGATTTCAAGCTCGATCAGCGCCCTATTCAGCGCTTTTAAAATGCCGAAGTTGCCGCAACCGGGACACCAGGCTGGCTCCAGCCCGACATAATCAGCTATTGTAACCATCTCTAGCAGCACTCCTTTCTTACCGCTTCGGCAATATAGGCCGGGCTAAAGGGGCGTCCATCATATTTCAAGATTCGGCCGCTAACCTCTTTACCCGTTTCGGCCCTGATAAGCTTGGCCAGCTGACCGGTAGCGTTATTCTCAATAACATAGCTGTGGTGAGACCTGCCGATGACGTCGGCCACCGCCTCTGCCTGAAAGGGCCAGAGCTCATTCAGGTGCAGCATGTTGACACTGGCTCCTTCTTTACGCAAAATATCCACCGCTTCGTGAATAGCACCAAAGGTGCTACCCCAACCTATGAGGGTGGTCTCGGCTTTCTTAGGGCCATATAGTTTTGGCGGGTCAATTTCCTTTTTGAGGCTGAAGAGCTTGCGCAGCCTCTTCTGCACCTGGGCTGTTCTCATCCCGGCATCCTCAATGAGGTGTCCGGCTTCGTCATGCTCGTCAGCATCGGTCATCACCAGCGCTTTACTCTGCCCAGGGAAAGCTCGGGGAGAAATGCCCGTCTCGGTTATCCGATGTCGCTTATACTCCAGTTGCTCAGCCTCACCTCCGGAGAAGAGAAGGCCTCTATCGATGGTCACTTTTGACAGGTCAATCCGGTCAACCGTGGTGTAGGAACTTGCTAGATGCTGATCGGTCAGAATGATTACCGGCAGCTGATACTTCTCCGCCAGGTTGAAGGCTTTAACTGTTATCCAGAAGGCATCCTCAACGGTGGCTGGAGCCAGAACCGCCCTGGGGAATTCCCCGTGATGGGCGTGTAGTACAAACTGAAGGTCACCCTGCTCGGTTCTGGTCGGCAAGCCAACGGCGGGACCGGGGCGCTGTCCCTCCACCACCACTAACGGCGTTTCGGTAATCCCCGCCAACCCCAGTCCTTCCACCATCAGACAAAAGCCGCTCCCCGAGGTTGCCGTCATCGCCCGCACGCCGGCATAAGCGGCGCCGATCCCCATGTTGATAGCAGCTATCTCGTCCTCAGCGTGCACCATAACCAGGTCGAAGTCTTTAGACTTAGCCGCCAAGTATTCCATGATTGAGCTCACCGGAGTCATCGGGTAGGCGGCCATAAACTTACAACCGACAGCAATGGCCCCCAGGGATATCGCCTCATTGCCGGTAAGCAGCAGCCTTTCCTCCTGGCTGCTGGGACTGAGTAGACGGCTAATTTTACCCTTATACTCCCTCCGGCTGTATTCATATCCTGCCCTGGCTGCCTTTATATTATTCTGGCTGACATCGCCTGTCCCGAAGTGCTCACGGAGAACTTTGGCCACTATCTCGAAGTCATATTCTACCAGGCCCAGAGCCACACCGAGGGCAACCGTGTTCGACATCAGTTTGTCCCCGGCCAAGCGTTCCAGAGGTACGATGAACAGGCTGTCACCGCCAGTATCCTTTATCTTTTTACCATTAAAAATAATAACCCCGGTCACTACATTTTTATGTAAACTAACGCTCTCTTTGTTGAAAGCAATTAGCACATCCACCGGCTCGGCGATAGCCCCCACCCGACTGTCTTTAACCCTGACCCGGAAGAAATTATGTCCGCCTCTTACTCTGGATTCATAGTCCTGGTCAGCGAAGACGTGATATCCGCCGCGGGCCAGGACTTTAGCCAGCAGGAAACCGGCTAGCTGCACCCCCTGCCCGGCCTCTCCGGCGACCACAAAGTTCATATCAATAGTCATTATTAGCCTCCGCAAATAGGTTCATGCTAACATCTTAATTAGCAGGTGATGAAAAAGTTATAAAATGAGCGGAGAAGACCTTACAAAATTATGACATTTTTACAGGATAGTGTGTTATACCGCAATAAGTTAGCACATAATAGTAGCCCAAAAGTGCCTTATTTCTCTGATATTTTAGACTTGAAACTAAAAACGGGTTGTGGTATTTTCTATTTGACAGGCGGTGCCGAAAATATGTTCCTCAAAGAGCACCTGATTCGGCAGAAAGAGGGCTGTGTTTTTAGCCTTTTTACGTTCGGAGATTGTAAGAATTAGGAGAAAATTAGCACCTGTCTTTTAATCAGGGTGTCACAGGTTCGAGACCTGTACGGCCTACCAGCACCCCGTTTTGAAGCTAATTTTCCCCGATTTTTGCAAAATCCGAAAAATGCGGCCCCTCTTTGAACACCTGATTCGAAAAAAAGGAGGGGACAAAAATGAGACCAAAAACGCCATCCTTTGATGCCCTGATACAAAATCATGGCATCTGCTTGTCCACGGAGGGAAGAAGCCAGAATACCATAGACTGGTATGCCAGCAACCTCAGGCGTTTTCTTAAATTCTTAAATGAACGCCATCTGCCGGATGAAGTAAATGAGATCGGTATAGCCGAAGCGCGGTCTTTTATCTTCTACCTGCAGAATGAGGTTACCAGGTGGGAGAGCAGCCTGTATACCAGAGATAAAAAACGGCTTTCCCCTTTTTCAGTGCAGGGCTACATTTCGGTTAACCCGATGGAAAAGATGAAGATTCCGAAAGTCCCCAAGAAAATCATCGCCACATTCACTCAAGAGCAAATAAAGAGAATGATCGCCCAGCTTGACCTAAATAAAAGGAGCGGATACCGTAACTATACTATTATTCTCTTGCTCCTCGACAGCGGTATCAGGCTTTCCGAGCTAATTAATATCAAGCTGGAGAACGTCGACTTTAAGCAGTCATCTTTACTGGTCAGAGACAAGGGAAACAAAGAGCGAGTTGTACTGTTTGGTACTCAGGTTCGTAGGATCTTATGGCGATATGTTAGTAGCTATAGAGCAGAGCCTCAGTCTCCTGAGGATACTTTTTTATTACTTACGAACAACGGTAAGCCTCTTCAGCGTAATGCCCTCAGGCTGATATTCGGCGCCCGTTGAAGCCAACTAGGGCTTGCCTCGTTTTCTCTGGTGGGCCAAACATCACTTTTACAAAACCAATCGACACTTCCATTCCTTTTGGCTGCACATTTGCCTCTGTAGGGCATCAATTCCTCCGAGCCTGACTCTCACGGTCTGGACTGCACCCATAACTTTGTCTGGGAAAGCCCAATGACACCCCCATTCCCAATACCCCCGGTTAATCCTTTAGGCATTAAAGTACAACCCATGTGTTGACAAGCAATATCCTGTTATGCTATAAGTTCTACGGTACAGTAAGGGTAATTACCAATCGTGCCAAACACGCTTTATCACTTTGCCCAAGTGCTGTAGCTAATTTTACATTAAAGGGGAGGGATAGTATGTGAGATTTTGTGTAACCAGACCTAATAAGACTCATAGAAATCTCAGAAGGAGAAGAAATAAGTGAACAAAAAACTATTGTTAATCCCGTTGGCGTTGCTGTTGGCCCTTAGCTTGATTGCTATCGGCTGTCCGTCAACACCAGAGACCACAGCCCCACCAACAACCACGGCTCCGCCGACCACAGCTCCACCACCAACAGAGCCGCCGGTCAAGCAACTTGAAATTGGGGTACTGGTAGCAACGACGGGCTGGTTTTCCAGCGCCGGCTTGTTGGACCAGGAGGAATGTGAGGTGGTGGCCGGGATGGTAAATGAGGCAGGAGGAATAACCGTCGACGGTCAGAGATACGAGATTGTCCCAGTTTTTGAAGATGTTAAGAGCACTCACGAAGGCGTAATCGCCGCAACCAATAAGCTTATATATGATAAAGGGGTTAAATTCATTGTCGGCCCCAACGCTTTTTGGAGTTCGGCATCAGGGCAGCTATGTGAAGAAAACAAGGTGTTTAACGCCATCGGGTTCTGCACCAACACTCCTGGCGAACTAGATGCGACCACTCAGTATCGAGTGCTGGCATACAATAGCACTATGGGAAATGTTAATGGTCTCATACAGTACATTGCTCAAGCACATCCGGAGATTAAGAGCGTCATTGCCCTTAACCCGGAGGACGGCTCTGATGTTTACCTTAAACCCCTATTTAAGAAGGCGCTAGAAGACAAAGGGATTACCATGGTTGGTGATAAGCTGATTGGCTATTCCCTTGAGATGGTGGACTTTACCCCGATTGCTCAAAAAGTAGGCCAGATGGAAGCTGATGCTATATTTGTTCCCAACGGTATTGATACACACATAGGTAATCTCCTCAAGGGTATGCGAGAACTGGGTGACGAGCGGTGGGTATTCTACAGCAGCGTCGCACTTGTCTCGAAGATCAAAGACCTTGCCGGCCCGGCTGGCTATAAAGTGACAAGCGGTACTGCTCTACCAGGAACTGCTGGTAATGCACCCTTGCTAGAGGAATTCATAAACAGATACTACGAAAAATCTGGAGAGGTCAGATCAATAATCCTGCAGACCTCTAATGCCCTTTACGTCCTGCCACAATTAATTGAGAAAGCGCAAAGCCTTGACCCAACAGTGGTGAAGGACGCGTTACCGAATATTGACGAGGTCGAAACAGTGTGGGGAACGGGGCATATGTGTGGAGAGGAAACTTACGGCATCAGGAACCACGCTGTATGCCACCCTTACTGCCTACAGTATCTGGATGAGAACGGAGAAGTCCAGTTGGGTGGGTGGTTTGAGGTCAACGTTCCTTGATCCAATTCTGCTAATAACAGATTAGGTGTTGTTAGTTGGAGGATTGGGGTGGGGTCAGTTTTCTCCGCCCCAATCCTCTGTTCTAGAAGTGTAATTCCTTTGAGGCAAATTAAAAGAAGAATAGTGATGAATTTGTAAAATGGAATTAGCGGCAGGAATATTTATCAATGTGTTAATATTATCGGCTATGTACATCCTGGTGGCACTGGGATTCGCCTTGCTTTTTAGCATTGCCGGTATCCTTCATGTGTCTCACGGCGCGATATACACGGTCAGCGGCTATATCTGCTGGCAACTATCGCAGGCAGCCGGTATAAATCAGTGGCTGGCATTGGTACTGACAGTGCTGATAGTGGGCTCGTTTGGGCTATTCCTGGAGAGATTTTGTTTTCGCCCATTTACCGGGGATTTTGACCGTAGCTTGGTTGTAGGCATTGGTATCATTTTAATCCTGCAGACCACGATAGTCGTAACCGTTGGCCAGGAATCAAGATCGATGTCCCCTTTTGTCGCCGGGATTCTAAATGCTGGCCCTGTTTCAGTCAGCCTCGAAAGATTGGTAACTTTTGCCATCGGTGCCGCCCTTCTGGGGGTATTGGTGTGGTTCATAAACAATACTAAGCCCGGGCTGCAGATGCGGGCCATGTCTCAAGATCTCCAAGGGGCTATCATGCAAGGCATCAATATCAACCGTGTTTCGGCCATCGCTGTGGTGATTGCCTGTGCGTCAGCAGCAGTGGCGGGATGCTTGATGGGAGCCTATATTAATCTGAATCCCTTTATGGGCGACGTCGTTTTAGGGAAAGCGCTTATTCTGGTTATCCTGGGTGGAATGGGAAGTATGACCGGTATCTTTTATGCAGGGTTGCTTCTGGGTGCTTTGGACGCCACTTTGCCCGTTTTCTTCAGCGGTTCTGTCGCTGAAGTAATCGCAATGGGCGCTATCATCGTTGTGTTACTTTTCCGACCAACAGGGTTCCTCGGCCGTGCGATAGCTTGATAAGAGGTGCGCATAAATGAAATGGAAGCTGCCTTATTTAAGCACTAGGGGGAATATGGCCAAGCCCGGTTTTTGGGCAGGTTTGTTAATCATCCTGCTCGTGCTCCCCCTATTTATTAAGTCACCCTATTTAATCCACATTATCAACATGACTTTTATTTACATCATTCTCACCGTCAGCTTCCGCACCATAATGACTTCAGGGCAACTCCCTCTCGCCCATGCCGGTTTCATGGGTATCGGCGCCTATGTTTCGGCTATAGCCGCTAAATGGTTTGGCTTGACGCCCTGGCTTAGCATTCCTCTGGGGGCGTTAGTGGCTATGGGCGTTGGGATTCTAATAGGGTATCCCTTCGCCAGGCTCCGGGCGGTGTACTATGCCATGATAAGCCTTTTCTTCGGAATGTTAATATTAAGTGCCGTTAAGGCCTTTGCAAAATGGACCGGCGGCGCCGCCGGACTCACCGCTATTCCTCCTTTACTCGGGTTCTCCAAAGTCCCTTACTATTACTTCTTTTTAGGGCTAACCGCGGTCAGCCTTTTAGTCCTTTATCGCTTGGAGATTTCCCGCCCCGGCGTAACCTGGAAGGCTATTGCTCAGTCACATTTGGTAGCAGCCAGCGTTGGTATAAATGAAGCGCGGTATAGAATCATTGCATCGGCTATAGGGTGTTTATTTGCAGGCATAGCCGGTGCGACCTATGCACATTACAATACAGTAGTCGGAACTACCAGCTTTAGTTTTATGGCGACTATCATGCTGCTGATTTACGTGGTAGTGGGTGGTGTAGGCAGTTTTATCGGCCCTATAGTCGGCGTTTTTCTCCTGATGACTGTCCCCGAACTTTTACGCGAGTTGCGCGAGTATGTTCCTTACATCTCGGCAGCCATAGTACTAATAGTGGTCTTCCTGATGCCTAAGGGTGTGACTGGTTTGGTGAAATCGTTCTTATCCTGGCTTGCAGAGCTGTGGAAGAGTAGGAGGACTAGCGATGCTCCTTGAGCTCCACAAGGTAAGCAAACATTTCAGTGGCCTGGTTGCCGTCGATAATTTCGATATGAGCATTGGCGCAGGGGAGTTGGTGGGGTTAATCGGCCCAAATGGGGCTGGCAAATCGACCATTTTTAATTTGATAACAGGTGTTTTACCAGTAACCAAGGGGAAGATAATCTTTGATGGTGAAGATATAACCGATAAGAGGCCTCACGAGGTCGCCGAACTGGGGGTGGGACGCACTTTTCAGCTGAACCCTCTTTTCAGTGATTTTACCGTGCTGGAGAATGTGGTGGCTTCGTTCCATCTTCGCCCAAAATCAAGCGTACTAAGTGCCCTGTTGAATACCACCACCTATCGAAAGCATGAAGCAAGCATTAAAGAACAGGCCATGGAAATCTTAAAACTTTTAGGGCTGGATAAGGTTAAAGATGAGCTGGGCAAACACCTTCCGCATGGCCATAGACTGGTACTTGGCATAGCTAGAGCCTTGGCTGTCAAGCCCAAGCTGCTGCTGCTGGACGAACCAACTAGAGGAATGAGTCTGGAGGAAATCGACCTGGCCTTAGGGGCAATTGAGCGGGTGTGCCAGCAGGGCGTGACTATCGTGTTGGTCGAACACAATATGGAAGTAATAGATTTTTGCGACAGAGTTGTAGTTATGAGCTTTGGGAGGAAAATAGCTGAAGGCTCCATTGACCAGGTAAGAAAAAACGAAGAAGTTATTAAAGCTTACTTGGGAGATATAAATGCTGCTTAGTGTAAAAGAGATAACAGTTCACTATGGAAAGGCCATAGCTTTGGACTCGGTCTCACTGGAAGTCGTTGAGGGCTCCTGTGTTACTGTGATTGGTGCTAACGGGGCAGGCAAAAGCACCCTCCTGCAGGCAATATCTGGGTTAGTGCCACTGACACAAGGGGAAATATGGTTTTTGGGCAAGCGGGTAGACGGTATGGCCGCTCATGAGATGGTTAAGCTCGGCATTGCCCATGTCCCGGAAGGTCGGAGGCTCTTTCCAGATCTCACTGTTCTAGAGAACCTAAAACTTGGTAGTAGCGTACGAAATGACAGGGCTGGCATAATGCAGGACTTGAAAGAAGTCTTTGAGAATTTTCCTGTATTGGAGGAAAGGTCAAAGCAAAAGGCCGGAACTCTGAGCGGTGGGGAGCAACAGATGCTGGCAATTGGCCGTGGCTTAATGGCTAGACCGAAGCTTCTTTTAATGGATGAACCTTCGTTGGGATTAGCACCCAAATTAGTCAGCGAATTGATTCCATTAATAAAAAGTATAAACGAAAGAGGGGTTAGTATACTTCTAGCTGAACAGAATGTTTCTCTTGCCTTTGGAGCGTCTAGCCGGGGCTATTTGTTGCAGCTTGGGAAAGCTATTCTGGAAGGAAGCGTGGATGACCTTCAGAAGAGTGAGATTGTTAAGGGGGCCTACCTGGGAGGTCTGTCCAGTCACAGAACAAAGAGAGTTTCAAGAAAGCCAACATATAAAAGCGATAGTTAAAGCCAGATATACGAAGCCAAACTAGGAAATCCCCTCGGCGGTTTACAGTAATAAAAGGCTGTTCTGACACCGGTTTGAAATTAGTATTATTTTACCTAAGCTATCTTGATAAAGGAGGATAAGATGAACCCATCCAGTAAAGACTACTCCATACTAGACAAACTCAATTTCGAGAGGAAACCAGTGGGCGTTAAGTTTTCCCTCGAGAAACCGGAGGGAATCAAGCAGACGGGTAAAAGTCTCGGGCTTTGCGAAATGTTCGTGGAAGGACACGCCGGCAGCCCCTTCTACGCCACCAAGGAAAATATGCAGTGTGGCGGGTTTGTGGTGGGGATGCAGCAGTTCCCGCCGGTATTCCACAGCGGGCAAATCGGGCCGAGATTTTCCATGTTCAAAGACCCAAGCGCCAATCGAAGAGTTTATGGGTACATCCCAACACTACTGAAAGATTCGGTAGAATATATTATATTCTCGCCCGCCGACAAATTGACCTTCGACCCCGATTTACTAATCTTTACGGCCAATCCGACTCAGGCCGAGATTTTACTAAGGGCGAGCAGCTATTCGAACGGCAATGTGTGGTCCTTTAAGGGGGCGACATGCTTGACCTGTGTATGGCTATTCTCTTATCCATACCTAACTGGTGAAGTGAATCTATCGGTCACCGGACTCGGTTACGGCTTAAAAGCAAGACAAGCATTACCCGAAGGCCTGTTGCTTCTCTCTTTCCCCTTCAATACCATCCCCACCCTGCTGGAAAATCTAGGGGAGATGGAGTGGGACCCTCACTGGTTCCACCTGGGTAGGGACGGCTATGTCAAAGGCCTTGAGGAATTGGGTGCCGAGATGGCGCGCAAGTTTCCCGGTGCCATGAATTTTTAGCAGGGCTGGCAGCGGTACTAGCATCCTTTAGCACAGTCTGAATATTGGCAAATAACTTAAGGAGGGCAGTTAAATGACAACGGTGAAGGAATATAACGGCTACGGGGAGGAACTGGAGAAATTGCTTTTGCTGAAGACAGCGCCGATAGCGGTGAAAATGTTGGAAAAGGAAGAGGATATCCCCAAAGAAGCCGTCAGGCCAAAGAGAGACCGTGGTTACCACATCGCCCAGTGCCAGGCCTTTGCCCTGACGCGCCGCAATAGAGAGACGATAGCCATGCTTAAAGAAGATAACTGGTGCTGGGGCCCTTTAATCGCCTACGGGTTGGTCAAACCGCCGGAACTCTTCCTTGAGGGTAATGTCTTCTATCCCGCTTTAGTTTCCACCCTGGAGGCATCAAAGAAGCTGTCCCAGAAGCATGCCGCCTTTGAGTACGGCAAGTATATCGGTATCCTCTCCGCACCCCTGAGTACTGCCAGCTTTAATCCGGACCTCGTTCTTATCTATTCCAATACCCTTCAATTGAGAATTATGCTTATGTCGATTATGTATAAAGACGGGCACATGGTGACCTCTGAGTTTAACCCGCTTGACTCCTGCATTTACTCCGTCGTGCCCGTGATACAGAAGGGAGGGTACCGCATTACCCTGCCTGACCCCGGCGATTTCCAGCGGGCACTGTCTGGGGAGGACGAGATTATCCTTTCCGCGTCCCCTGATAAAGTGGCAGACCTGGTAACGGGGCTGAGACACCTCGAGGAGATTGCGCACGGTTATCTTCAACATCACATGGAAATGAGGCCTGATTTTCCACGTCCCGATTTCTATAATATGCTGTTTGAGAAGTGGGGACTGGATGTAGAACATGGTATTGCCTGTGGAGGAACTATGTGGAGGGAACCTGAAGAATAGGAGAAAATATTACCATGTTTGGCTCAACGGAAAGAGCACATAGACTTAGGGAGAGGCTTATGAACACGGTCCCGAGGCTGGACGCGGAGCGAGCCGTGCTGGTTACCCAATCTTATCAGGAGACCGAAGGGGAACCTTCAGTAATAAGAAGAGCTAAGGCTCTTGAGAAGATCTTGAATGAAATGACGATTTTCATAGCCGACGATGAGTTGGTTGTCGGCGATAAAGCTAAAACTTACAAAGGCGCATCACTGTACCCCGAGTACTGCACCATCGAATGGTTTTACGAAGAATTAGATGATGGAACTTTTGAGAAAAGAGACGTTTCGCAGGAGAAATTTCTCATTAGTGAAGAGGATAAAGAGGCGCTGAGAGGTATTAGAGATTACTGGAAAGACAAAAGTGTTAGTTACCAGCTAATTAAGAGTTTGCCTTACCCCGAAGAGGCCAAGAGAGCCATATTATCTGGAGTTCTCACCCTTTCGTGGCCAGACTTTATGCTCTGGCCCGTGGGCCATTTTCTCCCCAATTATCAGAAGCTCTTGGAAAAAGGCTTCTTGGGCATCAAAAAAGATGCCGAAGAGCATATTCAAAGGCTGGGCCGGAATATAAACGGCGATGATATTGAAAAGTATTACTTTTGGAAGGCTGTTACCATAGTGTGTGATGCCACCTCGAATTTCGGCAAGAGATATGCCGCCCTGGCCCGGAAGTTGGCCAAAAACGAGCCGGATGCCAGCCGGAAAGCGGAGCTGTTACAGATAGCCAGCAACTGTGACCGGGTTCCCGCCAACCCAGCCAGAACATTTTGTGAAGCGTGCCAGTCGTTCTGGTTTTTGGAATTACTGCTCGCTTACGGCATTGATTTAAATCACCCGGGCCTGTCACCGGGGAGATTCGACCAGTATATGTACCCCTACTACCAGCGGGATATTTACGAGGGGCGTATTACCAAAGACCAGGCACAGGAGCTGATTGAATGCGTGTGGCTCAAGATGTCAGCTCAAACCATGGTCAAAAGAGAGCTTACTGCGCAGGCAGCCGGTGGATATTCCTCGGGACAGAATCTCATCCTTGGTGGCCAAACAAGGGACGGCAGAGATGCAACAAATGACCTTTCCTTCATGTGTCTGGATGCAACGGCAAAGTTAGATTATCATGAACCAGCGCTCACGGTAAGGATATGGAACGGGACTCCGGATGAATTTTGGAACAAGACAATAGAAGTAACTAAGCTGGGGTATGGTATGCCGGCCATTTTCAACGATGAGATAATAATTCCCCAGCTTATTAACCGGGGTTTCAGTCTGGAGGACGCCCGCAACTACGCCATTGTCGGCTGCGTTGAGCCCGATAGCCCGGGGAACTCTTATCCCCGCTGCGGTGGGCCGGGTAGCGGAACACTCTTCAATTTGCCCCAGTGCTTGCTTCTGGCCATTAATAACGGGGTCAACCCGCTGACTGGCGAACAGGTAGGCCCGGCGACCGGCGACCTTGCCTCCTTCAAGTCTTTTAAAGAAGTCCAAGAAGCCTACGTCAAGCAGGTCGAATATTTTGTGGGTTGGTATGTCACGTTAACGAACACCTGGTCGGTAATAGTCGAGCAATCAATGCCGATGCCGCTTGTCTCCTGTGTAATGGAGCCCTGCGTTGAACGTGGCATTGATGTTACTGCAGGCGGTGCCAAATACAACTACTATGGTATTTCGGGGGTAGGCACCAGCAATGTGGCTGACGCCTTGGCAGTCATCAAGGAACTTGTCTTTGAGGATAAGAAGTATAGCGGCGCTGAGCTCCTGGAAGCCATAAGGACAAACTGGGAAGGCAAAGAGCCGCTGCGTAATGAGGTAACTAACAAGGTCCCGAAATACGGTAACGATAACCCGTACGTAGATGAACTGGCCAGATGGGCAACTTCGGTATTCAGCAAGATAGTCAATAGCTCTACCGGTCCCGGCGGCCCCTATACCGCCGGACTGTGGCCGGTAGCGGCCAATGTGGTCATGGGGCTGGTAACCGGGGCAACATTAGACGGAAGAAAGGCGGAAGAGCCCCTGGCTGAGGGTATATCACCACGACAGGGACTGGATAAAAACGGCCCGACTTCGGTCCTTAAGTCAGCCTCGGCATTAGACCAGTTCTCCTGCCATAACGGAACACTACTGAATTTGAAGTTCCACCCCAATGCGGTTAGGGGGACAGAGGGCACCGAAAAATTAAGGAGTCTAATACAGACGTACTTTGATATGAAGGGGATGCATCTTCAGTATAACGTTGTCAGCGCTGATACCTTAAGGGACGCTCAGAAACACCCGGACCAATACAAGAACCTGGTAGTGAGGGTAGCTGGCTATAGCGCCTTCTTCGTAGAATTATGGAAGGACCTACAAGACGATATCATCGCCAGAACAGAGCATTCGTTATAGGTTTAAACCAGACGGAAACAGATACTGACGGCGTGCTATACGCCTTAAAACGATTTTGCCCTAAGTCTCCTCAAAGCCGTGCCATCCCTGCCCTAAAAAGCAAGATACTCTTTAATCAGGGCTGTGAAACGTGAACAAAGAGCTGGTCGGTAAGGTATTCGATATACAGGGCTTTACCGTTAATGACGGCCCTGGCGTCAGAACAGAGATATTCCTGAAGGGGTGCCCCTTGAGGTGTTTGTGGTGCCACAGTCCCGAATCACAGGCGCCCTACCCTCAGGTTGCCTGGTACGAAGTCAGGTGTATCGGGGTAAAGGACTGCGGGGATTGCCTGAAGGTATGCCCCCAAGGAGCCCTAAAGAAAGGTAAGGTAATATACTCCAAGACGCAGAAAGCCGAGATACAGATTATCGAGCTTGACCGGGAAGCCTGTGATAACTGTGGGAAATGTACCGAGGTCTGTCAGGCGGAGGCCCTGGCCATGGCCGGCAAGGATATGACCGTAGCCGAACTGATGGCAAGGATTGATAAAGACAGGCCGTTTTTTAGAAGGTCCGGCGGAGGAGTGACCATTTCCGGCGGCGAGCCGATGTTACAAAAAAAGTTTACCAAGGCCCTGCTCAAGGAATGCAAGAATCAAGGCCTGCACACCTGTCTGGATACCTCCGGCTACGCGAAATGGGAACACTATAAAGATATCTTACAATATGTGGACCTGGTACTATATGATATTAAACATATGGACACAGAACAATCACGGGTGCTTACCGGAGTGCCCAACGAGCTTATTCTGGAAAATGCCCGGAAAATGGCGGCTAATGGTGTCGCTCTGCAGATAAGAATTCCTATTATCCCCGGTTATAACGATTCCGAAGAAAACCTCCGGGCTGCCAGCCAGTTCTGTCTGGAGCTGGGGCCTGCGGTAAAGCTGGTGCAGATTCTGCCCTACCACCGGCTGGGTGCGGTCAAATATGAAAGTCTTCAAAAGAAATACGCACTGGCATCGCTTGAACCCCCCAGTAACGAACATATGGATAACTGCAAAAAGCTTATCGAGTCATACGGGCTCAAAGTGCAAATTCATTAAGACCTGAAATCGGCTGACGTATTTCCCGTTACGGGTTTATTGACAAGCGGGAGGAAGTCGCCAAACTGGCCAGCCACCTCAAGGCCAGGCTGCCTCCTGCTTAAAAAACGTTATCGCTTAAGCACTGCTAAGACTATAGCCGGCTTACTCGTTCTTGATGTTCTTTACCCGCTTGTTGAGTTCTCCTTCGCCCGTTTCCTTGCCGGTTACCGGGTGTTTAAAGTGGAACGGCATGATATAGCCTGACGGATAGGAATACCATACCTTCTTGGGCGGCACGTCATATTTCAATCCCTCGGGTTCACCTACTTCGCCTTCTTCTAGGGGCAGCGGCGGCCCCGGTTTCGCCAGTTTTTCCTTCTTTACCCAGCCCACCTCGGGCAGGAAGTAGTAAAGGGGCACCCACTTTAGTTTCCACAGCTTCCAGGTGCCGTTCTCCTTAATGAAATCATTTTCGTAGATGCCGCATACCATCGCCGCGACGATGCCTAACCCTTCTTGTGGAATCGATATCGCCCCGAAACCCCACCACCGCCCCTTACCGGTCTTACCGTCCTCGGAGATGTCGATAATGTCGGACATGTGCATCATCTGGTGCATGAATTCCGGGTCCTGTTTCGGGTTGACGACCCGGTAGAACCGATTCGCACCGTCCTTACCGAAGAACGTCCCTTCCGGAAATTCGACCGTTGTATCCTCCCGGTCGGCAAACAGGTCAACAATCTCGTCGTGCATCCACTGCACAAGGTACCAGTTGTAGGCGTGCTCTACCCTACGTATCGCTTCAATGTCTCGTAGCCTGGCAAGTTCTTTCTCCATCGCCTCTATTTTGGCTTCCAGCGATTCCGTGGTCACAGCTATCCCTCCTTACTTTACATTGGCGTTGACTAATAATAGCATAAAAGAGAAGAGGAAAGATAACCCTCAACTCATCCCCTCTTGTGTTGCCCACGAAGGGTTGAGAAGTAGTCTACCAAGGGGTAGAAAAAGCAGCTGAGGCCTTGAGACCTTATTTTACCAACAAGGCCTCCGGCTCCTTAAGGCTATTCTAAGTGAAATTACGACTTAACAAGTGGTATTATTGTGGGGGGGCAGGTCGCCAGTTGCGAACATAGTCATTCGTTATTATGCGAAAGGAGGGAGACTAATGATTTTAGAGGAACTGGAAAAGAAGGTGAAGTATCTGGAGCAGAAAGTCCAGACCCTCGAGGATATCGAGGCAATAAAGAGACTGCAGAAAGCCTATGGTTTTTACCTGGAGCGTGGGATGTATCAGGAGATAGTGGACTGCTTTTCTGATAGTCCAGATGTCACCCTGAACTGGCTGCAGGGCCAGTACCGCGGGAAGGAGGGAGTTAAAGAGTATTTCGCCTTTCTAAGTAAAGAATTCTCGCCACCGAAGCTTCTGCACCAGCTGATGCAGCTTGCTGGCATCGTTGACGTGAACGCGGACGGCGTAAAAGCTCGAGGGCGGTGGTACGGTTTTGGCCCCGTCTTCTTCCCGAAGACAATGGGCGGCCGGCGCATTTTATTCAGCGGTATCTACGAAAGTGAATACGTCAGAGAGGACGGGGTGTGGAAAATACTTTCCCTCAAATGGATGATGCCTTACGCATTAGATATCCCAAGCGGATGGAACATGCCGGAGGAAATTGCTGCCCCCTTCTTGCGGGGAGAATTCGATGACCCTGAACCACAAATTCTCCTTGACGCCAATGACCCCCGCTACATGAACGGCTACATCCTCCCGTTCCATTACCTGCACCCGGTCACCGGCAAGGTTACTTCAGAGAGTACACTCAATGCTGCTTTAGCGAGTAAGAAAAAGAAGGCATAGAAAAAATACAAGTAACTACACACTTTAGGTCAGAGTGCCGTGCTATAGCCAACGTCATCGCTGGCAGGCTGCTTTTGGCCATTTCGATGTTTGTCTATGAGTCTCTCCTGACGCAGTGCTGACCGGGTGACCAATATCTGTGAACGGGTGGTCTATATGGTGACGGGGAAGATGGAGGAGATAGGAGCTTCTAAATATTGAATTGCACAATTGCTTGTATTGTGTGATGTTGAAAACAAGAGTTGATTTTGATATCTTCTGTTTAACAGGCGGTGCCGAAAATAGGTTCCTCAAAGAGCACCTGATTCGGCAGAAAGAGGGCTGTGTTCTTAGCCTTTTTACGTTCGGAGATTGTAAGAATTAGGAGAAAATTAGCACCTATCTTTTAATCATGGTGTCGCAGGTTCGAGACCTGCACGGCCTACTCTCAACCCCACTACCGTTTGCTAACATTTTTGCTAACGAACTTTTTACCACTATAAATGACAAGGTGGTACCAGATAGTACCACCTGAAGCTAAATCATCTATAATAAGTTACTAGGATTTACTTATTTTCACTCTTTGGGATTATACGCCTGTATCTCCAACTTAGTAGTTGGTATCCTTTATGGGGGCAGCGCAGCAGAATCTACAGCTTCCTTCGAAATCCCTGCATTCAAAAAAGCAGATTGAGGAACCCCTGCAATTAATGCTGTATTTATCTGAGGAACAATAAATACTAAATTGCCAGTACTTGGATCTACCGTTCCATACTGACTAATTTGATTTATTGCCCTTGCCTTATCTATTTCCATTTGAGTAGATCCAACAATAATTAATGTCGATGGAGAAACCCCATTAGATAATGCTTCTGTAATGTCAGTTATAATTTCACCGGTTTTAGAATCTATTATACTATACTGTTCCAATGAAATTACTGCTTGTGCCCAAGCTATGGCAGAATCACCAATTCCTGCTTCTTTCAATACAGAAGCTGAAGTATCCATTCTTACTGCCTTAAGTACATCAATACTTATTTTATAAGACTTTGGATCTTCAGTAACACAACTGCTAGATATCGAGTTTATTGCTATTGCCTTCTCAATACTATTTTCATCAATCTCTACTGTCCGTAAATCCTGTGTAAGTCCCGCTTTAACAGCATTATATAAATCGATATCAAACTGCGTATCGTAGAAAATATCTTCTGAAGCAACACTATAGAGAGGAATTAACCTGACTAACGCATCATTATATTCCTCACTCTTGCCCAGATAATGACCCGTACCCAGTACAACCTCCACTTGTGATGAGTCGTCAGCACCGTCACCAGAAGATTGAATTTTCCGCGGTAGCACCACATAACCATAGGCTGTTGTGTGATATATCTCTAGATCATTATGCTGAGGCCTACTTAATAACACCTTGCTATCACAAGTATAACTAATATAATCTTTATTAGAACTGCATCCCATTGCCAAAGTCATAATCAAACACAGAATTATTATTATAAATCTCTTAATCAATTTCACCCTCAGCATAAAGAAATATCATTTATATTCCGCTAACCAAAGATTACCTTTTCTCCCCTCTCCCGTACTCTTCTAATACAGCCCCCACCGTTTAAATAACATCTGATAGAACTCTGGCTGAGGGAAATCGTGCTGCATATACATATTGGCGTGGCCGTAGCTGAATTCTCCCTCTTCAAACTCCCTGACTCCCTCCACCATTTTCCCCATTTTATCCCTGGGTACGGAGAGGACAATCTCGTCCTCTGCGGCCAGCGCCCGGTGGTAGTCACCGATATCCGGCAGGGTTACCATAAACTGCCCGCTCCGCATTACCGGCACAATCTGGTAAGCACAGGCCGGGGGGAAGAGGTGACAATCAACATGGGCTTCCTCGTTTTTAAAATGCGTCGGTAGCAGCATACTCCGTAGCTGGGCGGGATTGGAGTAGATAAGCACGACATCAGGCTCGAAATTAGCTGTCTTGAGTGGAGCGGAAACTATACCGACGTACTTACCCCTCTCGAAGGTGGGGAAGGACACAAACTGTTGGAGTTCGGGGTCTTCCGGTTTATCCACCAGCCCGTAGGCAATGAGAGCGGCAAAGCACCAGTTATCTTCTTTGAGCATGGCTATAGTTTCTTTCTGGCGCCGGGACATGGCGAACGCCTGGCACTGGGCGACATGGATACCCCGGTCTTTATTCGGCCTGACGGCACCAGCAGGGATATCCTCTTCCTTTTCCAGCATTTTTACGGCCAGGGGAGAAGTCCTTAACGATAATAATCTCTCAAGTTCTTCTCCATATTGGTTGAACCCACTTAAAGTCGTCATGCAATTCCTCCTATCTATTTTTCTATTACCGTTGGACTCTTGCCCGGGGTAAGGAGCTGAGATATAGCCGCTTCATTGAGTTCAATCCCGATGCCCGGCCCGTGGGTCGGGTAGACAAAGCCGTTCTCGTAGCGGGGAACATTCAGGGCTATATCGTTTTTAATGGGCTTGCTTACCGTTTCGAAGACATCGTGAATGTGGAGGGGGCCGTTGTTTTCGTGTACCAGCCGGGACAGCCATTCATCAGCCACCAGCAGGTGATTGTAGGTGGCGGCTTCAAGCCCCGAACCCATCATGCAGCCACAGACCACCGGCAGACCGGCTGCCTTGGCAATGGAGACCCATTTTTGCGCTTTTAATAGTCCGCCTACCTTGGGTATCTTGATGAAAAAGCCGTCGGCGGCGTTCTTCTGAATGATTTCAAGCACATGACTGAGCTCCTGAGCCGACTCGTCGGCGAACACCGGTATCCCGATTTTGCCGCGCAGGCGTGCCATTCCATCAATATCCCACCAGGGCACAGGCTGCTCGACCATAGCCAGGTTATATTTCTCCATTTTTTTCAAAATCATCAGCGCCTGGTAGTAGTGCCAGCCGCCATTAGCGTCA